>Ga0265336_10000784_pt1 | contig 16791 bp, 11 predicted proteins | sample 42119metaG_FD_193583 | JGI IMG/M metagenome (GOLD analysis project Ga0265336, IMG submission 193583) | Rhizosphere microbial communities from Carex aquatilis grown in University of Washington, Seatle, WA, United States - 4-21-19 metaG | ecosystem: Host-associated > Plants > Roots > Rhizosphere...
GCCGCATTCATCAGTTGGCCGAGCTGCGACCAGGAGGTGTTATAACTGCCCGAAACCTTGCCGATGGTCGCGCCCGCACTGTTGGTAAACAACATGCCCTGGGTGATTTCATTCCCGATCTGAACAAAATCCGGCATCGCCCCGGCGGCGGCGAACGCGGCAATGGTGTTGCTGTTATAGGTGCGCATCTGTTGAACCATCTGGGCGAAGTTCAGGCTGGCCCAGGCAGCCGGGGTGGCCTGATGGGTGGGGTCAGCCCAGGTATCCGAGTAATGAAAATCCAGACAGAAGAGCAGGCCGGCATTCTTGACCCGCACCGCCAGCGGCACGGTGTAGGCGGTGTTGTTGATGTAGTTGTAGGGATCCGTAGCGGCCTGGGCGGTACTGCTGGTGAAAAGCCGCAGCCGCACGCAATTGATACCATGCTGCTTGAGAATTTGAATCCCATCCTGCACCTGTCCACCATCCTTGTAGGTAACGCCCCTGGATTCAAAAAATGCCAGATGGGAAAAATCCGCGCCGCTCAGGAATGGAGTGGCGGACGCCACCGAAGTCATTCCCAATAACAAACCGGACAAAAACCCGGCCTTTTGGATGCAGCTCAGGAAATGCACAGCCGCACGCACGCAATCCGGAAAAAATCCCGGTGCGGTGGGAATCGGATTTACAGATTTTTTACCCATGCCACAGTTAACGCCAAACCACGTTCCGTGAAATCAAAACCGGAACTGTTCGGCAACCATCGAACAGTCCCGGCCATCTTGCAACTCATGTTGAGGTGATTTCTTTCGCCACTTCCATCCTGACCGGCGGCGGCGCCCCACATCTGCATCAACATGATTTGATCATCATTCTTACCGCGTCCGGTTCCGGCGCAGCGCCAGCAGGAGGATTGCTCCGCCGCTCACCAGCGCCAGCGTGGCGGGTTCGGGAACAGCGGCAACCGTGTACATGCTTGCCGCCGTACCAAACCTCGTGCCCGCCGCGTCGGTGGCAGCGTCAAAAGCCGAGGTGCCATTCCAAGGTGTATAGGCACTATCTGTCTCCGCAGGATAACCGCCGATACTGTCCAATGAACCATAAGCCGCCTGTCCGACCGAGTTGGGATACGAGGATACAACGTCGAAATAGAACTGGCTGCCAAGGCTCAACCCCAGGCTGGCCAACGGCACCGTAACCGTGAGGAAACTGGATCCAGTTCCACCCGCGTCATAGCTCACCGACGCATTCTGGGTCCAGGTGCCACCGCTATAGGTTACCGCACTGGCGCCCGTGTTATAGGTGGCCAGAAAAGCGTTTTCACCGGTGCTGATGCCGAGACTCGGACCCCAGCCATTCAAGGCTCCCGCAGAATGAAGGAGCGCCGTGCTGCCGCTGGCGCCCTGGCCGACATACTGCATCAGGAGAAAATACTGAACGTAGGCGCTCTGGGCTGCGGTCGTATTGATGGTGAAAGATATGGTCGTTGCACTATTATTGACCACAACGCTGCTGATTGCTTCACCACTTGAGCCGCCGCCATCCGCCGTTCCCGGACCGGTATAAGTGACCTGGGCCCCCGCCGGCAATGCGATTACCGCCAAAGCAGCGAGAACAGAAGTGAATGAACTAATTGTTTTCATAATCTTATTAATCTATAGGGTTGATTTACAGGTTTGGGCTTTCTGGTTGTTGAATATTCGCTTATTTAGCCGGATTTGCCTAGCCTAGCAAACGCCGGGCTCGCAAAAAAAACCCCTAAAACTGCCGAAAAACCGCGGCTTGGGCAATTTTCCCGTCTGGTTTCAACCCCCATTGGCAACCGGGAATGATTTCAGCGTGCTGCTCGTCGTCACTCACGTATGCCATGGCGCATAAAAAAGCTGCAAACGGTATTCACCGCTTGCAGCCTGATTCGGATCCGCGAATCCGGAATTTTAGTGTTGAACCAGCCGGAAGAACTTTTGTGGTCCGGCGTTCGGCACAGTCAGGGAATAAAGTCCCAGCGTATTGGGAACATCCTGCCAAAAGATGCTGCTGCTCAAGTTGGTGGAGCTTTGCAGATTCACCACCGGGTTTCCAACCCAGGACAGGCTGAGGTTGCCGCCCGCCAGCGAGCCGACATTGATGCCACCCAGACCCGTGCCCGTAATCAGGAAATTATCAAAATTGAAATTTCCCCCGGTTCCCACGGTGACAAAGGCCAGACCGGCACCCGTCATCACCCCGCCCAATTTGCTGCTCGCCGTGGACCCAATCAACCCGCCCGAACCGGTGACGGTAAGGTTTTTCCAATTCGCGGCAGCAGGGTTGAAGGCCATGGCGTAGGTGGCGTAGGTTGCACTGTCAACCGTCGTGGGCACTGACAGCGGACTGGCCGCAATGTACCAATTCGTACCATTGATCTGCACCACCACATACGCGGTGACATTGCTGGCGGCAAAAGTCGGCGCAATATCCACGGCAAAGTTCAAGCTCGGATAGGACGACAATTTGATGTTCGGGAACGGCAGGCCGGACTGGTTGGTGTCCGAGGCCGTGGTCGCATAATAAACGGTTGTACCCGGGGTTCCCAGATAGGCAAATACCGCCCCTGCGCTGGTTTGAGTCGGAGGCGTCACCTGGAAGAGCGCGTTGGGTGCGCTGGGAACCGCCTCCACCCAGCCAATGCTGCTGATGGGATAATTGCCGGGAGTCGGAGACGGGTCGACAAAAGGAAACTGCTCCGAATAAAGCAGGCCAACGGGCGGATTGGTCACCGTCAATGTGGTGGCGCCATAAATACTGTCGCTGCGATCTGAGCCGGCCGAGTTGGTGACAATGGCAACGATCTGCATGCCATTGTCGCTGGCGTTTAGATTCGCGATGGTCAAGGTCGCGCTGTTTGCGCCGAAGACTCTGCCACCATTGGTAACCGCGACACCATTCGTCAACCAACTGTAACCGAAGGGCTGTGTTCCCGTGGCGGAGACGCCAAAGCTCGCACCACCTCCGGAAGGAACCCCCACGGCGAGGGGTATGCTGGTGTCAATCGTCGGTGCCGTTCCCACCGACTGGTTGGTGGTAATTTCAAAATTTTGGAAATTCATGTCTGAACCACTGGCGTCGTTGTGAGCCACCACCAAGCCTGCGCCGGTGATGTTGCCGGTCAACGTGCTGGAGGCTTGACTACCAATGGTTGCATTTGTGGTGGTGATGGTCAGGTTGTTCCAATTTGTTTTATCGGGGTTGAATCCCAGTTGATAGGGCAAATAGGGGCTCAACGCGGAGAGAGTGATCTGTATGGGTTTCGCTGAGGAGTACCACGTTCCATTCATCGCCACCGCCCAATAAACCGAGATGGCTCCGGGAACCTGGCCGGCGCCATTCCCCGGGACGAACCCGGCCTGAAACGTTATGGCGGGATAGCTGGCGGGATTGATGGACACAAACGGCAATCCGGACAGGCCGGTGTCATTGGTGGTTGTCGTATAGTAAGCGTTGGTGGTGGCGGCCGGTGAATAGGAGAAGACATCACCGACACCAGGGCCGGCCGAGTAAATGCCGACGACCGTGCTGGCGGGTGAGGCACTGGCCCAGCCAACGCCGGTGATCGGCAGATTGCCGTTAGGTCCCACATAAGGGAAATTCTCCGCATATAAAAGCTCAGGCGGCACGGGGTTGACAATCAAAGTCAAGCCGCTGTTTGTGGCCTTGCCAAAATTGTTGGCCACGGCGAGTGAATAATTCCAAATTCCGTCATTGGCGCTTACATTGGTGATGGTCAGCGTATTGCCATTCACGCCAAGAAATCGGCTTCCGGTCACATCTACTCCGTTGGTCTGCCATTGGTATGCCAAATTCGGTGCGCCCGAAAATACCGACAAAAATGACGCGCCACCGCCGGCATACACGGTTTGGGGGGTGACCGCCGCAGCCGTATTAACCGGCGGGTTATGCGGAAAATCATTTATCCCTTGATTGATGACCAGTTCGTTATAATTGAAGCCACCGGTGGTGGGCAGTTCAACAATGCCAATCCCGGTGATGGGCGCGGACAAATTGGGTGTCGTCACGGAACCGATGGTTACGTCGGTGGCGTTGATGGTCAGACTCTGCCAGACGTTTGCCGGGTTGGTGTAAACCAGAAAAGCATTGGTAAATTGTGGGTAACCCAGGGCGCCGGAACTGGGCAACTGATAGGAGGTCGCCACATACCATGAGCCTCCCACCTGAACCGCAAAATAGTTGGTGTCCCCTGCCCCGCCGCGGCCTTCAAGGTTAAAGGTCAAATTGGTGTACAATGTCGGATTGATATCCGTGAAGGAGGAATTTCCGCCGCTCCCGGTGCCGGACCCGTCCGTGGTATAAAACATACCGGGGGTGGTTTGGTTGGGAAGCAGGACGGTAAAATAAACCGTATTTATAGGCAGTCCCAAACCGAGAGCTGGATCGCCTGCTCCGGTGGCCTGGTAGATGCCAACATAAGGCCCTGCCGTCTGCGAAACGGCAACCGCGGTCCATCCGACCGTGTTGATATTGCCATTACCGGTGACCGACGAATTCGGGCTGCCCCAATTTTCGGTGTAAATCGTCGCCGCCGATGCCAGCGGGAGCACGCCAAAGAGGATGGCGCCAAGAACGGCTGCTAATTGTATTTTTTTCATAGTTGTATGGGTTTGTTGGGCTTTTAATTTTGTTCAATACAGGGAAGGTACAACCATTGGAAATTCAGATGGTCATGCTTTTAATTGTAAGCTTTTAACCAAGCCGGCATAAGCGATGGCACTTGGGTCGGGTCATAAATCTTGCTCCAGGGCAACTGCCATATTTCTCTCAGCCCCACTTGACTGACCGAGCCATCAATGAATGTCATGTCGAGAGGAGACCGTCCAGTATGTCGCGGAATGTCAAATGACCCCATGGCGGCGCCCACGGCGCAATCACCCGGATGATTCGGATACTTGTCGTTGAGACTATTTGGCGTCGGGTTGGATCCCGGCCATACGCAGTCAGCGAACAATGGCGCATTGGCGAACTTGCCAGCAGATGTCAGTTTTCGCCAATACCCTGCCGGATCCGGTGGCGGTGGCGTAGTGGGAGGAGGAGGATTGGCCATCCAACCATTCATTCCATAACTGCCGGCCATTCCCAGGCGGGCCCATACCGGTAGTGGGACATCATAACCGTTTGTCCCCTCTACACCCCAAGCCAAAAAAGTGGTACCGGTGGTAATCCAAAAATTGGGCAGCGTATCGCGGGTGATGTCTTTGGCCATGGGACAGAAACAAATGTCCCCGCCGATTTGGGCTCCGGGAATATACTGCTGCAACGCTATCATCCACAACCCGCTGGCATCTCCCCACCCCGCCAGCAGGCTGTCATCGTTGTCACCGGCATACATATGAAAGGCCAGCCCCCACTGTTTGAGGTTCGATACGCATTGAATGCGCCTCGCCCTTTGTTTCGCGCTGGACAAAGCCGGCAGCAGCAGCGACGCCAGAATGGCGATGATGGCAATGACCACCAGCAATTCAATCAGGGTAAAACCGGCAAGTGCCCGACACGGAGCGTCAGAATATATCGGACGGCGTTTGGAAATCATAACAGGTGTAATGCCTGACAATACTCCTTAATGGTTGCCTTTGCCTAGCCTAGCAAATGCCGGGTCGGCCCAATCCAGTCGGTTTGAAGGGGTAAATGAAAGACCGACCAGAACTCCATGCGGAAATGTAAACTACTACAGGCGAATTACTTATGCTGTTTCCTTTGAGCAAACATTAACGCCGCTTCGGTGCGGGAATGAACATGCAGTTTCGCGTAAATATTATCCAAATGCCATCTTACGGTCCCGATGGTCAGACCCAGACGGTCGGCAATCTCCTTGTTGACCAGGCCCATGGCCACCAGCTCAAGAATTTTCCGTTCGCTGGGCCGCAGTTCATCCACCCCCGTCGCCACCGTCAGCGGTTGTTGGAAAGAGGCGATGAGTTTGCGGGCGACCTCGCGCTGCAAGGGGACGCCACCCATCTTGGCCTCGCGGACCGCCGAAACCAGTTCCGCCGGTGTGCAGCGTTTCAACAGATAACCACAAGCCCCCGCACTCAGCGCCGCAGAAATCCGTTCGGTGTCTTCATACACTGTCACCATAATGATCTGAACCGCCGGCAGCATGCTCTTGATCTGGGCGGTGCATTCAATGCCCGACAGCTTCGGCAGTTGGATGTCCATCAACACAACTTCCGGTTGATGCTTGGGAATCCCCACCAGCGCCTCCTCCGCCGTGGCGCAAGTGAATACACAACGACATTCCGGATCCGTCTGCACAAAGTGCGACAGGCTTTCACGGATGGTCTTGCTGTCTTCGACGATAGCTACACGGATCATAAATTATCGATTCAAGGGCATGTAAAAACGGATCGTGGTACCCCGGCCCGGCTGGCTGGCGATTTCAAACCGCCCGCCCAAATTCTCCAAACGGGCCCGCATGTTGACCAGCCCATCCCCTCCCCGTTGGGTGGCGTCAACAGCCAATCCGCGCCCGTTGTCGGCGATGGACAACCGCAACCGTTCACCGATCAACCAGACCCCGAGGCGAACTTCCGTGGCCCCGGAATGGCGGATCACGTTGGTCAACGCCTCCTTGAAGGCCAGGAAAAATTCGTGCCGGTGGACGGATGACACCGCCCGGTCCGGCAGGTCAACCGCGCCTTTCAATTGACAGGCAATGTTGGCCAGTTTCAGAAAACGATCCATGTAGAGCCAGGAATAACTCACCAGTGATTTTAACGAATCATGTTTGGGATTCATGGCCCAGACAATCTCATCCAGGGCGGTGACCATCTGCCGTGCCCGGTCGCCAATCTCCACCAGATGCCGTTCCGCGCCAGTGTCGGCCTGGGACGCGGAGCCGGCCATGGTGACCAGCATGCTGATTTCGGTGATTCCCGACCCGAGTTCATCGTGGAGATCCTGGGCGATGCGAGCCCGTTCCTGTTCCATGGCCCGCTGATGTTCCACGCGCTGACGTTCCTGGATCTGAACTTCCAATTCGGCCGTGCGGGCCTCAACCTTGCGGTGGAGCTGGGTGATCCAGAGCACGGTTACCGCCAGCACGCACGCCAATGCGCCCATGCCGATCAACAATCGTTCCAGCGTCCACCACGGCGGTCGGGCCAGCACTTTCACGTCCGCCGGCGAATTGAGCAGCAGTTCAAAGGAGGATATGTCCTGCCCCACCGCCCGGTTTCCGCCCTGGCCCGAATAGACTCCGGTCAATTCCAACTGACTGCCCACCAACAATGATTCCACCACTCCGTTCGCAGCATCCAGATGCGCCACAAAGGTCCGCACACCATTCTGGATCTCCAACGTCTGTTCCGCGGGTGATCTTCTCTCGCTCACGAGCACGCCTTTTACCCGTACACGCGTCGCATCATAATCCGACTGGATCAATTTGTCCGCCGACAGGATCTTCGGCGGTGGCAGGGAACCGGTACCGGTTTTGCGAACGACCGCCTCACGCAGCACCGGGGATGCGCCACTCAATTCTGGAAAGCCAACCACTTCCACCAGATCGCCCATCTTCAATGACTCCGGTTTTTTGGTGATGAACCGCAGCCCGTTCTGACCGTCGGTCAGGTAATTTTCCATGTCCCGCGCGTAAACAATCTGTCCGGATACTTTTACCCGCTGAAACACACTCGCCTGGGGATCAAACAATAATAATTCCGCCGCCGACTTCCGGGGGATGGCAAACAAATCGACGGGAGCAGGTTGATCCACCGAAATATCGGCTCCGTAAATCCGGATTTCGCCCACTTTTACCTCGTGCGTCAGGTAATCCCATGAGGCCAGCAAACAACCGCGCACCCGTACCAGGGCGTCTTCATAACGCTGCATGGCCTCGGGTTTGAGTCCTGTCAAACGCAACTCCAGCTTGATCCGACCGCCTTGCGTCAACAGCGTCACTCCATTGGTCTGCACCGCCGTGATGATGCCCTGGATTTCCACATATTGGGCATCCAGGCTCCCATTCAACAGTTGATCCCAGGTGGGGTACACCGGCACGGGCAGGTGTCCCCCGCCCAGGCTGACAATCTGGCGCGCATACACAATGGGGGCAAACAAACTTGGATCCGTCACCCCTTCCACTTCCATAAATTCACCGATTTGCGGCGGCCCAGACCGGACGGTGGAATGGTCCTCCACGTAAAGTCCCCGGGTGGAATCCTGGATGACGAAAGCCTGGCGCTCCGGGAACACACACGTGACCACGCCGCGGATTTTTACCGGGTAGCCGCGCTGCGCTTCCTCCCGCTTCAGACGATGCACTTCGCTTGCCGTGATCAACTCCGGCAATGCGCCCGCTTCGGGGTTCGTGCTTTCCATGGCCTCCCGGGGCGCTTCCAATAATTGTATTTCCCGGCCGCCCGGCACCAATAAAACGCCGGGCACTTTTTGTCCATCAACCGCTTCGGCACTCTGGCAGAATCCCGTCGCGCGAATCCGGCTGTTCAACAGCGGCACAGCCGGCAACTCGGAACCGTCCGCAATCTCCATTCGTATCCGGTCGGCCCCGGCACTCAACTCCAGCTTGACCCCGTCCGGCTGCTCATTCACAAACGTCACCTTTCCCTCTACTTCCGCCCACTGGTCGTTTTCTCCTTCACGCAATGTCTGGCCGATGACAATCTGCCGCGGCGCGGGCAGTCCCGCCCGCCCTATCACCTCCAAGCGCAAGGACGGTTCGCCGGCAAACAACTGGCTGCCGTCATCCGATGTGATGTAAAAAGTATAGGGACCGTCACGGGGCACTTCCAAAAACCCGGTGAATTGCAACCCCACATGCTCCGAACGTGCCAGGACCCCGAGATCGAAATTCCCGATCGTCCCGCTTTTGATCGCCGTCCGCTGGCCGAAATCCGTCAAGATTTCCCCGGAATCTTCAAAGCAACGATAATCCAGTCCATTGATCCAATGGCTGGCACCCGTGACTGAATCTTGCTGAACCCGAAACAGCGCGGCGTCAGGGATTTTCTGCCGGGGCAGGCCGGGCCCTTCATATTCCACTTCCAATCCATACTTTTCGACCCCGTTGAACCAATCCACACGGATGGGTTGCCGTCCGGCCTTGAGATAAGCGACCCCGGATTTCACCGCCATGCCGTGAATACCATCGTTGTCCACCACCGGCCCCGTGACTCCAATCCGGAATCCGGCGCCGCTTCGGACGATGGTGCCGTTTCCCGTCACCCGTACCCGTTGCCCTGGCTGGACCGGCTGGCCGGCCAGATCCATTTTCAGTTCTGCCGCTCCAGATTCGTCCTTCAAAACCAACCGTCCCTGCGCCGGACTCACCCACCAGACGGTCCCTTCCAAACGGATGGCATAACAAGTGTTCTCCGCCGTGAAACCCAGGTGTCGCAACTGTACGATATTCGTGACCACCGGAAACGAAGGCGCCACCGATTCCTGGCCTGTGACGGCAAGTCCGGTCAGGGTCAAAATGGCTGCCATGGCCAGACGGCAATCCGCGGCAATCCGCCCCGGTCCGGTATGGTAAATGGCAGGCATGAAATCAAAATAAACCATCGCCGACATTTTTTGAACCATAAACGGCAGCCCATCGCGCGAAAGATGGATTGAAAACGCCGGGCGAAAAAATAGAATGGCAAAAATGAAGATCGCTTTCCCGGCATTCCTGGCCATGGGTGTGTTGACTGCAACTTTTAACAACGCCAGCATACAAGCCCAGGAAACCCAGCCGGTCAAAAGGGTCTTTCCCACAATCTTGCCCGGCCGGGGATTGGCGCAACATGATTTCCTGTATGCCGGCGAAGCGAAGACCCGCGACATCTATATCGTCCGCGGTGGCCAGGTGGTCTGGTCGTATCATGACCCGTCGGGCCGGGGTGAAATCAGCGATGCGGTCCGGCTTTCCAACGGGAACATTCTTTTCGCCCATCAATTTGGCATAACACTCATCAGCCCCGACAAGCAGGTGCTCTGGAATTATGATGCTCCGCCGCAGTGCGAAACGCATACCGCCCAACCCATCGGGACGAACCATGTCATCTTCATCCAAAACGGGCCGGAACCAAAAATTCTGGTGGCCAATCTTGCCACGGGAAAGATGGAGCGCGAATTGCCGTTGACGGCCGGTAATTTGAAAAGCACGCATGGTCAATTCCGGCATGCGCGGCTGACAGAAGCCGGCACGTATCTGGTGGCGCACATGGATTTGCACCAGGTGGCGGAATACGACGACACCGGAAAACAGGTCTGGTCGGCCATCGTCCCCAGCGCGTGGTCCGCGTCGCGCCTGAAAAATGGGAACACGCTGGTGTGTGGCAGGGGAGTACAGGAAATCAGCCCTGAAGGACAGGCCGTGTGGAGCTTCAATTCCTCCGATGTGCCGGATTACCAGTTCAACAGCCTGCAGACCGCCACGCGCCTCCCGAACGGGAACACATTGATCAATCAATGGGTGAACCAGTGGTCGCAGAAGATCGACCCGGACACCGCGCCGGTGCAGGCCCTGGAAATTGCTCCGGACAAAAAAGTCGTCTGGGCCTTGCGCTCGTGGAAGGAGCCGGACCTGGGTCCGGCCACGACCATTCAACTGCTCGACGATCCCGACGTGCCGGAGAACGTGCATTTTGGAACCATACGATAATTGTCAGGGTAACCGCCCGGTAAAACCATCAATTCATTCATGAAAACAAGCATCGAACTTTTTTCCTGCTGCTTCAGCATCCTGCTGGCGGCTGTTTCCTTGCACGCGGCAACACCCGTCCCGGCCACCGGAGGCAATTTCCCCTGGGATTGGTCGGGGGTCATCGGTACCGGGCAAAGCCTGGCCGTCGGCGAAGCCGGCCGGCCGGCACTCTCCACGAACCAGCCGTACAACAACCTCAAGCTTTCCACCGGACAACTGCCTTGGCCCGTTGACCCGGACGACACCAACCTGGCGATGGTGCCGCTGGTTGAACCGATCGGCCGGCATTCCACCGGTTATCCGAGCTCGTGGCCGGACAACATCGCCGGCGAGACCGCGCATTCGGCCATGGGCAACGAAATCACCGCCCTGGTCCGGGCGGCCACCGGCCATGACTTCATCAGTGTTCAGGGTGAAGTCGGTGAAAACGGCCAGTGCATGATCTATCTGAAAAAGAATGCGGATCAAAGGGGAGTCAACGGCCGTTCCTACGAAGCGGCCATGATTGAGACCAAGGCGATTACCCGCCTGGCCAAAGCTGCCGGCAAGACCTACGGCGTTGGCGCCCTCATTGTCACCCACGGCGAATGTGACGCGGGCAATGCCAGTTATGAGAGCGACCTGTACCAATTGTGGTCCGACTATAATTCCGACCTTCCGGCCATCACCGGGCAAAAACAGAAAATCCAGATGATTGTGTCGCAACAGAATTCCTGCAACGACCGCTCCGCCTCGACGCTCGCACAATGGAAAGTGGGAGTGGATCATCCCGCGGACATTGTCTGCTCTGGCCCCAAATATCAGTATCCGTCCAAGGAAGGCGTTCATCTGATTACCGAAGGTTACCAGCAGCTCGGCGAGAAATACGGGCAGATTTATTATGAGCGGGTGATTCTGGGCCGGAACTGGCAACCGTTGCAACCCACCGGGGTGGGACGAAACGGAGCTGCTATCACGGTTCATTACCACGTGCCGGTGGCACCGCTGGTTTGGGAAACCTCATTTGAAGGACCGCATCCGTCCGTCGCGGAATGGAAGGATGGCAAAGGTTTTGAAGTGAGCACCGCCGCGGGAGAAAAAATTACCATGACCGACGTGGCCATTTCCGGCAATGCCGTGATCATCACCTGCGCGTCGGACCCCGGCCCAAATGCGCGCGTGGGTTACGCCATGTTCGGTGAAAAGGCGTGGATGGCAACGCCGTTCAAAGGGACTTTTCGCTGGGGACAGTTGCGGGATTCCGACCCCTTTGTCGGTGCGGTCACCGGCAAAGCGCAACCCAACTACGGCGTCGCCTTCGAGCTGCCGGTGCCGTAGCCCTGGCGTTGCCGAAAAGAAAGACCGGAGGAACCATATCGGGTTTGCATCAGGGGAATAGTGCGTTAGCTTACGTTGATGAGAAGCAAAATCTCGATTGTTTTGGCAGTTGTTTACTGCGTCCTGCTTTCAGCACTCACCCTTCACGTCACCGGTTGCCACAGCACGCCCCAGGTGGACTGGAACAGCCGCATCGGGAATTATACGTATGACCAGGCAGTGACGGACCTCGGACCCCCGGACAAAATGGCGAAGTTGAACGATGGCAAAACCGTGGCGGATTGGATCACCCACAGTCATGGCGGCGGCTTGAGTTTTGGCGTGGGCACGGGATTTTACGGCGGCGGCTCGGCCGTCGGCACCGGCGTGGGCACGAGCACCGGTTATCCCGACCGGGTGCTGCGGCTGACGTTCGGACCGGATGGAAAATTGCTGACCTACCAAAAGCAGTGAACTGAAAAACACCTCCCGCCGGCTTGGTCATCCTGATTTCATGAAATGGAATATTAACAAAGTTTCGATGCGGGAACTGACGTGGAGCTTGCTGTAAATATTTTCGAGATGCCAGCGGACGGTGCCGGTTTCTACGATTGAAGCCGGGGACGTTTTGTTCGAAGGATTGAGGTGGTGCCCCGGGAAGGACTTGAACCTTCAACCAATTGATTAAGAGTCAACTGCTCTGCCAATTGAGCTACCGAGGCAAAAAAACTGTAAACAGTGGCGATTTCATCGCTTCCGTTTTACTAAACTTTGTCATTATATGCAGCCTTTTGATGCAGTAGATTTGTTTCGCTATGAGAAACCAAGCGAACACTCAAACGGCGACTGCCAAGGACAGCCGGAAATTAACTTCTATCAGCAAGTGCGGCAAGTGGAAAACGCTCCATAACCACGCGGGTTTGCTTCAATATCTGCCATCTGGCGTTTATTTCGCCCGGCAGCGGGTGGGAAACCTTGCAGCGATTCTGTTCTTGCTGTTGAACCTTGCCGGTTGCGCGTCGCCTTCGGGTGCGGTGAAGAATGACAGCCCGGTTTTGCTCGGCAATCTGGTCTCGCTGGACTTTGTCTTCGTGGAATCCACCAGTTCGTTGGGTGATTTGGAAACTGAAAAACATCTGCTTAACGACTTCATCGTTTCTGGCTTGAGGGAAACACAGTTTTTCACTAGCGTGAGCGGGAATAAAGCGGACGTCAATTCAGGCGGCGGAATAAAGGTTGCTGCTGACATAAAGGAGATCAACAAGGTTTCCGACAATGCACGATTGTGGACCGGGGCTTTGGCTGGCCAGTCGCGCATTTTGCTTCAGGTGACTGTTTCCGATTTAAATTCCGGAAATCAAATTGAAGTATTTGAAGCCGAAGGGCAGTCTGGTAAATCAGCCTTTGCCGGCACCACGGATGAAGCGATCCAATTGGCCGCCGAGCAAATAGTGGCTAAAGTGGTCAAACTCCATACACAATCCAGCATATGATTCGGGTTTAATTTGAATGCCTGCCATGTTGCAAACGACACAACGAGGACGCGATGACATTGAGGCCGCCCAACGAAAATCTACGAACAGGAATTCACAGGTCCATAATGAAAATGGGATGAGGATGGCTAGATTTCAACCTCGGCCGATTTTCCCACAACGGTTCCAGGCCAAGAGCCTCCAGCGCTAACAATCGCCATTTATCAAAACGGGAGAGGGTCAGTCAGGTTCGTGCGGCAAGATGAGTCTTCACATAATCGCTTACGCCGTCTTCCAGACTGAGAAATGGCTTGGCATAACCGGATCGACGCAACTTCGAGCTGTCGGCCTGAGTAAAGTACTGATATTTGCCGCGTAACATTTCGGGCATCTCAATAAAACGGATATCAGGCGTGCGCCCCATCGCAGTGAAGAGCGCGCGTGCGAGATCCAACCAAGTGCGGGCCACGCCCGTGCCGCAGTTGAGAAGGCCGCCGGCTCGCGACTCAAGGGTGAAGTGCAGGGTTATGTTCACAGCGTCGCGAACATATATGAAATCACGTTTTTGCTCACCATCGAGGTAGTCGGGCTGGTGCGATTTGAACAGTTCGAGATACCCATGCTGGATGATCTGATGGTAGGCCTTTTGAACCAGCGAGCGCATGCCACCCTTGTGGTCTTCGTAAGGACCGAACACATTGAAATATTTCAGGCCGACAATGCGGTCCAATACGCCGGAGTGAAGTGCCCAGAGGTCGAACAAATGCTTCGAGTACCCATACATGTTGAGCGGCTTAAGCGTTGGCGTAATGTCATCCTCGTCACTATAGCCGCGTGCGCCGTCGCCATAGGTCGCCGCGCTTGACGCATAAACGAACCGCACACCCTGGCGCAAGCTCCATTCGCAAAGCGTGCGCGTATAGCGGCAATTGTTTTCGAGCAGGTAGTCGGCGTCCTTCTCGGTCGTGGCACTGCACGCTCCCAGATGAATGCAGGCGGATGCCTTCGGCGCGGCATCGGTTTTCACACTTTCCAGGAATTTCGCCGGGGAAACCACATCCTCGAAACGCAGGCCGACCAGATTGGCCCATTTCTCATCGGTCCCAAGCTGATCCACCAGGAGAAGGTTCTGGTGCCCCCGGCGATTCAATTCGGCAACCACATTGCGCCCGATGAAGCCGGCGGCTCCGGTGATGATAATGGGAGTGGTCATGGCTTAATCTTGTTTACCGTAAACTTTGAGAACTTTTTCGATGGTGCCGGTGGTGGACTTGCCCTCGACCATGTCCGCGAGCACGACAGTGCCGCCGTTTGCCTCAACCACCTCCCGGCCGCTGACGTAATGAGCCCAGTCGCGGCCCTTGATGAGCACCTGGGGCAGAATCTTTTCAATGAGATCCCGGGGTTCGTTTTCGTCGAAGATCACGACACAATCCACGGCCGCGAGTGAAGCCATGACATAGGCGCGGTCTTCCTCGGAATTGATGGGCCGGTTGTCACCCTTGTTGCGTTTGACCGAGGCGTCGCTGTTGAGGCCAACGCAAAGCGCGTCGGCCTGATCGCGGGCGAACTGCAGGTAGGTGACATGGCCGCGGTGCAGGATGTCGAAGCAGCCGTTGGTGAAGGCCAGACGTTTGCCTTCGGCCTTAAGGAGATCGCGGAGAGCGCGGGCTTGCGTCGGGGTCATGATTTTTATAGCCGGATCATTCATAAGGGCAATTCTCAAGAATTCGGTTGTGTTATTTGATCTCCGTGGCTTGGGCTTCGCCGCCCGCTAATTACCGGCACCGGGCCAGATTGATTGAAGTTTATTTATGGTCAAAGAGCTAAACACAGTGGACGCCCCTTGACTTGTGAGCGACAGCGCGTTGTTTGACGGCGAGTAAGGCGTGGTCACAATCGGCATGTAGAGCTGGCCGGAGTTGCCGAATATCTCCACTGACTGACGATCCGTAATCACCTCAAGAGTGACGGTTCCATTCACAGGCGGCAACGGATTGGTCACCCCATCGCACGAGATCTGCTGGGAGGCTGGAAAGTAGGTTATGACAACTCCGCACAGGTTGAAATCGATCCTCGAGGCGGAACCCGGTGTAAACTGCGCTTGGACGTCAAAGAGCTGGCCGCTGATTCCGGAAAGCGGATTGGACCCGGGATTCAAGGTCAGGTTCGTCCACGAATAAGTATTTTGCACCGCATTGGTGATTTCAGCAATCGGTGCCGAGCATAGACGAACGCCCGCCGACAGGGTTTGCAAGGACAGCACCGTCGGAAAGAAATGCATCCCGGTGAAGGGCATGGCGGGCATGTTCACCTGCGCCCAGCCCATCCGGACGCGGCGCGTGTCTCCGGCTGGCATCACCGTAAAGGTTTGCGAGGCGTAAAAGCCAGATCCGACATTGCCGGGCAGCATGGCGGTGGTTGGCGTAAACACGGCGCCGTTAAAGGTTCCCAGCATATAGGAGGCGCTCCCGCCGTTGATTTCCCACAACATGTTGTTGGTATTGCCGTCCACCGGAAGCTGGAAAATGTCGGGACATTCGGCAAAGCCGGCGATGCCACTGCGATAGGTCCAGGTATGGAAATCAGGCGTTGTGAAAAAGTCTATTCCATTAATGTTTGAATCATACACGGCCATCACCCAATAATTTGAAGGCGCATACCACAACATATGCGGATCGCGGCCAGGGACCGTGACCACCGGGTTGTTGGTATAATCGGTGAACGTTAGTCCGCCATCGTTGCTGTAAGCAATGCATTGGCCGCGGCTGGTGCTGTAGAAGGAAGCCACGATCACGTCATTTGTGCCGGTTTTGAATCCGCCGGTGTTCGCCGTATCAATGACGGCGCTACCGGACCAAACCCAGTCGCCATAAGAATGGGGATAGATCGCCTCCGGCAATTCCTGCCAATGCACCATGTCCGGGCTGACGGCGTGCCCCCAGGTCCGCTCGGCTCCGTTGGCGGCAAAATCCAGCTTGTAAGGATTATGTTGGTAGTAGAGATGATATTGACCCTGGTAATAAATCATCCCATTCACGTCATTGATGAGGCCGCGTCGGCTGGTATAGTGAACCTGCGGCCGCAAAGTCTCGCCATAAAGGTTGGTTGCGCCCACGATGCCATTGCTTTGAACAATTGAACTCAAACCCGTGGATCCCACAGCCAAATTGTCCACGCTCACGGTGGCGGTCTGGCTTTGAAAAGCAGAGACATCCACGAAAGCCCACCAGTCCGGAGCGCCATCGGCCAGGTTAATATCAAAATCGCGCACGGGGATTCCACCCACGATGATGGTCACGCGCCGCGATGGACCGTTGTTGTTGACCGGCAGATTGAGCAGAT
>Ga0265336_10000789_pt1 | contig 16728 bp, 16 predicted proteins | sample 42119metaG_FD_193583 | JGI IMG/M metagenome (GOLD analysis project Ga0265336, IMG submission 193583) | Rhizosphere microbial communities from Carex aquatilis grown in University of Washington, Seatle, WA, United States - 4-21-19 metaG | ecosystem: Host-associated > Plants > Roots > Rhizosphere...
AGGCCAGTAAAGGTTTTTCCTACTCTGTACTTTGAGCATGATTCAGGATCGCACCCCAATTTATTTGTTCTGCGGCATGAATGCGAGCCAAGTCCCCCAACCACTTGGCACGAAACCAGGCATGTTCCGTCCCATGGCAGCAGAGGTAAAGTATCTGGTCAGCGGGATTCATCGCCAGGTAAGAACACCCCTGCCAGGTAGAGGGAATACTCCTGGCCCAGCGGGTAAGGGTTAACGATGGAGTATCCCACCGATTGCGCCACTGAAGATCTAGCGCGCATCCTGCCTGAGAGTGAAAAAAGCAGAGATCGCGTTCCATTTGCCAGAACTTCTTCCTTTGGCGTGGAGTCAGCGAAAAGTAGGTTGAGTCTATACGCCAGCCCAGATTACTGAGACAGGCCTGCGCGCGGCATATATCCCCTAGTGCTACTGCCAAGTCCAGGTCGCGGGAGTGGCGAAGGCCCACATCGCCATAAAGATCAAGGGAAAGCATCGGCCCCTTCAGAACCATGACGGGAATTCCGGCGTGGTTGAAGGCCTTGAGAATCTGTGCCAATAGTAGAGAATGCATGACGGCTTGCATTCGGCAGGCATCACTGCGTTTTTGCAATTCGGACTTTGCAAATTCTGGAATCTCCAATCCCGTCACCCGTCTGAGTGCGGCCCAGCTCAGGGCTGGCGTGCGGTGACGGTCTACCAGGCGGAGATACTCCGTCCAGTCTGCTCCGGCTTTGATAGCCTCTCGAATGGCATCTTCCTGATTCTGCTGCCATAAATTCGGAGCAAGCCAGGAGGTAGCAATCATGAGGCGGAAAGCGGGGCTGGTTCCCTTCAGCCAATGCGTCTTACGCACGGTTGATCTCCCGCATCTGGGCGGTCCACGAACGGGCATAAGATCCACCCAGAAGAATCAGCTCCTGGTGCGTTCCAGATTCCACCACCCTCCCTTTGTCCAGAACGTGAATGATATCGGCGTGCATGGCCGTGGTGAATCGGTGAGTGATCATCAGGCCGGTCTTGCCATCGGTGAGGGTGCGAAAGCGACCCAGCCAATCCAGCTCCGCCCAAGAATCCATGGCGCTTGTGGGTTCGTCCAGGATAATCAAGGAGGCACGCCGGAAGAACGCCCGGGCCAAAGCCACCCGCTGCCATTCCCCTCCGCTCAGTTCTGCTCCTCCAAACCACTTGCCCATCAATGCCTCAAAGCCCCCGCGCAGTCGTTCAATAGGCTCCAGCGCTCCCGCATCCTGAGCAGCTTGCCGAGTCCGTGCCTGGTCGGATAGTCCCTCCAGATCCCCAAATGCAATATTCTCCGCAGCTGAGGCGTGATAGTGAACTGGATCTTGAAAGAGGACGGCAATTTGACGACGTAGTGCGGCTTGGTCAAGCGTCCGCAGATCGATTCCGTCGAACAGAATTCGCCCGGCATCGGGATCGTAAAAGCGACAAAGCAACTTAATGAGGGTACTCTTACCTGCACCGTTGTGGCCTACAAGTGCAACGACCTTACCGTGGGGAATCTCGAGATTGAAACCGTCCAGTGCCCTGTGGAATCCTCCAGGATAGGTGAAACTGACTCCCTCGAAACGAATCGAGTCCTGTACGGGCAACCCGCCCTCCCCTCCCCGACCGGAAAGGATGGAGGGTTCCACACTAAGGAAGTCATCCAGATTTTCGACGAAGAGTAAGCTGCGATAAATTTTGCCTGAGCCTTCAAGAAGGGAGTGTAGGAGCAATTGGCATTGTTGGAAGGCTTGAAAACAAAGCAGAAGATCACCCAGTCCAGCTTTGCCGGAGATGGTCCGGTTTAACATCCAGCCTAGGCCAACAAGACTTCCTCCCCAAGCAAGGATTCCGGCACCCAACTCAGTTATAGCGCCATACCGCACCAGGCGCAATTTCCCTTCTCTTAAGCTCTCGCGCAATCGCTCAAAGGCTTGGCGGTGGTAGGTTCCCAAGCCGAAGAGGCGCAGCTCAGCGGCAGCGCTCTGCTCGGTAATCAACCAGTCCAAGTAACGCGTTCGTCGCTCTTGGCTGGTATGTTCGAGGTGCCAGTTGTGCCCCTTCAAGATGTGACCGGCTACCAGAAAGAGGCCGGGAATCGCGGTAGCAACCAGAAGTAACGGGAGCCAACCGGCGTAAGACCAAAGAATCCCCGCCAACACTAGAAAACCCAACCCATTCTGAATCAACGAGCCGAGGCTCTCAAGCAGCGCCAGAGGCTGGGAAATGGCGTCAACCCTAGCCCTATGCAACTGATCGTACGATTCAGGACGATCAAAAAAAGCCATGTCCAGACGAAGAGCCTGAACATGAATTAAACGATGGACCTCATCCTGAACTCGCTCTGCCTGCACTGCCCTGACCCAGGTCAGAGTGCTGGACAAAAACTGCCCGGCAATCCATAGCCCTGCGATCCCCAAAGCTGGCGGAGTTATATTCACCCAGTGCGGCGAGGCCACGAGCCGGTTCACCAAAGTCCTGAGCAGTAGTGCCTGACCTGCGGGAATCAATCCCTGGCCCATTAGCAGGACACCCCAGGCTACTGTCCACCATCTCGCCGCCCGAAAGACCAAGGTGAGGGCGCGACGTCCGGCGGGCATCTGACGAAGAAATTGATTGATCTGGCTGAGCAGCATGGACCGTTAAAACCTCAAGAATGATAATCGGTAAGACGACGAAGAAACAGTCCAACACTTAGCCCTCGAACCAGAATCTGGCCAGCCCTAGCAGTAGTAACGGGATCAACCTTGGCGACTAGATCCTCCAGGCAGCTACGCAGTTGTGGTAAGTCGAGGATATCCTGGGCCTCGGGCAAGGAATCCAAATCATTCAGGCATTCCCTGAACGCGGGCAGCTCGCGAAGAATCCGATGGCCCAGATCGGCAGCCTGAAGCCCTTTCCGTTGGCGATTAATCACCGAGTCGGGTAATAGATTCTGGAAGGATCGCTTCATCAAGAAACTGCTTTCGCCTCTCCGGCAAAACTGATCATCGGGAACTTGGAGAATAAACTCCATCAAGGAGAGATTGGCGGTTGGATCCAACGCGGAAAGAGAATACAAGGCCGCCGTCTCCGCCCAAAGACCAACCCCTATGCCAAGATTAGGATAGAAAAAGTGGCTGTGAGCATCCTTTAAAAAAGAGGGAGCGAAGGTAGGATCGTATCCTGCCGCCCGCATCCGTCGATCTAAATCCAATTCTTGAGCCATCCGAGGATTGAGTGCGGAATAGCTCTTCCACGCTCCGCAACGGGAAGTTGTAAAGCGATGAAATAATTGCAGCCCCGGCATCAGTATCGGTTTCAAAAGCTGTCGCTTTAAGGTAAGCCAGAAATTCGGTTCTGCGTGAAAAAACAGCCGAGAAGCCGTAGCCGGAGAACCTTGGAAAAGCGCCAGGAGCGCCGATCCATTCCCCGACCAAGAGACCGTGCCATTACCCATTTGTCCGGTCAGCACCACGCCGCTCCCGCTCCGAGAGACAGCCTCCATAATGGCCTGAAGCCAGTACTCGTTGCTCGCAGCATGAGTTGGGCCATCATGGACGTCAAGGACATGCTCAATGCCCTGAAGGACGCCGAAGTTTGCCGCGTCGATTGGTAGATGCTGGAGATTGGCCCCAACCAGCGCGGCCGTTGCTTGGGCGATCTCCCATTCATTGCCCAGCTCTCTTTCGCCGGCTCCGTCTGGAGGCAGATAAGGAACCGAAGTGTAGGTTGTAAGGCTGCGGCCCTGATTGGCTAGTAGCTGTGCCGCTTGCACAACGACAGAACTCGAATCACGGCCACTAGAGAGCGTCGCTGAGACAGGTTTCTGAGACCTCAGACAGCTTTGAACCGCCCTTGTGTAATGTTCTAGAAAGGCCTCTGTATACTCCTCATCCCGGCGATAGGAAAGCAGATCGCGGCCTTCTGGCGACCAATGACGCCAGGTACGGGACTGACCATCGGAAGCGACGGTAATGGCATGCGCCCATACCACACGCTTGAAGCCTTTGTAAGCAGTCAGTTCCGCGTCGTGTTGCCATGAAACCAACACCTGAGCAAGACGAAGCCGATCCGGTTCCTTGACCGTACCAGGAATTGCCAGGAGTGCCTTAAGACTGGACGCAAACGCGATGAAGCCTCTGCCCTCGTAGAAGTAGAGAGTGGCATTTCCGCAAGCGTCGCGGGCCAAGAGAAGACGTCGTTCACGAGGCTCCCAGGCCGCAAGCGCCCAATCTCCTTGAAGGTGCGAACAGAGACCCTCACCCCAACGATCAAAAGCCAAACTCGCCAGATGCCCGTCAGAAATTTGAACAGCTTCGGCTGCAGGGATTCTTAAAGCCTCCAGAAGTGTTGCCCTGTTGTCTAACCGGACAGCACTTACAACTAGACCGCGCGCTCCTAACACCGGCTGGCTCTCAAAGGCATCTTCCGGGTTGACCTCCAGCAGCAAGTGCCCCAACCCAACCGTTCCCGCAACCGTGTGGCGCCCACCATCGGGGCCATAGTAGGCCATGGCTGCCCTCATTCGTTCCAACCACTGGATATCCACCAGGGCGCCATCATAGCGATAGATGCCGTAGATACCGCTCACAACCGTCTCCTGGCGAATGTCGTGATGGCCTTGAAACTCAGGTGACCCGGCCCGCCAGTAACAATGCAGGGCCCCATGCGCAGCCATGCGTGGGCATCAAATTCCGCAGTTTCGCCTTGGCAAACGCCAATACTCACGGTCCCTTCCAGGCCCCGCCTACGCAGCATCCCCGTGGCGGCCAGAGCCTGGACCAGGCAACGCCCATCCCATGGCACCCGTCGCGCCACAACACTCACTGCAAAACCAATCTCTTGCGCCGAACATATCTCTTCAGCAGTTGCTGTGGAAGGAGTCTCAGTTCCAGGCGTCCCCAGCCAAGCAGCAATACGCCGAAAAGGCAAAAAAAATACCGCCCAGCGTGCGATCAGCAGAGCGATAAGTGCTTCTTCCAGCAGCCGTCTTCGGGGCCCGGATACTTGCACAGCGCGTTTCAGGTCATTCCACACTCAGGAGGCCTTCCCGTTCCATCTCTGCCAGAAAGCCTTCCAGGTCGGCAGCGCAAGCCTCGGGAGAAATCCGATATTCCTTGACTAGCCCATCGACGAGGGCCGAGAAGGTCAAAGGGGTTTCCAGCTTCTCCCAAATACTTTGGGCTGAGCCCTTCAGACCGTAGTATGCACCAGCATCGATACTCATCAGAATCGTTTCCTGGTCAATCTCTGTAGAGAGCATTTCGGAGCGCGATAACTTGTCTTGGGGACTGAAGCGACGCATCTAGTTATTCTCCTTCGGTGGGTTTGCGCCAAAGCGTTCCGCCCATGCCGATTCTAGGAAGCCTACCAATCCTTCAATCATTTCAGGAGCACGGCGTCGGCTAACAGAGGCAATGGTGGTTTTCTGCGCAATTAAACCCGCCATTTGCATTAGAATGCTTTGCGTGCCTTGGCCCTTCAGAAAATGAGGGCGATACAGATTCTCCAAAAGACGTTGCACTCGGTCAAAACCGCGGAGTTCCTCGAATTCCGGATTATTATTGTCGTGGTCGGCTAGAATATGAATCGCCCTGAGAGGCACCGGGCAGGGGCAGTAATTATTTCTCACGGGCACCACAAATTTATCAACGTCGAAGCGTGCATCTTGAGGGGATCCAAAGCGCGCAAAAGCGTCGGCACAGAGCCGAAACCGAGCAAAAGCGGGAAGAGTCCACAATCCATCAGGAGTAGCTTCCACGGCGCATACATCATCCGAGAGCAAGCGATACCCTTTGAGATAAAACTGAGCTGCGAGAGTGGACTTGCCAGCGCCCTGAGTTCCAACAAATATCATTGCGCCCCAAGGCGTCTCTATGGCACTTCCATGAAGCGGAAACAACCCTCTTTGGTACAAAAGAGCGCCCATAGCCGATCCCAGCAAGAATAGGCGTAGCTTCTCGATCGAAACACCGGGAAGTGGTGTGATGAAGATGCGACACCCTTCCTCTACGCGGTAAAAAGCCACGTCTGGCACTACTAGACGAAAGATTCCTGACTGAACCTCATAATGGCCGCTCTCCAAGGACTCCATCGCATCCACAGTTGGAGGCAGCAAACGGATTGTGACATCGGGATTCCCCGTTTCAATATGAAGACAGGGAAGCTCAGGACACTCGAAGTCTGCATGGATACGAAGACCATAAGCCCGGTAGCCGTTCAGGGACATTTCGTCAACCTCGCATCTACTCATAATTTCGTCTGCGATTTGTATAGTTCAAACACAAACCTCCGCGATTCAATCTAGGTCTGAGTCGTTGCCTTAGGCAGTATACGTGATAGATAAATTCTAGTTTAAAAAATTTTGGACAAAAAAGTGAGTAACTTATAAAAAATTAGTCGGTGATTTTTTGTCCTATGAATGTTTCATTGTTTGAGGTGCTGAATAAATGTGAGAATGGATATTCCAGTCTCCTTTATACGCCAGTCTTGTAAAGAAAAAAACGAGTGCCGATCACAAGAAGAGGATTAAAATCCTTTCAAGATATTATGGACAAAATTCAATTCATTATGCCTTTCTCAACTACGAGCATTTCAAATACCATTCGATCGTCTTCCGCAACCCGACTTCAAATGAAGTCTTGGATCGAAAGCCGAATGCTTGCTCTGCACGACTTACATCTAAACACCGGCGGGGTTGACCATTTGGCTTCGACTCATCCCAGCGCACTCGTCCACTGAATCCAGTCTCTTTCGAAATCATTGTGGCCAAATCCCGGATCGAAATCTCCAGACCGCTTCCCAGATTTACGGGGGCACCGCCGTCATAATGATTCGTAGCCAGCACAATCCCCTCCGCAGCATCCTCCACATAAAGAAATTCGCGCGTCGGTGACCCATCCCCCCATAATACGATCTCTTCCCTGCCTTCCTTCACCGCTTCGACACACTTGCGAATCAATGCAGGGATAACATGGGAAGATTCCAGATCGAAATTATCGCCCGGCCCATATAAGTTCACCGGTAAAAGAAAAATAGCATTCATTCCATATTGTTCTCGATAGGCTTGACACTGCACGAGCATCATCTTCTTAGCCAACCCATAAGGGGCATTCGTCTCCTCCGGATACCCATTCCACAAATCCTCTTCACGAAAAGGGACTGGCGTGAACTTCGGATAAGAGCAAATCGTACCCAAGACAACTATTTTCTCTATTCCTCGGCGTCGTGCAGCGTCGATCAGCTGGATACCCATGAACGCGTTTTCGTAGAAGAATTTACCTGGGTTGGTCCGATTGGCGCCAATGCCACCCACCACCGCGGCCAGGTGGATGAGAACCTCTGGACTCTGATCATCAAACAGTCGGTCAATCACGTCGACATGCATAAGGTCGTAATCGCAGTGGATCGGAACGAATACGTTTTGACATCCTATTTTCCTGAGTCGGGTAAGCAGATGCTGTCCAAGAAACCCAGTACCACCTGTCACCATAATCCGCTTGTTCGCCAGATCAATCATCAGTTCTCCTTAAGCGACCACATCTTATTAAAGGGCTTCAGTGCCGCCTTTTAGGCGAGTTTCCAACTCTTTGATGTCGGCATCAACCATGATCCGAACCAGCTCCATAAAGGTCACAGTTGGCTCCCAGTCCAAAATTTCCCGTGCTTTGGAAGCGTTAGCACAGAGATAATCAACCTCAGCAGGCCTAAGATAACGCGGATCAATCTCAACATATTCTCGCCAATCCAGATCGGCGTGCGCAAATGCAAGTTCGACAAATTCGCGCACTGAATGCGCCTCTCCAGTACCAATAACATAGTCGTCCGGTATTTCTTGCTGAAGCATCAACCACATAGCGCGTACGTAATCGGGCGCATAACCCCAATCACGTCGTGCCTCCATGTTGCCAAGAAACAGCTTTTTTTGAACCCCATTTTTGATCCTGGCAACGGCGCGGGTGATTTTGCGAGTGACAAAGGTTTCGCCACGTCGCGGTGATTCGTGGTTGAAGAGGATTCCGCTTGAAGCGTGAGTGCCATAGCTCTCGCGATAGTTAACTGTAATGTTGTGCCCAAAAACCTTTGCACAAGCGTACGGGCTGCGTGGGTGGAAAGGCGTAGTCTCGCGCTGCGGAGGCGGCGTACTTCCGAACATCTCGCTCGATGAGGCTTGATAGAAACGACATTTAGAACCTGTCAACCGCATCGCTTCGAGCATCCGCAAAGTCCCAATGGCCACCACATTGGCAGTGAATTCCGGGATCTCAAAGCTAACTTTCACATGGCTTTGAGCACCCAAGTTGTAAATTTCATCTGGCTCGATATCATGAAGGAGCGATGCAAGCGAGCTGCCATCTGTGAGATCGGAATAGTGCAGGTAAAAGCGGATGTTGGTCTCATGGAAGTCTCGTAAAATATGATCGATTCGATCTGTATTGAAGCTGGACGCACGACGCTTGAGACCGTGAACTTCGTAGCCTTTGGCTAGAAGAAATTCGGTCAGATAGGAGCCATCCTGGCCAGTGCAGCCGGAAATCAGAGCTTTCTTCATTTTAGTATTAGATCCTTCAATCTGACATTCAGTTTGTTTTTGCCTGCATTCAATGCATTCGGTCGTGAGTAAATACCCTCGGGAGAGCCTTGAGCTACGCGTTATGAACCACTGAATGCTTCCTGAGCAAGATTATCTAGACGAGCTGGGTTAGATTGGCCCACCTTGTCGATAACAGGTCATTATCACATGCGCAACCGCCTCAGGCGGCGGTCTTCGTTTTTTGTTGTGTATGTACTCCCGGACCGCCGTCTCCTCTCTGTTTGCTTTAGAAACCAAAAAAATGCCGACCCATGAGCTTTAGCCAATAAAATTCTGCTTTCGCTCCATGTAAATCCGCACTGGGTTAATCGCACTCTTGGCTTTCATGAACCGGATCACCTGACCCACAGCTTACATGGGCAAAATTTAGAACAGAATATGAACGTGACAAAGCTGCAGATCTTCCGCGACGACGTGGCGTTCCTTTTATTCGACCAACCGCTTAACGACTTCGCCGAAATACTGGCGAAGTTCTTTGTACAACTTCTTACGTCAATACTTGGGACAAAAACTACTTGGTGGTCAAACTCCCACTTCGAGTCGCTCCAGTTGTCATGCTCTTCCGTCCTGATAACTACATCTGTGTTTTACCCGCCCACAATTAAGTTTCTAAAATAGACGTCCAGACCTGTCAACATCGACTGTCGCCCTGGCGTAGCAGGGGTTTCCCTCTGAAATATGCAGTTCAATTTAGTTTCCATAGTTAAGATACAAAAGAAACAGGTCAAAAAGGAAGAGTTAAGGCAGATCACTCTTGTCCAAGACAAAAGATTTGCTGCGGTAATTTTGATGTCAGAGGTAGGGCTGCGTCGTTCTGATAGATTGGGTTTGTCTAGAACTTGCCCGTCTGAGGAGGACACAGACTTGTCCATAGTATGCAGCATTTTCCCCAAATCCTGAAGTTGATCCCACGCGCCGACTTCGATTCCGCCGTTCGGAAGCATGATGCCGAACGCAACACCGAAAACTTCACCTGCAGGGGCCAGTTGGTGGCGATGCTGTTTTTTCAGTTGGGCTCGGTCAACAGCCTGCGCGACATCACCAACGGCTTGGCCGCCAGCGAAGGCAACCTGCGTCATCTAAGACACGCTGAATGGGCACAGAGATCAAGTGAACAATGTAAGGGATCAATTGATTAGATAGCTAAGGGTACTCAGTGTTGGCGATTCGCAAAGTACCTCGTTATTTCTTCAACAGTTACGGTCGTTACAACAACTGGCCAAAGCCAAAAATTGCTTGCTTGAGAAAACTAGGGGCAAACCTCTGATGAAGCACGCCAAAACCATAGGCAAACTTTGAGAAGTTTAAATAGCTCGGTTCTGGTTCGTATCCGTATACCGCCGCGCGAAACCCACTGATGGCCATTCTTTTCCTAATAGCCCAAACCGTATTACAACGGTACAAAGTTGGAAATATATCTTCATCTTCTCTATCTGGTTGTGTTTTAGCAAGCAGGCTCTTGTGGCAACTATTCGGGATTAATCTAGCGGCAATGCCCACATATCCGAGAGCATTTGGTGTTCTTATACACAGATAGCCCCCTTGAACCAAGACCCTTCCAGCCTCACCAAAAAATGTTTCCGGGTAGCAAACATGCTCAAGAACATTATCGCAAATGACAAGATCCGCCGACTTGTTCTCAAGGGGCCAAGAGCCATTCCTCAACAGTCGAAACTCGTCCAATGTCGGATTATAACATGCTTTGCTATCCACATCTAGGCCTATAATTCTCGCCACTTTCCCCTTAATACATCGCAGCTCACGCCGATATATTATTGGATCTTCAGATTGCGCACCACGCCCACAACCGAAATCAACTATTCTGAACGACGGTTGAATCAAAGCATTTACCCTAGCGTAGAATGCTATTGTTCCGTCAATGTCTGAAAAGCCGCCAAAAGTGCTTTCTGGATAAAAAGTCGCTTGCAATGAGGATTTGGTCATTGATGATTTACTCCTAGCCTCGGCGGGATTATTCCCGTTATTTTAGACCGTGAAGGGTTTTGGATTTGAGCTAAATCAAGGTCGAGTGCGAGGGATTCTGGCCTGCCTCATTAATTGGCTTAACCGAATTGCTCATCATGCGAAGGTTTAAACCGAGCAAGATACCTGCACCCACTCCAAACATGTCTGCGGAAGCATTCTGAGGTCGCATGATAGCCCCTTGGATAAATACCGGCGTAAGTTCAAGGGTAATCCCAACTAATGAAAGGATTAAGGAGAGTAGCTGGTCGGTCTTATGTTTCCAAGCGGCGACAGGAATAGTAGAAACCACAGCGTAGGCCAAGAAATGCGCCCAACTATTCATATTGTTGATGCCGATAAAATGATCTAGCCGATTGGCTTCGTAGGGAGTCGATAACAACAAAACTCCACAGATCAGTAAACACCACATAATGCGCAGCCGCTTACCGATTAACATGTATTTCGCTCCTCAATCGTAAAGGACTGTTTCCATTTGGTTCAGCCTTTTGTTAAAAGCACGTGAGACACCATCCACAAAAACTACTACTACCGCCCATCTATTCTTGTCGTCAAATTCGCGCCAGATGTTGATGTAACCATGGCCAGGGAAGTCCAGACGGGCTTGCCATCCGTCGCTACTTCCCCATTGGCATCTCACGTCATCAATGTGGAAGACAGCACCTGAGAATCCAAACTCGGGGCAGGCCCTGAAGAACAAATCCGAACATTGCTGAAGCGAGATGTCAGCACTTAATTCGCTTTCGAATACTTCAAGTGCGAGTTGCGCACTGAGCACACTGCCGAAAACCCCACCAAATACTATCTTGCGCGCCGCACCAAATTCCTTGTAGCCCAAATGCTGCAAACCTAGCCACAATGCAAGGCAGACAAGCACAATCACAAATCCACGATTGTTCTCAGCGCTGAAGATTAACAGAAGCGACGTCGCCGCGCTGATTCCGCAGACGCAATAAATAACCAAAACAAGACGACGAGGTGTGAAGCCTTTGGAAAGGAGCTTGTGATGAATGTGATCCCGGTCGGCCCTGAAGATCGGTTGCCCACGAAGAAAGCGACGGGCGACCGCAAGTCCCACATCAAGAAGCGGGACAGCAAGAACTAGAAGTGGTGCCATCATACCCAACAGAGTGGCGGACTTCTCGCTCCACAAAACACCGTAACATCCAAGTAGAAATCCCAGCGTCAGGCTACCACAATCGCCTAGGAAGATCTTTGCTGGACTAAAGTTATAGCGAAGAAATCCCAGAAGAGCTCCTACGAGCGGCACAATGGCCAACGCCATAGGGAAGTTATGATTAAGCATCGCTCCAAGGAGCATGGTGAATGCTGCGAACAGACTGACACCAACCGCAAGTCCATCTACTCCATCGATCAGGTTGATGGCATTAGCGCAGGTAATGATCCACAGAATTGTGCATATAAAGTTGACGACAACACCGAAGAAAGAAACCCCTTCAAGACCACTAATGTGAATTCCGCCAAACCATGCAAGTATTGCAGCTAAAACTTCAAAGATGAGCTTCTTCCGGGGGGAAAGACTAAAGATGTCATCTATAAGCCCAGTTCCAAATACGACAACGAGGGCAGGAAGAAGGCGGAGAACAAGAGGTAACCCCTCCCAAACGATTGCGCCTGAACTAAATCTCACCACTAAGAGAATTCCGTATGCTCCGATGACTGCGGCAAAGATGGCAGCACCTCCCAATCGAGGGACCGGAGCGCAGTGGATTTTACGCTTTTGATCAGGTAGGTCAATGATCCCAAAGTGCCACGCTACGTACTTGATCAATGGCGTCAAGACGAACGACAGTACAAAGGAAACGAGACCAAGAAAAAGCAGAGAATACATGGATACCCTTGTCCGAGTTATGCGTGGGGGTTTCGCGGGTTGGATGCTAACACAACTGCCAAAATTCGACCTACGCCGATAGGGCAATCAAAATGCCGATCGAAGGCCATGCGGCCTCTCAAACCAGCTTCACCTAGGAGATGTCGGTTCACATTAAGATGCTGAAGAAGTGCGATAACGCCGTCGACGTCGCCTGGTTGAATATGCCAGCCACAATTGAAACTTCGAATGTGGCGCGCTGGAGTGGACTCGGCCGGGCCAATGAATAACAGCGGTCGCCCTGCGGCCATAAGTCCATATGTTTTGCTTGGTACGATGGAGCCGAGCGTCTCTGGAATCTGAGTAATCAAACCGAGATGTCCTTCAGCTAGACTCTGACCCAACTGAGCGTTGGAGCAGAACGGACGGAACTCCACATTCTGGATAAGTCGCTCGCGGCAGCGGGTCTCCAGTTGAGCACGGCGAGGGCCTCCGCCCGCAAAGATAAAACGAAAGTGTGGGTTATTTGCAAGCCGCTCCATCACCGCGGTAATGGTCTCAACTTCGTGTGCTAGGCCGAGATTGCCGGAGTAATGCACAGTTAGTGGGCCATCGGAAAACGGCACAGGTGCAATTTCCAGGCCGTTCGCCCAGTTTTCCGCAACGTGAATCTTGTTTTCCGGAAAGCCTCGCGCCATGAGGCGAGTCTTCATATCTTCGCCGAGAACGATGATGGCATCCGCCCTCCGCCTGGACCAGTCAATGACTGTACCACTGAAGAGTTCAACAACCCCGCCTTTTTTGAAGTACTCTAAGTCGGTGGCAATATCGGGATAGACATCCATCTCCCATATCACATGCCTAATGTGCCGAGCTCGTGCAAAAAAACTTCCAATAACACTTAGTATCGGCGGCGTTGTGAGTGTTACGAAGCAGTCAGGGCGTCGGATAAGACAGCAGTGCCATATAACACCAACAAGATAGGTCATATAAGACGCAACACGAGCAGGAGTAGAATGCCCAAATCCTGCATTGTGTATCCGCAAAATGTTGACGTTTGGCCTCGGGATCCCTCCGGCAACGGAAGTTTCCGCACCCCCGCCACCACAAATCGCCGTCACCTCGTGTTCCTTTGCTAGCCCCCGGGCCACTTCAGTCAATATTTGACTGGTAGCAACTGTATCCGGCCAAAAGAACTGGTTAAAAAGGACAATTTTCATATATTTGTTGGCAACCACTGCAACCTTTTGTCAAGCCCTTGATTAGCCACGATAAGTATGAAAATTTGTAGCTGATATCTAACGTTAGTTCGGAGGATTTGTTTACGTACTAGATCAAGCAGTACTGACTGACATCATGCTCTTTACAAAACGCCACCACGCTTTTCCAAAAAAAGCTAGCGCCCAGATCCCGTGAATCGAAGATACGCAATGGCGAAACCGCTTCCGAAATGCAATGAAGTTCCTTAGTTTAGAGCCGGCCACTATGCCTTCTTCCGTAAATCAGAATTGCTGGTTGGCAATTGGGTCTTTGCGGAAATAGATGATTCATAGAGTTTTGTGTCAACAAGAAATCGATACCAAAAGCCTTGCAGGAAGTGGTATACGAGCCCGGCTTTGCCATCAAGGAAGCCCAATTTGAAGACATAACGATAAACCCAATAGGCGAATGCGCGATAAAAAAGCGGAAGACGAAGATAAACAGACTGCTTAATCTGCCGGCGAAAACCTATGGCTTCTTCGCAAGTGCCGTTTTCCTTGGCCAACAGAATGTCTGTGCATTCTCGCGTAGCGTACCAGTTGTGTTTGGCAGTCCATTCGGTCACATTCTTGGGGATATCGTGAAGAAGGTCGCCGCAAACACGAACTGTGCATCCTTTGCTGAGCTGAATGTACTCATCCATCCAGCGATCTTCGCATCGGCCAGCTCCACTTCGCCATAGTCGAAGAAGCCAGACCGGGTACGTATCGCCAAACCGTAGTTCGCGTCCCATGAAGCGGATTCGCCTGGGAATCTCAATCCCTGTTGTATCTAGATGCAAGTCAGGAATCACTTGGAGCAACTCGCAGGCGAGTTTCGGCTGCAAACGCTCGTCGGCGTCAATGCGCAGAATCCATTCTGCCTTTGTTGAGATATTATCGAGAGCCCAGTTGAATTGTCTTGAATAGTTCTCAAAAGGATGAAAGAGCAGATTTGCACCGAATCCTTGCGCGATCTGGCACGTTGAATCGGTGCTCCCCGAATCGACAACGTATATCTCAGAAGCGACTCCTCGGAGACTGAGAAGACAGTCAGGAAGATCCCTCTCCTCATTCATCGTGAGGATGATCGCGGCAATCTTGACTTCGTTTTCGACAATACTCATAGATCCAACCGGAGCAGAGTTCTGTGCCTTAAGTTTGCTTCGCATGGGCTCGTGTCTTAATGAGTCGCGCTGGATTTCCTCCGACTACTGTCCAATCTGCAACATTTTGAAAAACTGCCGACGCCGCCCCAACCACAGCTCCCTCCCCGACATGGACACCCGGCCCGACAAACCCTCTTGCACCGATCCATGCGCGAGAACCTATCGTAATCGGTTTGGTGACGAGTTTGAAGTCTGGATTGTTGTAATCGTGCGTAGCGGTGCAGAGCATTGCCTGCTGGGAAACTGTGGCGTATCCGCCAAGAACTACGGCATCGACACAATAACAGTCGACATCGTTTGCGAGGCAGCTATGCGGACCCATAGTTAACTTCCATGGCGCCCAAATTCGGCAGCGAGGATAGGGATTGGCTTTGGTGCCGATAGTAGCCCCGAAACAACGAAGCAGAAAACGGCGCCACCAAAAAAAGAAAGCTGGCGAGGGGCGATACAGGATAACCCATACTGCTGCCCAAAGGACGCGCCCCACGCGATTGCGATAACTCAATTGGTTTCGATAGATGAGTGGAGAACCGACAGTTGTATTCATCTAGAGACTCTCATAGCTCTATTGTACTTGGGCGGGATCCGCCGAGCACCCAGTCGTAGACATCAGCCATTTGTCGGCCAATTCGCTTCCACTCAAAGCGCTGCTCGACAAGCCGGCCACCATTCTTACCCATCGCCTCGCGTTCATAAGCACTCATCGAAAAAAGGCGGCGCAACGCTGCCGAGATGCTGTCAACGTTGGCTTCCATCATCATCGCAGCTTCAGCAGCGACGCCTTCGGGAAGGTTACACTGAGGCGTCATCAAAACAGGCAGACGCCACGACCAGGCTTCGAGAACCGACATAGGCATGCCCTCGCTCACGCTTGGGAGGATAAATGCGGAAGCCTCTCGATAGCATGCAGCTTTATCCACGCCAAATTGCGGTCCCACAAAACTAATGCTGGAATTTAGCCGAAGTTTTGTTGCGAGAGCCTCAAGGTAACTGCGATGGCTGTTCTGGTCCCAGCCAGCGATTACAAGCCGCCAGCCGCACTCGCCCGCCTCCCTTTGAGCCATCGACCAAGCCTCAAAGAGCTTCGGCAAGCCTTTTTTTGCGTGCAGCCTGCCAAGATAAAGTAGCGTGTAGCCTTTCTGAACAGGCCTGGCTTCAGTATTCGAGGGCGAATCGATTCCATTCGGAATCACACAAATTGGATTTGTTAGTCCGTATGCGCGAATCGCTGCTGCTTCTGCCTGATTTAATGCATGAATGCAGGCGGCATCGCGCAGGTATCTATTCTCATAGAGCATGGCACAGATACGCTTCTTCAAGCGTGAGTTGTTCAGCGCCCAGGAGTCGAGCATCCCGTGCGGACTTATCACATAAGGCCTTGTAGATTTCGACCAGCGATGAGCAGCGACGGAGGGATACATCCAAAGTCCGTGAGCATGAAGAATGTGCGAGTTATTCGATTCCAGAGCACCGGCAAGTCCTGGCGCATAGCCATAGGCGCGGGGCCCTCGCAAGCTGAATACTTCTGTCTTGATGTCGCCCCACAACGGTCGGTCCCGATCTGTTTCCGCGTCGCGAATACCAGCAATAGAAATGGAATAGCGATTCTCTTTCTTGATTGCAATTGAAAGATTTCGCACCGCATCGAACAGGCCTCCTGCTACATGAGAGATGGAACTTACAAGAATTGTCAATCTATTCTGCGAACGACTCATTTGGCATCAACCTTAGAATTGCTGGGCAGTTGGAGCGTTACCGGTAACTCGGCGCTTCTGCGCGATTTCGGAAACTGTCTGCATTACTAAAACGGCACAGTTTTCCGGACTGTATTCGGAGGCGAGCTTCCGCGCTGCTGAGCCCATTCGCTTATGCTCAAGCCTAGGCGTCTCCGCGATCTTCTCAATAAGTTCGGTCAATCCAACCTCATCG
>Ga0265336_10000790_pt1 | contig 16725 bp, 15 predicted proteins | sample 42119metaG_FD_193583 | JGI IMG/M metagenome (GOLD analysis project Ga0265336, IMG submission 193583) | Rhizosphere microbial communities from Carex aquatilis grown in University of Washington, Seatle, WA, United States - 4-21-19 metaG | ecosystem: Host-associated > Plants > Roots > Rhizosphere...
TTCACTAATGAACGAGAGATTCATAAGTGAACACCCTCCAGCGCTGCAACCGAATTAACGCCAAACGACCCGAGACCGGGCAACGAAACAATTCCATGACACGCGTCCTCCTTACAACGACATCCTTCCAAGACACGCCCGGCGTGCACCATGAGCTTCTTGCCAAAGCGGGCTTTGAGATCGTCCGCGAGCGGGGACCGCTCTCCGAGTCGCGCATGCTTGAGCTCGCCGGCCAGTTTGACGCCTATCTCTGCGGGGATGATGCGCTGACACGGGCGGTGATCCAGAAGTCGCTGCCCCGCCTGAAGGTGATCAGCAAGTACGGGATCGGAATCGACAAGATCGACGTCAAGGCCGCGACCGAGCTCAGGGTGCCGGTACTCTTCACGCCCGGGGTGAACCACGTCACCGTCGCCGAGCACGTATTTGCGCTCCTCCTTGCGGCGGTTCGAAACCTGGTCGTGGAGGCCAATCATGTCTCCCGGGGAAGCTGGACGCGGATCACGGGAACCGAGCTCTTCGGCAAGACGCTTGCGATCCTCGGCCTGGGTCGCATCGGCCGCGAGGTGGCCATCCGGGCAAGGGCGTTCGGCATGGTCGTGCTCGGCTACGACACCTACTGGGACGAGGCATTTGCCCGCCAGCATGAAATCGAGCGGGTCACGGGCCTTGACGATATTTTGCGGAGGGCGGATGTCGTCACGCTGCACACGAACCTGACGCCGGAGACACGGCACCTCATCAACTCGGGGAACATCGGCCTTCTCAAGCGCGGGGTGGTGGTCGTCAACTGCGCCCGCGGGGAATTGGTCGAGCTCAAGGCGATAGTGGAGGCCCTCAAGTCCAAGGCCATCCTAGCCTATGCCGCGGACGTGCTGGATCAGGAACCCCCGCCTGCGGATTACCCCCTGCTTGGGCTTCCCAACGTGATCCTGACGCCGCACATAGGCTCGCGCACCCACGAGAGCGTCCAGCGGCAGGCCACATGCGCCGTCGAGAACCTGACCCTTTTCCTCGCCGGAAAGCCGCCGATCGCGCAGGCCAACAAGTTCTGACGCCAATGGGACTGCCGGGCGGGGAAGAAGTCCCCCTTTAGCGGACGACGCGGGCCCCGCCTCCCTTGATGAGGCTTTCCACCTCGCGCTGCGTGGCCATCGAGGTGTCCCCGGGGGTCGTCGACGCCAGGGCGCCGTGGGCCGCGCCATAGTCGACCGCCGCCTGGGGGTCATTCTTTGAGAGGAAGCCAAACGTCAGTCCGCTGGCGAAGCTGTCCCCGCCGCCGACCCTGTCCAGGATCTCAAGCTCGGGGTACTTGCGGCTTTCGTAGAAGCGGCCCTCGTGCCAGAGGATGGCGCTCCAATCGTTCTTGGTGGCGGTGATGACCCGCCGCAGGGTGGTGGCGGCGACCTTGAAGTTTGGGTACGTGCCGACCGCGGTCTCAATCATGGCCTTGAAGGCTCCGGAATCGATGTGGCTAAGCTTCTCGTCCGCGCCCGTGACCTTGAATCCGAGCGAGGCCGTGAAATCCTCCTCGTTGCCGATCATGACGTCGACGTGCTTGGCGATCTCGCGATTGACCTCCTGGGCCTTCTCGAGGCCGCCTATGGTCTTCCAGAGGGAGGGCCGGTAGTTCAGGTCGTAGGAAACGATGGTGCCGTGCTTCTTCGCGGCCGTGACCGCCTCGACCGTGAGGGCGGCGGTGGTCGTGGAAAGCGCGGCAAAGATGCCGCCCGTGTGGAACCAGCGGACACCCCTCCTCCCAAAGATGTCCTCCCAGTCAAAGTCCCCCGGCTTGAGCTGCGACGCCGCGGTGTTTCCCCTGTCGGGGACACCGACCGCCCCGCGGATGCCGAACCCGCGCTCCGTGAAGTTGAGCCCGTTTCGAACCGTCCGGCCGATGCCGTCGTCGGCCCGCCACCGGATGAATTCCGTGGAGACGCCGCCCTGCATGATGAAATCCTCGACCAGGTGGCCGACCTCGTTGTCCACGAACGCCGTGCACACGGCGGTCCGCAGCCCGAAGCATTTGCGCAGGCCCCGCGAGGTGTTGTATTCGCCGCCCCCCTCCCAGGCCGCAAAGGACCGGGCGGTGCGGATCCGGCTCTCTCCCGGGTCCAGGCGAAGCATGACCTCGCCAAGCGAGAGCTGGTCAATAGAGCATTCCGAGGCGGGTCGAAGTTTGAGGCTCATGGCGGTGGGGGAGAGGGGAGCGAGGTGGGGTTTTGCTAGATGACGACCGACTGGGCCGACGAACGGGCCCATTTGGGTAGTCCGGCTTCGGCGGCAAGTTCATTGAATGCCTCCACCTCCGCCTCGGTGAACAGGAGGCCGCCCGCCTCGGCGGACCTCTTCGCCCACTTGGCCTCGGGCTGGCCCGGGAGCACGCACTTCTCGTTTCCGTGGCCGAGGATGTCCTCGATCACGGCCTTCACGTTGGAGGCCTGGTTGCGGCCCTTTGCGAAGGCGCCCGCGCTCACCGCATCCGGGTGGATCACCTGGAAGAAGAAGCAGCATGTGTGCTTTTCCTGGGGATCCTGCTCCCAGCGGCTGCGCAGGGTGGGGAGAGAACCCCCAATGAAGCCTCCGACCAATTCGTCGATGAGCGAGAGCCCGTATCCCTTGTGCGCCCCGAACGGAAGGAGCGAGGTAGCCTGGTGCGGGTCGACGGTCGGGTTTCCATCCCGGTCGAGGGCCGCCATGGGTGGAAGCGGCAGGCCCTCGCGCTTGAGCTGCTGCACCCGGCCCATGGCGATCACGGACGTGGCCCAGTCGATCACGATCGGGAACCCTATCGCCTGGGTTGTCGGAAAGCCCCAGGAATGCGGGTTGGTCCCGAGGGTCGGGAATTTGCCGCCAAAGGGAACCACCTCGGCGAGGGCGGCGGTGCAATTCGTGTAGGCGATGTAACCGCGCCTTGCGGCGTCCAGCACGTAGCCGCCTCCCCAGAGGTAGTGGAACGCATTGTCGACCGCGATGGTCCCGACCCCGTACTTGTCCGCGAGCGCCATCGCAGCATCCATGGCGCGATAGGCCGTGGATTGCCCAAGCTTCCGGTTCGCGTTCCAGGATTTGGCAGCCTCAAAACGCGAGGGAATCTCCTCGATCTTGGCGCCCGGAACGCAGCCTTTTGACCCAGAGCCGAAGAGGTGGTCAAGGTGGAGGGCCTTGATCGCATTGTGCGTGCGGATGCCGTGGCGCGATGCCTCGGCGCAGAGTCGCGCGCCGTCCCTGGCCTCGTCGGCCAGGAACCCGCGGTGCATGTAGACGGCCTCGGTGAGGGCGTTATGCTTGGCCTCCGGAATGACAAAATAGGTGTCGGACATGGTGAGTCTTTTCAGGCGCGGGTAGCCGCTTCCGCGAATTCCCGGGCGCGGGCGGTTATTGAGGTCCAGTCGCGGGCCTTAAGGGCCGCCGGGTCCACGAGTGCGCTGCCTGCGGCCGTTGCAAACGCCCCCGCCTTGAGGAAATCACCCAGCGTCTTTGTCGTCACCCCGCCCGTCGGCAGGAAGTTGAGCTTCGGAAAGACGGCCCTTAGGGACTTGATATAGGGGGGGCCAAAGAACTCGGCGGGGAATATCTTGATTATGTCAGCGCCGAGGTCGGCCGCGGCCGCTACCTCCGTCGGGGTAAGCGCGCCCGAAAATATGGGAACGCCCAGCTGGTGGCAGGCCTTCACGACCTCGGGGCGAAGTCCCGGCGTCACAATGAACCGGGCCCCCGCGGCAACCCCCGCTCGCGCGGTGGCGGCGTCGAGCACGGTGCCGAGTCCGAGCATTACCCCAGGCAGCTGCTGGGACACCTCCGTCACCAGCTCGATGGCGCCCGGGGTGGTCATTGTGAGCTCGATCGCGTTGAGTCCTCCCGCCGACAGGGCGGTGGCGCATTCAAGCAGGCTGTCTGGGCCATCGGCCCTGATGAGGGCGATGACCTTCTCCATCTTGATCCGGTTGAGTACTTCGGTCTTGGGCATTTTTGAAAAGGGTGGAGCGGTTGGTTTATTCGGCTGCGGTGTAGCCGAGGAGCCGCGATGCCTCGGACGCGACGGCCCGGACCTTAACGGCGACTTCGGGAATCCGCTTCTCGGCGAGGCGCACGGCCGCAGCGGTGATGCCGATTGCCGCCACGACATTGCCGTCCGACGAGAAGATGGGTGAGGCCACGCAGCGCACACCGTAATGGCACTCCTCATTGTCGACGCTGTAGCCTCGCTTGCGGGTCAGCCCGATCTCCCTCTCGAGATCGGGGCGCCTGGTGAGCGTGTGGGACGTGTGCTTGAAGGGGGCCTCGACGGCGTGAAATTGGGGGTACTGCTCCCTGAAAACGTAGGAGAGGAAGATCTTGCCCGTTGCGGAGCTGTGGAGGTCCGTCAGGAACCCGGCCGGCGACACAGCCCGGAGCGGGTGGGGGCTGTCCTGGACGGCGATGACGAGCGACCTCTCGTTGCAGGGTATCGCAAGGTGGGAGGACTCGCCCGTCTGGAGGGTCAGCTTTTGAAGCAGCGGCAGGGCGAGCTTTCGAATGTCTGTGCCCGCCAGGGCGGCGTTGCCCAGGTGGATGAGGACAGGGCCAAGGCCGTACCGCCCGTCGGACTTCTGAACAAAGCCCTCTATCTGAAGGGTCGCCGTGATCCGCATCGTGGTCGTGACCGGTATGCCGAGAATCCGGGCGATATCGGACGCCTTCAAGCCGCCGGGATGGCTCCGAAGCAGCTTCAGGACACGGCACGCATTGCGCAGGTTCGGTATGACATAGCGCTCCAGAGAGGCGTTTGCTCCAAGCTCGTTTGCGGTTTGTGTCATCAAGGCTGGGGACCCAAGGAATTGGCGTTTCCCCGGAAAAAGAGTTTCATTCGGCTGTGGTCGATTTTCTTGTTGCTGAGGATATGGTTCACCTATGAATTGCAAGTTCATTAGTGAAACCCTTCAATTTGGAATTTAATGAAGACTGAAACCCACCTTGAGAAGCTGTTTGGACTAACCGGCCGCGTTGCCGTCGTGATCGGAGGGACGGGCGAGCTTTGCGGCGCGATTGCCGAGGGCCTGGCCTCAGCCGGAGCGGAGGTTGTTCTCGTCGGGCGCAGCGCCGAGAAGGCAAAGGTGCGCCTTGATGCGATCGCTGCGGCGGGCGGCCGCGGCTGGTTCCATTCCGCCGAGGCGACGAGCAAGAAGGAGCTTAAGGGGCTGCTCGACGCGGTGATAAAGAGATCGGGCCGCGTTGACGTGGTCATCAACGGGGCGGGAGCAAATTCACCGACTCCGTTCTTCGACATCACCGAGGAGGAATTCGACAGGATTGTGAGCGTGAACGTGAAATCCGTCTTCCTTGGATGCCAGGTGTTCGGCAAGTACCTCGTCGATCGGGGAGAGGGCGGCTCGATCATCAACATAGGGTCTATGTCCGGTTTCGTGCCACTCTCTCGGGTGTTCACTTACTCGGCGACGAAGGCCGCCGTCCACAATCTATCGAAGAACCTGGCCCGCGAATGGGCGCCGCACGGCGTGCGGGTTAACACACTGGTGCCGGGATTCTTCCCAGCCGAGCAGAACAAGAAGGTTCTGACCCCCGAGCGCGTGGCCACCATCATGGGACACACGCCCATGCGGCGTTTCGGGAAGGCACAGGAGCTTGTTGCCGCGACCTTGTTGCTGGCCTGTGAAGGTGGTGGCTCCTTCATCACGGGTTCCGAGGTCGCCGTCGACGGCGGCTTCAACTCGATGAGTATCTGAGGGTTGCGATGAGGACGATCAACCGCTTTCTCCTCCAGAACGGGCTGCCAATCGCAAGGAACCCATGCGTCAGCCCGGACTTTTGCCTGGATTGGCCGGCGCTCGGAAGAAAGCTTTCGAGCGGGGGCGCTAAGGATCTGGTCGAGCATCCAAAGTCGTTGTTTGCGACCGCAGCGGGGACGTGGACCCTGCTTGAGGACGTGGCTACGGGGGACTGCGCATGGAAGCTCGAGGCTCCCGGCAGCGCGGCCGCAGCGTCGGCACTCGCGGACGGTGTCGTGTCCTCCAAGGGCGCCTGGTTCCCGGCAACATGGGAGAACCTCCTGCGGCTCAAGAATCTCGTCCAGGAGCATGACCCCAACTCCACGGTCTTCCCGTCTTCGGCGGGGAGCCTGGGGAAGAGCACGCTCGGGATAGGCGCGCGGTTCACGACCCTGCACTGGCCCGCGGTGGAGTGGGCGATGAGCGCCCTGGAGATCGGGGTGACTGCGAACCAGAACAGCATCCCGCGCGAACTTGTCTACGACGTCGACGCAATGCTCGAGGGCCGTCTCGACACGGTTCCATTCCCTTTCATCGGTACGAACGTGCCGGAGGGGCACCAGGGGCAGAGTGTCGAGGGAATGAGCCATGGATGCGTGCTCTCAAAGCTAAGGCACGGGTTCCACCGCCGGCGTATCCCATGGAGTTTCAACGCGGACCATCAGCCAATCGGCGGCGCCTTTGACTCGCGCGAGGATGCGCTTGTCTCGGGGTGCCTCCTCGCCAGCTACATCACCTTCGACCTCTCTCCTGAGCTGGCGCTCAAGCGCCCGGCGAGCATGGAGGACATCGACAAGGGCGTCGTTGACGCCGTGCGCGCCCGAGTCTCTGCGGCAGGCCTGTCCCTTGAGACCTCGGCCTTCAATGCGCTGCTTGCCGCCGTGTGGCCCGCGATGCAGAAGATGAAGCGCAGGGACACCAAATACGCGGCGGCGAGGCAGCGCGCGTTCACTACCGCCGAAGGGCGCGCCTACCTGCGCGAGCTGTCGATCGACGAGCTGCCCGGACTAACAACCCCCGAGACAACGGCGGTCATGCTGGCGCTCTGCGAGGCCCTCGGGATGCCCGTGAACTTCATCGCGCCGGCGTTCGGCTTCCAGAAGAACATGCCCTATCCCGACAACGTCGCGCTTCGCTCGCTCATAAAGCGGCAGTGGGAGGTGGCCCGGAATTTTGGAGTCAGCATCGGATTTCACTCGGGCTCGGGAAAATCGGCCGAGAACTACCGAGTCATGGGAGAGGTGACGGGGGGGCGCCTCGAGATCAAGACGAGCGGGCGATACACCTACGAGATGGGCGTGGCGCTGTTCAGGTCCACAAACGCGGAGGACCAGAGACTGTGGCGCGACTGGTACCGGTTCACCATCGAGCTCGCCGTCTCCGGGGCCTTCAGCACGGACTCGACTGAGAGCAGGATGGCGCGCACCTTCGTGACAGACTCGCTCCTTAAGGCCGGGAAGTCGGCCGACGTATTTGAAACGGCTTCCGCGTGCAGGGCCGCGGTGGAGGCTCTGCCCCCCGGCCCCGACCACATGTTCTTCTTCGAATACAACTTTCTCTTTGTGCTCGCGGCGGGGGGTAAGCCGCAGAAGAGCGCCCTGGGGGACCACTCGGCCGCCGGGTACGCGCAGCGCGCGCGGTTCTATTCGATTTCGCCTGATGCCCGCCTGCTCTACGCGAAGGGCGTCGCGGGTTACATCGTGTTCCTTGCCGAGCATACCGGCCTTGTCCCCGCGGCCAGGTGCGCCGCGAGCATGAGCCTTCTGGGCCGAATCAATTCGTACGAGGAGTTCCTAGGGGAGATTTCAAAATGAAAACCTTCATCAATGACGACTTTCTCCTGCTGACGGACTTGGCGCAGGAGCTTTACCACACCTATGCAAAGGGGGAGCCGATCTACGACTACCATTGCCACGTCTCGCCCCAGCAGATCGCGGAGAACCACCAGTTTGGCGACCTTGCGGAAATCTGGCTCGGGGGCGATCATTACAAGTGGAGGGCAATGAGGGCCAACGGCGTCGACGAGCGCTTCTGCTCGGGGGACGCGCCGGCCAGGGAGAAATTCCAAGCGTGGGTCCAGACGCTTCCGCACGCGCTCGGCAACCCCCTCTACCACTGGTCCCACCTTGAGATGACGAGGTACTTCGGGATAAAGGAGATCATCAGCCCGGCGACGGCTGACGCCATCTGGGCCAAGGCGAATGCGAAGCTGCCCTCGCTGCGGGTGCACGACATCCTGGCCGCAAACCGCGTCGCGGTCATCTGCACGACGGACGACCCGGCCGATCCCCTCGACACCCACGAAAGGATCCGGAAGCTCGGCCTCACGACTCGGGTGTACCCGGCCTTCAGGCCCGACAAGGCGCTGGGCGTCGCGAGTCCCGCAGCCTTCAATGCCTGGGTCGAGAGACTCGCCGGCGCGGCTCGGACCAAGATCCGCTCGTTTGACGATTTCCACGGCGCGCTCAAGAAGCGCCACGACGACTTCCATGCGTTCGGGGGACGGCTATCGGACCACGGGATGGAGGCCGCGCTTTCCGAGCCGTGCACCCACGCCGAGGCGGAATCCGTCTTCAAGGCGGCGCGCGGCGGGCGGGCGGCGACCCCCGAGGAGGCGGCGAAGTACGGCTCGTACCTCATGCTCGAGTTCGGAAAGTGGGACGCCCACCGCGGCTGGACGAAACAGCTCCACCTGGGCGCGATCCGCAACGTGAACACGCGGCTCCTGAGCAAGCTCGGATCCGACACGGGCTTTGACTCGATAGGCGACTTTGCGCAAACGCGCGCCCTCGGCCGGTACCTCGACAGCCTCGACATGACCGCTGAGCTCCCCCGGATGGTGCTGTACAACGTCAACCCCTCCGACAACTACAGCTTCGCCACGATGGCGGGGAACTTCCAGGACGGCACGGTGGCCGGGAAGATCCAGTTCGGCAGCGGCTGGTGGTTCCTTGACCAGAAGGAGGGGATGGAGTGGCAGCTGAGGGCGCTCGCCAATATCGGGCTTCTCGGCCGGTTCGTCGGCATGCTGACGGACTCCCGAAACTTCCTATGCTACACCCGCCACGAGTATTTCAGGCGGGTGCTTTGCAACCTGCTCGGGTCCCAGATGAAGAGGGGCGAGCTCCCGCAGGATCTGGAGCTGGTGGGGGCCATGGTACGCCGCATCTGCTTTGCGAACGCCCGGGAGTATTTCGGCCTGGAACTCGACCCCATCTACAGCTGACCGGGCCGCCGGGATCACGGTGAGGCGAGCGGCCTGGTGCCGACCTAGAGGTCGGTTATCGTCCTGTGCCTTGGTACCAGGAACTTGATGACCGCCCACGCCACCAGGTAGCTTGTCGAGCAGACGGCGAACATGATGACATAGGCGGTCTGCGGGGTCGCCGCAAAGGCGTCGGTCAGGGCGCCCGTCAGCTTTTGCACAAACACACCGCCGAGGCCGCCAGCCATGGCGCCGATTCCCGTGACTGTGCCGACAGCCTTCTTGGGGAACATGTCCGAAACGGTCGTAAAGAGGTTGGCGGACCACGCCTGATGGGCGGCTGCGGCGATGCAGATTGTTCCGCAGGCAAGGACGGCGGCCATCTTCCCGAAATGCGCCACGTCGCCAAAGTATTGGGTGCTCAGGACGATCAACGGGAACACCGCGATCAGCAGCATCGCGCGCATCCGGGCCTGGTATACCGGCAACCCCTTCTTGATGAAGGTCATCGGGATGCTTCCACCGTAGATACTCCCGATGATGGCGACGCCGTAGACCATGAAGGTGGGAAGGCGGACCTCCTCGGTTGTCATGGAGAACTGCTTGCGGAAGTAGTCGGGCAGCCAAAAGAGGTAGAACCACCAGACTCCGTCGGTCAAAAACTTGCCGCTGAAGAAGGCCCACGTCTGGCGGTAGCCGAGCAGCTTCATCCACGGGATCTTCGCCCTCTCCCCGGCGGCATCCCTCATCCCCTCGTCCTCGCCGTCGCTGTGGATATGGTCGAATTCAGCCCGTGACAAGCGGCTCTGGTTGGCCGGCGTATCGTAGAGCCAGAACCAAAATATCAGCCAGACAAAGCCCACGGCGCCCGTGAGGATGAAGGCCATCTTCCAGCCCTTCTCATATCCGTAGTGGACCATGCACCAGGGGACGAAGAGGGCCGCAATCATGGCGCCCACGTTTGCTCCGCTGTTGAATATTCCTGTCGCTAGCGCCCGCTCGCGCTTTGGAAACCACTCGGCGACCGTCTTGATCGATGCCGGGAAGTTGCCGCCCTCACCGATGCCGAAGGCACTCCGCACAATGATGTGCATGATCACCAGCCGCCCCACGAAGGCGTTGAGCATCCCGAAGAGGGACCAGACGACGAGCGAGATCGCCAGGCCGAGCTTGGTGCCGATCTTGTCGATCACCCAGCCTGCGACGACGGTCATGCCCGCGTAGAACGCCGTGAAGAACGAGGTGAGGTTCGCGAAGTCCGTGTTCGACCATCCGAACCCTCCCTGGGCCACGGGGGTGCAGTAGTACTCCTTGAGGTAGCTGATGACCTGGCGGTCCAGGTAGTTGAAGGTCGTCGAGAAGAGCAGCAGGCCGCAGATGATCCAGCGGTAGCCGCTGAACTCGCGCCTGGCGTCGGACGGACTTGGGGTCATGGGGTTTTGGCCCGCGGGGAGCCAAGCGACGATGAGACAGGGAAATGCAGCGAGCGGAAAGAGAAAACGCCCGTTAGCGGCGGCGGCCCGGTCCCTGAAGCGACAAGGTTGCCGAGACGATAAATGGACTTTGAACTGGAGGCCGGAGCGGGTCTCCTTTGGTTCCTACCGCCGGGGACTGGGACGGCCAACGGGACTCGAACCCGCGACCCCAAGATTCACAAAATTGTGCTCTCATTGGAAATAAGCGCCTTGTGAAACCGCCTCTCATCTCCATCCCCTCTCAGCCGAGGGATGGCATGTGCCACGATGTGGCACGTTTTTGAGTGGCTCCTAAAGAAGTCCCACCTCGCGGAAAGAGTAGTGAGAGCCGTTCTGGAAGCTAGAGTTCAAAGCTACCGCCCAACACTCCGCACCGCCGACCGATCTAATGCGGAGGGGTGCCGCTGTCTGGTCGGTCGAGAAACTCACGAATCGCGAGATTTACAAGGTCCGGTTGCTGGTGGAAGGTCCCGTGGTTGCTCGCGGGCACAATGATCAGTTGGCCACGCGGCAGGCCCCGGTAAATCTCGGCGTTGTCTTCGATCGATGTGAAGTCGTGGTCGCCAGCCATGACTAGCACTGGAATGGAAATTTTTTTGAGGTCGGCGGGTTCGATCACAATGGGCTGGATCCACATCTGATAGCACTTCGCCATTAGCTTCATCCAATGATCTGGACCGTCGGGGCTGACTTTCCCGTAGTCGGTTCGAAACCACGGCGGCAAAGAGTCGGCCATCGTCCTTAGGGTCTCGGCCAATTGCTTCGGCTTCATGCGCCGCTGAACTTCCTCCGGCGACAGGCCCGATCGAAGGTTCGCACCGGAGATGACCATTCGACGCACCAGTTGCGGGTGATCCCGCGCGAGGAGCAGGGCAATATTGCCGCCATCACTGTGTCCGACGATGTCAACAGGGCCGAGGCCAATCTGCTCGATTATTGCGGCCGTGTCATCCGCCATCATTTGATAGGAAAGAGGCCAAGGGCCGTCAGGGCTATGTCCGTGCCCTCGCTGATCGATACCGATCACAGTGCGATAGGACGCAAAATAATCCCGCTGCTTATCGAAGTTATTGTCGAAGAAGATCATCCCGCCGTGGAGAAATACTATAGGCGCGCCGTGGCCATAAATCTGCGTGTACAACTTGGCGCCTCGTACCTCGTAGAATCGATGCGTATCTGTGGTGTCATCTGGATAAGCGCCGAACGAGGCCAGCACGCTGACCGCGGCGAGTATGGCGGCTGAGAAAGACTTCATGGCGTTTCCATTGTTCATTCGGACGGGTGCAATCACCGATCCCAATGCGGATCATTGTCAAGAGATGCGGCGCACCCCGAACGCGCATATGGTATTTCAAATTGGGGCGGCCAACGGGACTCGAACCCGCGACCCCAAGATTCACAATCTTGTGCTCTAACCAACTGAGCTATGACCGCCGTAAATTTGGGAACGTGAACCTTCCCGACCCACAGAAGGCCTGTCAACCCGTTTCCCGGTTGTGTATGGAATAGGGTCCTCTTAGGGTGTTCCCGTGTCCACGCGGCGGCTGCGGCTAATCACCTTCAACATTGCGCATGGGCGCGGGCTGACGCCGATCCAAGGACTGACTTCGTCGCGCAAGCTCCGGGTGAACCTGAGGAAAATCGCCCACCTTTTGGGCACCCTCGGGGCGGATCTCGTTGCTATGCAGGAGGTCGACGAATGCTCGGTCTGGTCGGGCAGCTTCGACCACCTCGACTACCTGAGGGCCCACGCCGGCTTCCCGCACGCCGCGTTCGGGATCAACAACCGACGTTCGGGCCTTGTGAACCTGTGCTACGGCAACGCCATCCTTTCGAGGTTCCCGATCGTCGAGACGGAGACGATCGTCTTCGGCAAGCGCCGGGTGGGCGAGAAGGGGTTCCTGTTTGCCGAGATCGACGTGGGGGGGCGCATCGTGCCCCTGGTGAACCTGCACCTTCACTTTGGCTCGAGGCGAAAAAGGCTCCTCCAGCTGGACCTGCTCATAACCTGGCTTAGGACGAAGCAGCGCGAGCGCGGGGACGCCTGGGCTGTTCCGCCGATCGTGTGCGGCGACTTCAACACACCAGACACAAAGGACGACGCGACTGCGGCCCTCCTAAGCCACCTCTGCGACTACGGCGACTACCACCTGCATCCCCCCCTTGGCCCCACCTTCCCATCCCCGCTTCCGCGCAGGGCGCTCGACTTCGTGTTCATCCCGCCCGGATGCCGGGTCGTCCATAGCGAAGTCATCCGCTCGTTCCTCTCGGACCATAGGCCCGTCATGGTCGAGTTTTCAGTGGCGTGACGGAGCGAATTGCCTTTGATCGAATTACGTATGGGACGGATCAATAACGCCTTTGCCAGTGCGCGATCGCAGCAGCGCGCTGCGTTTGTGGCGTACCTCTGCGCGGGCGATCCCGATTTTGACACCTCGCTTGCGGCGTGCCTCGCCGTCGTGGGCGCGGGGGCCGACGTCCTCGAACTTGGCGTGCCGTTCTCGGACCCGCTGGCCGACGGCCTCACGAACCAGCTTGCGGCCCAGCGGGCCCTCGAGTCCGGCATCACCTCGGCGAGGGTCATCGATCTGGTGCGCGCGATCCGCAAGGTGAGCGAGGTGCCCATCGTCTTCTACACCTACTACAACCTCGTTTTCTCGAACGGTGTGGAAAACTACGTCAAGAAGGCCGCAGGGGCCGGGGTCGATGGGCTCCTGATCCTCGACCTGCCGCCCGAGGAGGCAGGGGAGGCGGCCGCCGCGTGCCGGCGAAATTCGGTGGACACGGTCTGCATCGTCGCCCCGACGACTCCCGATTCCCGTCTCGAGAAGATCGCGGCCGCGGCAACCGGGTTCATCTACTATGTCTCCCGCGAGGGCGTCACGGGGGTGCGCGACACGCTTGCCGGGGGCATCCCCGAGGCCGTGGCGCGGATCAAGGCGCGGACGGCACTGCCCGTTGCTGTGGGCTTCGGGATATCGACCCGGGCGCAGGTGACCCAGGTGGCGGCCTATGCCGACGGAGTCGTTGTCGGGAGCGCCCTCGTCAACCTGATCCGCGACGGGCTGGGCGCGCGGGCGCAGATTGCCCCGTCCCTTTCCCGCAAGGTCTCTGAACTCCTCGCGGGGACTAAAAAACCATGACGCGTGTCCTTGTCATCGACGACGACCGGCTCCAGTTCCGGCTGGTCCAGGCGCACTTCAACCGGTTCCAGGCGGGCTCCTACGAGCTCGAGTGGTCCGAGACCTACGAGGACGGCCTGGCCAAGCTCCTGAAGGGGGGCTACGCGGTGTGCCTTCTCGATTACCGGCTGGGGGAGAAGGACGGGCTGCAGCTCATCCGGGAGGCGGCGGAGGCGGGTTGCCGCACCCCCATCGTGTTCCTTACAGCCGAGTCGTCTGGAACGGTCGACATCCAGGCCCTGGAGGCGGGTGCGCTCGACTATCTCGTCAAGGGCGAGATATCGCCCAGGTCCCTCGAGCGGTCCCTTCGGTATGCGCTCAAGCTGGGAGATACCCTGGAGGCGCTCCGGCGCCTGGCGACCCGCGACGAGCTCACGGGCCTCCTCAACCGGCGGGAATACGACCGGATCCTGGCCGAGGAGGAGGACCGCGCCAAGCGCTTCGGGCATCCGCTTGCCCTGGTCATGATCGACCTGGACCACTTCAAGGCGGTCAACGACAACCACGGGCACCCCGCGGGCGACGCCGTCCTTAGGGAGGTGGCCCGACGCCTCGCCGGGTCCATCCGGACCGTCGACCGGGCGGCCCGGATAGGCGGCGAGGAGCTGGCGCTGATCCTCGTCCAGACGGACCGCGATGCCGCGACAGACGTGGCGAAGCGCGCGATTCGCCTGATCAGCGGCGCCCCCATCGACATCGGGGACGGGTTCAAGCTCAGCGTGACCGCGAGCGCCGGGGTGGCCGAGATGCCGCGGGACGCCGTGGGCGTGCCCGAACTCGTCGCCGCTTCCGACAAGGCTCTCTACGCGGCGAAGACCCGCGGCCGCAACAGGGTCGTTTCCGCAGGGGAAGCGCGCGCCGGCCCGTGAGCGGGCGGCTCCAGTCGGGCCGCGTCCTGCATGTCCTGACGGGGTGCACCGCGGTGGGGAAGACGGAGTGGGCGCTCCGATGGGCCGAGGCGCATTCGGCCGAGATCATCTCGTGCGACTCCCTCCTCTTCTACCGGGGGATGGACATCGGAACCGCGAAGCCCTCCCCGGAGGAGCTCGCGCGGGTGCGCCACCACCTGATCGACATCCGGGACGTGTCCGAGCCAATGAATGCCGCGATCTACGCGCCGATGGCGCTGCGTGCGGCCGAGGAGATCCTCGGGCGCGGGCACTCCGTCCTGGTCGTCGGGGGCAGCGGCTTCTACCTGCGGTCGTTCTTCGCCCCGGTCTCCGACGGCGTCCAGGTCCCGGCTGAGGTCCGCGCCCGCGTGGCCGCCCTGCTCAGCGCCGGCGGTCTGCAGGCCGTCGTGGCCGAGCTGGGGCGCCTGAACCCCGGGGGCCTGCCGCCGGCCCTCGACACGCTCAATCCCCGCCGGGTTGCGAACGCCCTCGGGCGCTGCATCGCCTCGGGCAGGACGCTCGAGCAGCTCTCCGCGGACTTTGCCGGGGCGAGCCACCCCTTCGAGGGCTGGACGGTCAGGCTTGCTCGCCTTGACCTGGCGGGAGCGGCCCTTCAGGCGCGGATCGAAAGCCGGGTCGGCGCGATGATCCGGGCGGGTCTGGTCGGGGAGGTCCGGGGGCTCCTCGCCCGCGGCCTTCTCGCCAATCCGAGCGCCGCGCGGGCGATCGGCTACCGCGAGACGATCGAGGTGATCGAGGGAAGGGCGCCGCCCGACGGCCTGGCGGACGCGATCGCCAAGGACACCCGGGCCCTCGTGAAGAAGCAGAGGACCTGGTTCCGCACGCAGCTGCCGCCGCATGCCGCGCTCGACGCGGCCACGCTGCGGGACGCGGCGGCCCTGTTTCCCTAGGGCGAGGGCCGCCGCCTCTGGTAGACGTCCTTGTAGTAGACCAGGGTGTCGCCTACGAGGTCGACGACGCCGCTCTCGGCGGTCGTCAGGCAGAGGAGCCCGTCGTGGCGCCCAATCCGGTAGGTGTCCCTTGAGTCGTTGATCGGCCCCTTGGCACCGACCTCGTAGAAGCGGACCTGGCCCGTGGCGTCGACCTCGATCACCCGGTCGCCCGTCTTGGCGCCCGTCGCATAGACGCCTGCGAGGGCCACCTCCTTCGCGCGCACCTCGTCCGCGTCGGTCAGCAGCTTCACCTCGACCTTCTTGTTCACGCTCTCAACGTAGAAGACCGAGTAGAGGATGTACCCGTTAAGGATGAGCCCCAGGGTCAGCATGGCGAAAGCGATGCCCCGGTGGGGCGCGGTGGGCGGCGGCTGGTCCTCGGGACCGCTGCCGGGGAAGGGCGAGGTTGTCTCCACCCGGTCCAGGCGCTCGATTATCTTCGCCACGGTCATCTCGACCGCCGGGGCGGCGTGGTCGCGCACATCGTAGACCTGGAGGCGGCCGCGGCTCGTGCGCACGATCAATTTCGCGCCGCGCCCGGTGACCACGACGTGGGGGTCGTGCTCCTCGTTGTCGGCGGGGTCTATCTCAACAAAGGCGTCGAGGAGGATGGTCAGGTCGGCCGCGCTCAGCTCGCCGCGGTCCATGTGCTCGCTCACCGGGTTTGTCCTCCGGGCGTCGGGACCGAGTTTGGATGTGGTTACGCGGTACATTTAGTGTTCCAGGACGAATACCGGATAATTGCGGAAGCCGAGGAAAAAGTTGCCGGTCGCCAGGTTCCCGTCGTCGAGCTTCTTGTCCATGTCCGAGAGCTGGTTGAAGTCGGAGGACACCGGGTTGTTGGCAGAGGAAGCGATGATGATCACGGCCGCGTACCTTCCGCCCGCTTGGGGGGACTGGGTCGCGAACTGGTAGTTGCCGCCGATGGGCGTCGTGCGCGACCAGTTGGTCTGGCTCAGGTACCCGTCCATGCCCGGGGGGAACACGCCGGGCCCGCCGCCCCCTGGGGGCCAGTCGCCGTGCTCCTGGGCGTAGGCCTGGAAGGCCCCGGCGTACACGCGCAGGTCGTTCAACACGGCGCTCGAGCGCGCGTTGATGGCGTTCTTCTTCAGGGCGGGCACCGCCAGGGCGGCGAGGATGCCGATGATCAGCACCACGACCGCTAGCTCAACCAAGCTGAACCCGGCTTGGCGGCCGGGTCCCTCATTCCGGCAGGCTGATATGGTAGAGTTGCAGCGAGCTCCCCTCGAGG
>Ga0265336_10000792_pt1 | contig 16710 bp, 12 predicted proteins | sample 42119metaG_FD_193583 | JGI IMG/M metagenome (GOLD analysis project Ga0265336, IMG submission 193583) | Rhizosphere microbial communities from Carex aquatilis grown in University of Washington, Seatle, WA, United States - 4-21-19 metaG | ecosystem: Host-associated > Plants > Roots > Rhizosphere...
CTATAAATAAAGGGTTCAGATTGGAGGCGAGGGTCGGAATCGAACCGACGGATGAGGCTTTTGCAGAGCCCTGCCTTACCACTTGGCTACCCCGCCACACGGAATTCCCAAGCTAATTTCCTTTTGTGTCCGGGGCAAGTTCAATCGGTATGTCCCAACCGGCGCCGCTGCTCCCAAAGTTCCCCGGGCTTGAAAATGCCCATCGGCGTGATGATGCCCGTGATCAATTCCGGCGGCGTCACGTCAAACCCGGGATTCCGCGCCCCACTCGTCGGATTCGCCACGCGCACATACGCGCGCCGCGCCGATTGCGGATTGCGGAGTGTGGAGTGCGGAGTTGAAATTGTTCCCCAAGCGCCCAACACCTCACTAGCATCCCGTTCTTCAATCGGTATGTCCAGGCCGCGTTTCAAATTCCAGTCCATCGTCGAAAGCGGGATCGCCACGTAAAACGGAATGCGGTGCCGTTTTGCCAGAACCGCCTTCGTATAGGTGCCGATTTTGTTCGCCACGTCACCGGTGCGGCCCAAGGTACGGTCGCTGCCAACGATGACCAGGTCGATTTCGCCACGTTGCATCAGATGGCCGGCAGCATTGTCGGCAATGACTTGATGCGAAATTTTCTGTTGGGCGAGCTCCCACGCCGTGAGTGATGCTCCCTGCGAACGCGGCCGGGTCTCGTCGCAGAAGACATGAAATGTCCTTCCTTGCGCCTGTGCGGCATACAGGGGCGCGGTCGCGGAACCAACATCCACGAACGCGAGCCAGCCGGCGTTGCAATGCGTGAGGATTTTCATGCCGTTGCGAATCAACTTCGCGCCGTGGCGGCCGATGGCTTCACAATTCCGGACATTCTCATTCGCAAATTCCTCGGCAGCGGCGAGAGCCAGCGCCTGATGTTCGGCCACGCTCCGGCCAACTCGCATGACCGCCCGGACTCCGTTCATGGCATTGACGGGATCAACTGCAGTGGGTCGGGCGGACTTGAGCGTTTGGTAAACAATTTCCATGTGTCGCCGAAATTTCGGCAGGTCCCGTCCGGGAAAAGCCAGGGCGCCCTGGGCCAAGCCATAGGCTGCCGTGGCGCCAATCGCCCCAGCTCCCCGCACGGTCATGTCGCGGATGGCTCCGGCGGTGGCGCGAAAGTTTTTGGTGGCAACGATTTTGAATTCGTGCGGGAGCAGCCGTTGTTCGACCAGCAACACGGCATGGCGTGCCCGGTCAAAGGCGACGGTGCGGCAGGATTGTACGCGGCCGCGGAGGGTGACGTTCATGCGCTGACCTTCAGCCGATCTTGATTTTCATCCGGCGGATGGTGGCTTCGATGGCACGGTAACCGGGTTGCTGCCGGAGCTTGCGGAGGTCCGGGTCCTTGGCGAGCCAGCTGAAGTCCCGGTAGCCAAGTTGCAGGGCTTTTTCCAGCGCGGTCACGGCGCGGTCAAATTGGTCCATGAGCGAGTAACTGCACGCCAGATTGTAAAAGACCAGCGCATTGTCCGGTTCAAGGCGCGCGAGGCGTTCATCCACCTTGAGGCCGTCGAGGTAACGTCCGCGTTGGGTGTAGTGGTCGCCCAACAACTGTAACGCATCCACATAGCCCGGGTCGCGTTGAACAAGCCCTTCCATGAACTCGATCTTGGTGTCGAGGTCCCGCCGACTGGTGCGACTCGGTTTTTTTCTGGTACTGCTTTTGACCGGCATACGACGCGGCCAGTTTTTCCAACCTGCGGCACCAAGTCAAGCCGGGCAATGCAAAAAAACGCGCGGGTGAACCCGATTTCCCATTTCAAAACGGATGACTTTCAACGCATGCGGAACTGGCGTTTCGGTCCGCTCCAGATCACTTCATGAGCGTGACGTGGCCGGTCTTGGTGTGCGTCTTCGAGCCTCCGCCAACCACCATTCCAAAGCCCTTGGCATTGTTAAAGAATTTGACGGTGCCTTTTTGCATCTGGCCTCCGCCGCCTCCGCCCGCGCTGCCGCTCCACGGGTTGTTGCATTCAAAGGCGCGACCGTTGTTGCCCATGTCTTTAATGGTTTTTACTTTTCCGCGGAGGGCGCTGGCGGGCAGCGGGTCGAAGTAGTTGCCGCCACCATCGCCGAGCAATCCGGTTTCGCCATCCCATTCCATGCCCTGGAAGAGGAAGGGATTGCCCAGCGGCGAGGCTGTGACCGGCTGCCCGTCGCTGCCCACGAGCGGCGAACCATTGGCATCGAGGAACTGCGGCTGGCCGTAGTCATCGTAGGCATAGCGCTCCAGCACATTGCCGCCGGCATCGGTGAGGGCGAGCGTGTTGCCGAGGTCGTCGGCATGATAATATTGAGGGACTCCAGTGCCGGTGAAAGCACACACTCTTGTCCAGCCACCACCGTCGGTCGTCATATCGCAATAAGCACGACTGACGGAGGTGCCCACCCGTTCTTCGAGGATATTCCCGTCATCGCATTGCTCTCGGTGGCCACGGATGTATTGCGTCGTCACGGGTGCCACCGGCACGCCGGGATACGTCGTCTTGCTAATGCGATTGCCCAGCGCGTCGTAGGTGAACGTCGCGACCGGGCCGATTAAGCCATCACCGTTAGGAGCATCCACCTCGACGAGCCGGTCGGCGTAGTCGTAATGATAAAATGTCGGGCTGATGGCGCTGGCGCGCACAATCAGGTTGCCATTGGCGTCATATTGCTGCGAGCCAAACGGCGTGGTGGTGTAGCGGTTCATGAAGAAATCCCCCGGCGGCAGCGCGCTGCTCATGGCGTAATCCGGCAGCATGGTCGTGCCGTTGGTGATGACGTGCTGCCGGTTGCCGGCGGCGTCGAGTGCGTAAATGGTGTCCCGTACTGCCACGCTGTCCGAGGATTCCGCCAGTTGCTCCAGTGCGTCGTAGGTCAGCGTCAGGCTGCTGCGACCGGCATCGGCTCGCGTGAGTTTCGACTGGACCGGGCTGTAACTGCCGGTCACATCGCAGACCAGGGACGGTGACGCCACGGAACCGTCGCGGACGCGGCTCACTTCCTGCCAGCCGTAATCGCCCGCGTTGTTGCCGGGATTGGTGAGACCATCCCAGTCAACCCGCGTGTTGATGCCGTTGTCGCGGCCGATGCCCGCCAGCCGGCCCGGCCCGACGTAGGCGAAACGCGCCAGTTGCGGATGCGAAACGCCGCCGGCGGAAGTGGAGATGTTGGTCACCTGGTTAAGCGCATCGTAACCATAAGTAAACACGCGGCCGCTGGGATAAGTAAGCGAAAGCTGGTTGCCCTCACTGTCGTAAGTGGCGGATTGCGCGAGGCCATCCTGTGAACTGCCGGTGCAGTCGCCCAACGAATCATAACTGAATCCGAGACTGGAAACGTCATTGACCGCCAGCACCAGCCGGGAGCCGCCGTCGAAGGCGAAATTTTCAAACGTAGTCGTGGCCACCGCTGCGCCACGCGCGGCGAGGTCACGGTGAATGAGGTGACGAGAAAGGTCGTAAGTGTTCGTGATTGTGGTGCCGTTGGCGTCCTGCTCGACGATGAGGTCGCCTATGGAATCCCAAACAAAGCTGTGCTGCGTGCCGTCGGCCTCAGTGATGGTGGTGCAGTTGCCGAGCGAATCGTAGGCGTAGCTGGTGGTGTTGCCGTTGGGATCAGTGGACGTCAGGCAGCGCGAGCTGGTGTCGTAAGTCGCCGAGCCGGTGCGGACGATCCTCGGGGGTTTGCCGCCGGAGGCCAAGGAAGAGCCGGCGTAGTCAGTGCTGGCCACACAATTGTCCAGCAAGTCGTAGGCATAGGTGGAATCATTACCGTTTGGGTTGGTTTCGCGGACAATGCGATCCAGCGAATCGTAGGCGCACGTGGAAGTGTTGCCGACATTGTCGCTGGAACTCACGCAACGGTTCAAGGCGTCGTAGGCATAGGAATTGGAAATCACCTGCGGGCTGCCGCCCAGATCGGGTAAATCCGTCCTGGTGACCGAAGTGACATTGCCCAGCTGGTCGAGCACGCCGACGATCAGATTGCCGCGCGCATCCGTTACGGACAAAAGCCGGCCTGCGGTGTCGTAACCAAAGCTCGTCGTGCGTCCAAGGCTGTCCGTCACGCTGACGCACTCGTCGTTGGGCGCGTAAACGCAAGTGGACACGGCATCCCCGCCACCGACGGACGACTGCGTCGCGGGATTGAAAAACAAATCGTGCGTGCGGACGCATCGGTCGAGGCCGTCGTATTCGCCGCGCGACTCGGCGAGGCGGACGTTGCCCGCCGAACCGGGCACATCATTTAGTTCGCCGAACAGGCGGGCGACCTTGGGATTGTCGTTCGCGTCGTAGAAACAAACCGCCTGGTTGCCCATCGGGTCGCTGACGCTCGCCAGCCGGTCGAAGCCGTCATAGCTGTAATCTATTTCAGGTGAGTCCAGACCCGGAGCCTTGTGCGGTTCCCACTGCACGGATTTCTGCAGTCCATTGGGCGTGTAACTGAACAGCATCACCAGATCGAGGGAAGAACCGGGCGCGTTGGTGGAGAGGAACAGCAAGCCGCGCTCGTCATATTGATACGCCACGGCCTGATGCGGGTCCGCGCCAGAAACAGCGTCGGGGCCGAGCACCAGCACGCACTGGTCGTTGCCGTCATAAACGTAGCGGTTGGTCTGCGCGAGGCTCGCGTCCACGGCCAGCGCCATTTCCGACAGGCGATTCAGCCCGTCGTAGCGGAAGTTATCCGTCCGGCTGCCCTGCGGGGTGCCGGCAGGGTCGAGCAGTTCGGTGGCGCATTGCACGAGGTTATCATTCGCATCGTAAGCGTATGTCCATTCAATCTTGCAGAAGCATAGGCTAAGAGTAGCAGAACTGGACTGAACGAGTTGATCCAGGGAATTGTAGGTGTAAAGCCAGTCGTTGGTGCGCGGGTCGATGACGCGGGTCACGTTGCCGCGCGCGTCGTATTCGTAGCTGGTCGTGATGCCAACCACATCGTCTTCGATCTTGCGCTGAAGGCAGCCCGTTTGCGGTCCGGTGATGTAATAGGCAAACGTGTCCACGCTGCGATGATTACTGGCATCGGGGGCGTTGGTGATAGCAACGCACTGGCCATTGGAATTGAAGGAGAAATCCCAGTCGGCGGTGCTCTGGCGATCCCAGAAGAATTTGACTTTGACGCGATTGCCGTTCGCGTCATAAGTGCCCGTGACAACATTGCCGCGCGGGTCGGTGGTGGAGATGACAAAATCGTTATATTTTAGATTGCCGAGTTGTTTTTTCGTTAGATTGTCGCGAGCGTTGCATTTCTCGTTGAAGAAATATTGCTGCCGGGCGATAGACCGGGGATTTAGATACATGCCTTCGCCCATGCCCGCTGAACTGCCCGAAACGCGTAAGATGTCCGGCACGCCCTTCTGCTGGAAGATGCGCCCTTTCCCCATGCCCACTGACCCGCAGTCTCCTGCATCGCCGCCTGTCTTCGTGCCTGTGGTGCCTTTCGACAGCTGCACGGGTTCCGTGGGGTTGTCGTCTCCGCCGCCAGACGCCAGGTCCGTCTCGCGATACTGCACACAATAATCCCGCGCCGTGGGATCGCTGCCGAAGCGCGGGTCGTAATCAAAATGCCACGAGCGGTCGGTCACGTCGGCCACGCCGTCGCCGTCCAAATCCACGCCGCCGGCGGCGAGTTCGTGCACCACCCGGCAGTCGGCGCGTTTGCGGGCGGGCGTGGCCGGATCGAAATCGGATTGATAAACGCACTGGATTTGCTGGCCGCCCGGCGCGACCGCCAACGTGCAGAGTGAGTCGTTGTTCCAGCTCCAACGTGTCTCGTAATAATCTGGGTCGCTGTCACGCAGCTTGTCGGTCGGACGATTCAAGGTATCCGTCACGGGCAGGCCCGGCGTGGCGCGGCCGGTGAAATCGCGTCCCAGCACACAGCGATTGCGGGCATCGAAGAAAGTTTCCGTGACGTTGCCGACCGGGTCGTTGGCGATGCACTTGGTCGTCGCGTAGCTGCCGGCTGGGCGCGACACCAATGCCCAGCGATAACAACTTGGAGGGTTCGTGCCTTCCTGCGCGGCGGTGCAGTGGAGATAATTGGTCGGATCGGCTGCGTTGTGTTCGTAGGTGAAGGCCGCGGCGGTCTGCCCCTTCGCGTCAATGACTGAGAGCAGGAGATGATTTTCCGCATCGCTGGCGTAGCCGGTGGAATAGGTGTAGGTCACCGTCTTGCCATCGGGGAAATCGTTGCCGTTCGGCGTGCCAGTGACGGGTGGCGAGGTTACAGATTTTAAATCGCCGGGGCTGCCGCCGGTTTCACCCAGCTGATAATAGGCATAGGTGACCGTGCGGCCGGAAAAATCCGTGATGCTGGCCACGCGTCCGGCGAGGTCGTAGTCCACCAGGTTCGTGCGGCCGAGGTCATCCACGATTTGATTCAGCCCGCCTGAAGTGTCGTAACCAAGCGACATGGTGTTTCCGTTGCGATCCACGATGTGCGCAAGCTTGCCGGCTGCGGCCGAACCGTCGAGGGGATTGAATTCCCAGTAGCCCGTATCGGCGAAGTTGACGCGGACGATCGTGGCGATGTATGTGACCTCGCGGAACAATTCCGGACAGGTGTACGTGCCGTTGGTCTGGAGCGTGAATGTGTCTTTGCGACCGGTGCCGTCATAAACGTCAATGCCGCCAGAACTGTTTTGGGCGCAGTGAACATCGTAGGAAAGTGACCAGCAGTTGCCCAACACTGTCGCTGTATGATTCACGCGGGAGCGGTAGGTGCGCGCCCAGACGAAATCGATGCCGCGGCCGGGGATGGCCATGTCCAAGTCGCATTCCTGCACTTCGCCGGAGAACGGGGCAATCCCGCCCATGCGGCCGATGGAATCCAAGCTGAGGCTTTCAATGTTTGCTTTGTGGGCCTGAACCTCCCCCGATACAAGCTCACCACCGCCACCACCGCCGCCCGCCATGCGGGCCAGTTTGACATTCACCGCGTTGATACCCTTTTTGCCTTCCTGAATATCGTCGCTGCCATCATCGAACGCTTTCATCAGGGTGACGTGGCCGGTCTTGGTATGGCCGCGAGCTGAAGAATTATCGCTTTCGTCGTCAAAGGCCTTCAACAGGGTGACATGGCCCTTAAAATCCTTTTTTGCCTCCGTGTCCCCATCCGCATCATCGAAGGCCTTCATCAGCGTGACGTGACCGGTCTTGCTATGGCCGCGAGCTGAAGAATTGTCGCTTTCATCGCCAAAGGCCTTTAGCAGGGTGACATGGCCTTTGAAATCCTTTTTTGCCTCCCCGGCCCCGGACTCATCATCGAACGCCTTCATCAGCGTGACGTGGCCGGTCTTGGTATGGCCGCGAGCTGAAGAGTTGTCGCTTTCATCATCAAAGGCCTTCAGCAGCGTGACGTGACCTTTGAAATCTTTCTTGCTTGGACTGGCCGGCGGCTCCGTCGGCGGCCCTTGCAACACCAGTTCCGGGTTCGCCAGCGCATCGGCGCAGACCACATTGAAGGACGACACCACTACCCCGCCGACCGCGAGGCTGAACCGATAATTTCCCGGCACGTCCGGAGTGAATGAGGGAACCGTTGCCAGCGATGAACTCAAGACCACAGCCCCAGCCTGCGTCACACCGTTGACTAGCAGTACCGCGTTCGTGGGGAAACATTGGCCAAAGACAGAAAAATCCACCGGCACGCCCGGCGCGACGATCGCTGGTTCAACACTGGAGATCTGCGGCTGCGGCAGGATGAGCCGGTAAAATTTGGCCGGCGGCGAGGATAGGCCGGTCGAGTCCGTTGCCACCACTTGAAGTTGGTAGCTGCCGACCTTGTCAGCGGGCTGCACCGCATCCAGCGTGTTCCACGTCGCGCCGGGCGCAAGGCTCTCGGCGCTTTGCACCAGGTAAGTGGCGTTGGAGCTGGCGTCCCAGTCGAGGCGGAAGGTGGGTAATCCCTCCGTGTCCGGGCCGATGTTGGCAATGCGCAATGACGTTGGTGGCGCATCGGCGCGCAGGCTGACGGCGGGCAGCAGGGCCAGCGCGAGGGTTAGCGCCATGCCCGTGAGCGCACGGGCGGGGAAATGTCCGGTGATCGGGTTGGTTGGACGAGTCATGGATGTGGTGGTTGGGTGGTTATCATCATGCGGTTTGCGGCCAAACCGGGATGTTGCGTAGTGAATTAACAAAATTGTAACATTTCATTAGGAGAGCTGTAAATATATTTTCGACATTTCAGCCTCTGACGCCCGAAGCACTGGCATTCTTTGCAAGTCCTTGATAGGCAGGCACAGTTGTAAAAAACCGGGGGGTGATTTTGGCCATTGTTCACCGTTGATTGCCTTTTGACGCGATGAGCATTGACCTATCAGGCAGGAACTTTGCCAAAACCCTCACCAAGGATTCAGGATATGGGGCGAAACGGATTACGGGTCGCGTTGCCAACCGGTTTGTAGCATCATATCGACGATTATGAAATGCTTTGTCACCGGCGCCTCCGGCTTCATCGGGTCGAACCTGGTCCGCGAACTCGTCGCGCAGGGGCATAGCGTGAAGGCATTGCTGCGGCCGGGCAGCTATGAACGCGGACTGGCCGGTGTCGAATTCGAGCGCGTGACGGGCGACGTGCTCGACCGGAAATTGCTGGAGCGCGAAATCGAGGGCTGCGACTGGTGTTTTCACGTGGCCGCAAGCTATCATCTGTGGCTGCGGGACTACGCGCCAATGTATGCGGCCAATGTCGAGGGCACCCGCCATGTTCTCGAAGCCGCCGGCAAGGTCGGCTGCCGGCGCATCGTTTACACCAGCACGGTGGGTTGCGTTGGCTTGCCCAAAAAAGTGAACGGCCGGTACACACCGACCACGGAACTGGACGCGATCTCTAGCGAGCAACTGACGAATCACTACAAATGTTCAAAATGGCAGGCGGAATGCCTGGCCACCAAACTGGTTCACGACGGGCTGCCCATTATCATTGTCAATCCCACCGCGCCCATCGGTCCGCGCGATGTCAAACCCACGCCCACCGGGCAGTTGATTGTGGATTTTTTGAATCGCAAACTGCCGGCGTATCTCGACACCGGATTGAACTGGGTGCATGTCCGCGATGTGGTCGCCGGGCACATTCTTGCGGCGGAGAAGGGCGCAATCGGCGAGCGATATATTTTGGGCAACAAGGAAGGAAACTGGACCATGCGCGAGGCGCTGGCAACGTTGGCGGAAATCACCGGAATTCCCGCGCCGAAAATTCGGATTCCATACCGGGTGGCGCTGGCGGCGGCGCACGTGGACGAACTGATTTCGCATTTCACGGGCAAACCACCCCGGGCGCCGCTGGCGGGCGTGCGGATGGCCCGATACAAAATGTGGTTCAACCCGGCCAAAGCCATTCGCTTCCTGCAATTGCCTCAGACCCCGCCTCGACAGGCATTCGCCGACGCCGTGGAATGGTTCCGGGCGAACGGTTATGTCAAATAATGGGCGGGTTTCGGTGCGAGCCGCAAATAAAGCAGCGGGTTTGGCAAAACTTGGCTTGCCAAGCACTTAACCTTGTGAAAAATTTCACGAACAATATATGGCACATGTCAAATTGCACATTCCGGGGCCGGTCGAGGTCAGCGAAAAAACCTTCAAGGCGTTTTGTTCGCCCATGATCGGACACCGCGGCCAGGGATTCAAAGACCTGTACGCAAAAATCCAGCCGCAACTGCAGCAGTTGCTGTACACGAAGCAACTGGTTTACATCTCCACCTCCAGCGCCTGGGGCGTGATGGAGGGCGCCATTCGCAACCTCGTCACCAAAAAGGTCCTGAACTGCATGTGCGGTGCGTTCTCGGACAAGTGGCTGGATGTTTCCAAGCGTTGCGGCAAGAACGCCGAAGCATTGCAGGTCGAATGGGGTTCGCCCATCCGGGCCGAGGCCGTGGACAAAAAGCTCGCCACCGGGCAGTTCGATGCGTTGACGGTGATTCACAATGAAACCTCGACCGGGGTGATGAGTCCGCTGGCGGAAATCGCCGCGCTCAAGAAAAAGTATCCCGACGTAATGTTCATTGTGGACGCGGTCAGCTCGATGACGGCCACGAAAATCGAATTTGACGCGCTGGGCATCGATGTCTTGCTCGCTGGCACACAGAAGGCGTTTGCCCTGCCGCCGGGCACGGCGGTTTTTGCCTGTTCGCCCGCAGCGCTGGCCAAAGCCGCCACGGTCAAGGATCGCGGATATTACTTCGATTTTGTCGAATTCCAAAAGAACGCCGAGCAAAGCATGACGCCGAGCACGCCGAGCATCGGCCACGTCTATGCGCTGGCGTCGAAACTTGAAGATATTTTTGCCGAGGGCCTCGAAGTGCGTTTCGCCCGTCACAAAAAACTCGCCGAAATGACGCGGGCCTGGGCGGCGAAACATGGTTTCACCCTGTTCCCGGAAAAGGGTTTTGAATCGGTCACACTGACGTGCGTGAGCAACGGGGCGAAGCCCGTAGGCCGCACGGTGGACGTGGCCAAACTGCAAAAGCTGGTCAAGGACCAGGGCTTCCTGATTGACGGGGGCTACGGCAAAATCAAGGGCACGACCTTCCGCATCTCGAACATGGGTGATGAGACCGAGGCGACGATGAACCAGCTTTACGCCGCGCTCGACAAGGCGATGGCCCAGCTCTGACAGGCTGTTAAAAGGTATTCATTGTGGGAGCCGAGGTGACGAGCTCGCAGACGATGCAGGAACGGGCTATTTTCAAAGCCTCCTTACGTCGGCTCCTACTTGGGAAACGTGTCGGTTTTTCTTTTCGTTTGACGCTGGTGCGGCAAGATTCTGGCGTGGCAAACAACTATTGTCTCGTCTATCTGCGCAACGGCGCGCGTTCCATCCGTTCGCTGGCCGAAGCCGAGACGTTTCATCCCGTCATCGGGCCGGCCATCGAAGCCGAGGCGCTTTACGTCCGGCAACTGCGCCTGCCGGAGCGGGTCCAGGCTACGCCGGACGAATTTGTGATCTGGGACATTGGTCTGGGTGCCGCCGCGAATGCGCTGACAGCCATCCGGCTCATCCGGGAAAGTTTGCGGGGCAAACCAGCGTGTCTCCGGCTCATCAGCTTCGATCTTACCAGCGCCGCAGCGGCCTTTGCCCTCGAACACGGCGCGGAACTGGGGTATGTGGCGGGATACGAATCCGCCCTGGCCGAATTGGTGAAAAAACGTTCGGTGAAATTCAGCGATGAGTCGCTCCAGGTTGAATGGACGCTGGAAATCGGTGATTTCCCGGCATGGCTGGTGAAAACCGTGGCGGCAGGCATCTTGCCTGCCGTAGAGTCGGGCGTCCCGCCCGGCGGAAAGGTCGTTGGTAACACAGCTCGTGCTGAAAATTCGAGCGCCAGTCCGGGCGGCAGGATGCCGCCCTCCACGGCAGGCGGGACGCCCGCCGCCACACCACCACCCCACGCCATTTTGTTTGATCCGCATTCGCCAAAGAAAAATCCCGGGATGTGGACGGTTTCATTGTTTGCCGGCCTTTTCCGCCATCTGGATCCGGATCGCCCGTGTGCGCTGGCCACGTACACCCGCAGCACGCTGGCCCGGGTGGCGATGTTGTTAGGTGGATTTTTCGTCGGGGTAGGGCATCCATCAGGTTTGAAGGAGGAAACGACGGTGGCGGCAAACCGGATTGAACTCCTGGACGAGCCGTTGGATCGCCGCTGGCTGGAACGCGCGAGATCTTCCCACAGTGCCGAGCCGTTGAACGGACCTTTCTACCGACAGGCGCCCTTGTCGCCTGAAATCCAGGAACAATTGCAGCAACATCCGCAATTTACATGATTGGATTGAAACCGACGACCGGCCGTCAGCGTCCAAGGAAGAACGCTGTCGGCGACAATCTGAACTTGCGCCGCGAGCCGGTTCCGTGAAACTTCAGCAAATGATGGACCCAAGCCAAGAGGAACAACCAAGTGCCGGCTCACAGCCAGCAGGTTGGTCCCGGTGGCTGCGCATCGTGGTGGCCGGCCGCAATCCCAAGGCCACACTGGTGCGGGTCGGTGTCTTAATCGTCACCTGCTTTCTGCTTTTCAACCGGTTCGTGCTGTTGCCGATTCAGATTGAAGGCATCAGCATGTTGCCGACCTACAAGGATGGTTCGTGGAACTTCGTGAACGCGCTGGCGTACCTCCAGCACGGCCCCCGGCGCGGCGATGTCGTCAGCATTCGCCTGGCCGGCATCCATCGGATGTACCTGAAGCGCATCATCGGCCTGCCCGGCGAAACGGTTGCCTTTGAAAATGGGCACGTGCTGATCGATGGCCAGGTGCTGGACGAGCCGTACGAAAAAACGCCCTGCGACTGGGATTATCCGCCGGTCAAACTCGGCCCCGACGAGTATTTTGCTGTTGGCGACAACCGCACCATGCCGTGGCAGGCGCATAAATTCGGAAGGGTGGGGCGCGACCATATTGTCGGCAAAGCCATTTTATGAAAATTGCCCTTCGTCTTGTCCTGCTGGCGGCGCTGGCCGCGCTGGGTGTCTGGCTGTGGATGATTTTGTTTCCCAGCCCGGAAAAAGTCATCCGCCAGCGCTTTGCCGCGCTGGCGCGGGCCGCTTCCTCTTCGGCGGATGAGAGTGATTTGATGCGACTGGCGGCCGGCCAAAATGTGGCCGGGTTCTTCTCCACCAACGTTGAGCTGAAAGTGGAAATCCCCAATTTCAATGACCACAGTTCGGTGGAGCGTGAAGAAATTGCCCAGGCGGTCGTGATCGGCCGGTCCCGGTCCGGCGGATTGAAGGTCACTTTTCCCGACGTCAATGTGGCCGTAAACCCGGACAAATTGTCGGCGGTGGCGGATGTCACCGTGGACGCCGATGTGCGCGGCGAACACGATTCTTTTTTGCAGGAGATGAAATTCACCCTGCACAAGGTGGATGGCCAGTGGTTGATCATCCGCGTTGAAACCGTCCGCGTACTTTCCTGACTCCAGAACCCTTTCTCCGCCATTTTGAACTTTGCACCGGCACCGGTATCTTTCATAGTGGTTGGATGAACGTTTTTGTCACCGGGGGGGCCGGGTATATTGGATCCATTTGCACGGAAGAACTGCTCAACGGCGGACATGCCGTCACGGTTTATGACAACCTGACCGAGGGTCATCGTTCGGCGGTGGATGCCCGCGCGAAATTTGTTTTGGGCCAACCGGAGGTGGAGGGCGACATCCTGCAGGCCGTCCGTTCCGCGAAACCTGACGCCATCATGCACTTTGCCGCCAATGCGCTCGTCGGCGAATCCATGACCAACCCGAAAAAGTATTTTCATAACAACCTGGTCAACGCGCTCAAGCTGGCCGATGCCGCCGTCGAATGCGGTGTTAAAAAATTCGTGTTCAGTTCCACCTGCGCGACTTATGGCCCGCCCGACCGGGTGCCGATGACCGAGGACCTGCCACAGCGGCCGATCAATCCCTATGGCGAAGCCAAGCTGATGTTTGAGAAGGTCTTGATCTGGTATCAACAGATTTACAAGCTCGAGTTCATTGCCTTCCGCTATTTCAATGCCGCCGGAGCCAGTGAAAAGTTTGGCGAACATCACCGCATCGAGACGCATTTGATTCCCAATGTGCTGTTCGTCGCGCTGGGCCAGAAATCGCAATGCGAGATTTATGGCACGGATTATCCAACGCCGGACGGCACGTGCATCCGTGATTACATCCACATCAAGGACCTGGCGCAGGCGCACATACTCGGATTACAGCCGGGCAAGACCGGTTTTTACAACTTGGGCAATGGCGACGGTTATTCCGTGAAGCAGGTCATCCAGATGTGCGAAAAGGTGACGGGCAAAAAAATTCCCACCGTGGAAAAGCCGCGCCGGCCGGGCGACCCGCCGAAACTGGTCGCCTCCGCCGAAAAAGCCGTCCGCGAACTGGGCTGGAAGCCGAAGTTCCCGAAGCTGGAAGACATCGTGGCCACCGCCTGGGCCTGGCATCAAAGGAACCCGACCGGCTATCTCGATTAGCGGCGTCCTTAGGGCAGAAAATAGCCAATCTTTGCCAACAGTTGGGTGGTCGAATTGTCGGTGAGTGGGATGCTTCCATGGCGAGCGGCCAAGTTTTCTTTGCAGTTGCTTAAAATTCAGGCACTTTGGTCGGAACCGATATATGATTGCAGCTTTAACGGGATTGATTGCCGGCATAATTCACGTGCTGACGGGGCCGGATCATTTGACGGCGATTGCACCGTTGGCGGTACGCCGGCCCAAAGGCGCGTGGATTCCCGGTGTGCGTTGGGGACTCGGTCATTCGTCGGGCGTGGCCGTGGTCGGACTGCTCTCCTTGTGGTTGCGCGACCGGTTGCCGGTGGATTTGCTTTCGTCGTGGGGCGACCGGATTGTCGGGGTGGTGCTTTTCGGGATTGGCCTTTGGGCGTTGCGCCGGGCTACCAAGCAGAATGTCCATGCGCATGAACACGAGCATCATGGGGAACGCCATGTGCATCTCCATGTTCATCACCAGCATGCGCGGCATGAGGAACCCCGGGCGCACGAACGGCACACCCACGCAGCCTTTGCCATCGGCACGCTGCACGGTCTGGCGGGCAGTTCGCATTTGCTGGGCATATTGCCGATGCTGGCCCTGCCAACCATGGCGCAGGCCGTCACTTACCTGATCGCCTTTGGAGCCGGTACCGTGCTGGCGATGGCGGGATTTTCCTGGGGCATGGGATGGGTCACCAACCGCTGGGCCGCCGACAGCGTGAAAATTTATCGCGGACTGATGGGCACCTGCGCGGTGGCGGCCATGGTGATTGGCTGCATCTGGTTCGCAGGCAAAAGCTGGTAACTGCTTCGACATTTTCCGCGGATTACTTTTACTTTGCAACCTTGGCCGGCTGGTTTAACTTGCAAACGCTTCAGGGAGGTGGAAGGGTTCAGCGGCGGAACATGTCGGCCATGAAAACAATATTTCTCGTTGAAGATGACCCGGTGGTGGTGAAGGTTTACGCCGCAAAATTTCAGCGCGAGGGCTTTCGCGTGGAGCTGGCCGAGGACGGCCTGGTCGCCATGAAAAAGCTCCTCCAGGTGAAACCTGACATCATCGTGCTCGACCTGATGATGCCCAAGCTGAACGGCGTGGATGTGCTCAAATACATCCGGGCCACGCCCGAATTGAAGAAGACACCGGTGATCATCCTTTCCAACGCGCACATGACCAGCCTGGCGCAGGAAGCGGCGGAGGTGGGCGCGGAAAAAGCCTTGTTGAAATCCAGTTGCACCCCGAGCCAGTTGATCGAGATCATCAACCATATCCTTAGCGGAACGACGGTACAAAGCGACCCGGCGAAGCGATTGGCAGTGCCGGCTCCGCCAGCCAAACCGAACTCCTGAGTCCAGGATTGCGGGTACGGTTTGGTGGTAGGGACATCGCGCTGCGATGTCTCCGCCCGCGTGCAGCGGGCGGAATGAGCCGCATTCGTCGTACAAATTTCACACCTCACTGTTTGCGCCGCTGAACGCGGCGCAGCGCGCCATCCCTACCTGAACAGGACACTTCCAGAAATCGGCTTGCCAAACGGGCCGGTCCGCTGGCATTATCCGACATGGCAGCCACGCGACAGTCCGGCTTCGACGATCCGTTCTACCAACCGGCGGATCAGTTTTTCCCTGCAAACAACAAACTGGGTCTGACCTTCGATGACATCACGCTCGCGACCCTGTATTCGGAAATTCTGCCCCGCGACACGCAGCTCGACACGCAGCTCGCCGAAGGTCTGCACCTGAACATTCCGGTCATTTCATCCGACATGGACACCGTGACCGAGTCGCGCATGGCCATCGCCATGGCGGCCAACGGCGGTCTCGGCCTCATCCATTACAACATGCCGGAGCGCCAGCAGCTTTCCGAGGTGAGCCGCGTCAAAAATCATGTGCATGGCCTGATCCAGGAGCCTATTACCGTCGCGCCCGACCAGCTCATCGGCGATGTGTTGAAAATGATCGAGGAACGCAAATTTGCGTTCGGCACCTTTCCGGTTGTGGATGACAAGGGCAAACTGGTCGGCCTGCTCTCCGGCCACGTGGTCAAGCCGCGCTACGCCAAACGCAAGGTGGCCGACGCCCTCACGCCGCGCGCGCAGGTCCACACCATCCGCCAGAAGGAGCTGGGCAAGGACCCTATCGCCAAGGCGGATAAATTTTTCACCGAACATCTCGGCATCCACAAATTGCTCGTAGTGGACGACCAAGACAAATTGCGCGGCCTGTTCACCATGAGCGACATCGAGCGCATCGCGCAGGAGCGCAACGCGCAGTTCAAGCCCGCGCGTGACGCGCATTTCCACCTGGTCTGCGGCGCGGCGGTCTCCGCCACGCGCAACGCCTTCGGCGAACTCGACCGTGAACGCATTTTAACCCACGTCGGTGGTCTCGTGGAACGGGGCGTGGACGTGGTGGCCGTTTCCACGGCGCATGGTTTCAGCAAAGGCGTGGGCGATACGGTGAAAGTCTTGCGCGATGCCTTTCCGAAGCTGCCCATCATTGCCGGCAACGTGACCAGTGCGGGGGGAGTGGAATATCTGGCCGATTGCGGCGCCAACGCCGTGAAGATAGGGCAGGGGCCGGGTTCCATCTGCACCACGCGCATCGTGGCCGGGGTGGGCATCCCGCAAATGACGGCGCTTTAAGTCAGCTCACGCGCGGCGGCGAAAAAGAAGGTGGCGGTTCTCGCCGACGGCGGCATCACCAAATCGGGTGACATCATCAAGGCC
>Ga0265336_10000796_pt1 | contig 16692 bp, 7 predicted proteins | sample 42119metaG_FD_193583 | JGI IMG/M metagenome (GOLD analysis project Ga0265336, IMG submission 193583) | Rhizosphere microbial communities from Carex aquatilis grown in University of Washington, Seatle, WA, United States - 4-21-19 metaG | ecosystem: Host-associated > Plants > Roots > Rhizosphere >...
GCCGTTTCGCTACGACAGTTCGTTTCTGGCGCGCGAGCAGCGCTTTGCAAAGGAAAAACGCCACATTGGCCTTGCCGCAGCCGAGCTAGTTCAAGCCGGTGAAACTGTTGGCCTTACTGCCGGTACCACCACAACACATATCGGCCGCAGCCTGCGCCACCGCGACAAGATTCATATCATTACAAACGGCATTAATATCGGCATGGAGTTGTGCAACCAACCTGGAATTCGCACCTATCTAACTGGTGGCGTGATTCCATGGGCATGGTCGTTTTCTCTTACCGGCAATGCTGCGCTCACGTTCCTCGACAATGTCTATATGGACAAAGTGTTCTTGAGTGTAACCGGCCTGGACGCCGATCGCGGCGCCACTACGCTTGAATCCGACGAGGCATTGGTCTATCGCAAAATGCTGAAACAGGCCAAGCAGGTCATCGTCGCCACTGACTCCAGCAAACTTGGCAAGGTTAGTCCAGGCTTCATTTGCAAGGCAAATGAGATCAATGTCCTGATTACTGACACAGGCGCCACTGCGGAGGCTCTTGCCCCTTTCGAGCGCCAGGGCGTACGCGTCATATGCGCTTGAAGCAGTGCAATGCCCGTCGATGGGTAGGCATTTCTAATGATTAGGCAGTGGTCTAGCTTGCGGTCCTTGAATCACTGCCTCTAGGACTTGAGTCATGGCTCGACCGTCTTTTCGCCGGTGATCTCGAAAATCGCACCAGATTGATCCCGTTCACTTGGCTGCGAACCGCCGACATAAATCCTGTATTTCCCAGGATGAACAGCACGCTTGCCCAGCGCATCCACCAAACTCATTTGCCTTGGCTGCAAGGAAAACTCGACGCGCCTTGATTCTCCGGCTTGAAGATGCACACGCCGGACTCCCTGCAAGCTGAGCTTCGGAGCATCTGCCGCTTCGAGAGGAATCAGATATAACTGGGTGACTTCATCGCCCTCACGCTGGCCCACATTTTTTATCGTCGCGCTGATTCGCAATGTCTGGCCTGCTTCCAACCTCTGAACTGAAAGCTCAGGCCTGGAATATGCAAACTTTGTATAACTCAACCCAAAGCCAAAAGGGTATGCGACGGGTCCGGTGTAGTAGCGATAAGTTCTGTGCGCCATCGAATAGTCCGTAAAGGCTGGCAAGTCAGTGACCGACCGGTACACGGTTATCGGCAAGCGTCCCGACGGATTTGCCGCGCCACTCAATATTCGCGCCAGTGCCTCGCCACCCGCCTCTCCTGGATACCATGTTTCCACCACCGCCTTGGCATCTTTGGCCTCCTCTCCCAGAGTCACGGCGCTTCCCGAACTGAGCGCAATCACGATCGGTTTATGCAGAGCGGCCAAAGCGGTGAGCAGCTTTCTCTGCAGCTGAGGCAAATCAAGAGTCTCCCGGTCGCCGCCAAAAAATCCCGGCACTTTGATTCCCAGCGCCTCGCCTTCCAAACGCGGCGACAGTCCCACGGTGGCGACAATCACGTCAGCCTGTCGGGCGGCTGCCAACGCTTCATCGAGCTGCGTCTCAGCCGGAGCCTCCCACATTAAGTGAATTCCCTCATCTTCTCCGCTGTGTATTAACTCCAACCGAATCGCATGAGACTGTGTGTCTTTCCACTGCAGCGCTATCTCATCTGGGCGCTTTTTTTTGCTGCCGTCATCTTCCAGCAGCATCGCGCCATCTACCCACAAGCGATAACCGTCGTGGCCTTTGCAATCGAAGCATCGGTCAATGCTGACCTGGAGCCTATAGCTGCCCGCAGATGGCGGCTTAAGCTCGCCGGTCCACCGGATGGAATATGCGCCAACGACACCCGGAGCCGGCTCAGCACGATCTAAATCGAAATCAATACGCCGGTCTACACGAGTCAGCAGTGGTTTGCCTTTCAGCTCGGGGTTGTCGAAGTACTCGCCCTGCAAGCCCTCATCCGTGCCTGTTCGCAACGCCGTACGCGCCACTGGAACAGCCACTCCTTCAACCAAAGACGATCCTTGCGCATACAACGCACTCGCGCCGGCAGGCAACCCATCCCGCAGCCCCTCGAATAGAGTCTTCGGGTTGCGCACTGTTCCGTGGTAATTGGCCTCCATTACCTCCAGCAAATCACCCGTGGGGCCTACCAGTGCCACGCGCTTGCCAGCGAAATCGAGCGGCAGAAAATCGCCTTCGTTTTTCAGCAGTACCATCGACTCTTCAGCCGCACGCAGCGCCAATGCGTGGTTCTCTGGCGTATTCACAGCACTCGTGCCAATCGCCGCATAAGGAGAACAAGACATAGGCTGCAGCATTTCCAAACGGAAGCGGGCCAACAGCAACCGGTGCAGCGCACGGTTTACATCCAGATCCTCAATCAAGTGCTCGCGGAGCGCTTCATTCAGATGGTGATATGTCCCACCGCAATCCAGGTCCACGCCCGCTCTGAGCGCCGCCGCCGCTCCATGCGCATGATCGGAGGTATAGTGCAGGTACTCGGTAATCTCACCCACTGCATCGCAGTCGGATACTACATAACCCGCAAAGCCCCACTGCTGGCGCACCCCGTCTTCAATCAATCCACGATTTGCGCAGACAGGAATTCCATTTATTGCATTGTAGGAACACATCATCGCGTCTGCGTGAGCCTGACCTGTTAACGCGTTGAATGCAGCCAAATAGGTATCGTTCATATCATGTTCGCTCACCTGCGCATTGAAGCCGTCGCGTTGCGACTCCGGCCCGCTATGCGCCGCGAAGTGTTTTGGCGTGGCGTCGGCTCTGTGATAGAAGCCTTCAGGCCCCTGGATGCCCCGCACAAATCCGCTGCCGAGCAGTCCCGTCAGAAAGGGATCCTCTCCATAAGTCTCCTGCCCTCGGCCCCAGCGCGGATCACGAAAGATATTGATATTCGGTGACCAGATTGTCAGCCCCGCATAACGCTCCGAATCCGCGGCCTGGTGCGGGTTGAATTTTGCTCGCGCCTCCGTGCCAACCACTTCTCCCACCTGTTCAAGCAGAGGCGAATCAAAGGTGGCCGCCAACCCAATGGCCTGCGGAAATACCGTTGCATATCCGTTGCGCGCAATTCCGTGCAAACCCTCGTTCCACCAGTTGTACGCAGGAATCCCAAGGCGCGGAATTTCCGGAGACTGGTCCTGCAACTGCGCAATCCGTTCCTCCATCGTCATCTGTCCGATGAGCCCGTCGATTCTGTGGTCCAATTCCGCCGGCGCCAGGGTTCCCGCGCACTCCCTTAACGGCGGCGCCTGCTGTGCCGCCATTTGCAAAGCCATCGACAGAATAGACAAAATCAAGCTCGACTTTTTCACAATCCCTGCTCCATTCTTCGCTGAACGTCCGCTGTGGCAACTTTATGTTCTTCGCGGGGGCTTGCTGTTGAACACAGAGCACATCAATTCAAAGCAACACTGAGCACTCCGGGGCGATCCGCCGCCAGCTTCACAATCAGTTCGCCAAACAGTGTGTTGGCCCATGCAAACCATGCCCGCGTAAACTTTCCCGCATCATCTTTATCAAACGATTCGTGCATGAAACCGGTCCCGGCTGTTGTATCTCGCAGCCAGCGAAGGCACTGCCGAATCTCCTGGTCGTCTACTGAGGTAAACGCACGCATCAAAATCGACATCGGCCAGATCATGTTCATTCCTTCATGCGGCCCGCCGATTCCTTCTGCTGCATTGCCACGGAAGAAGTAGGGATTTGACTTGCTCAGCGTAAAGGCTCGGGTCCGCCGGTAAAGCGGATCATCTATCGCGCAGCAGCCCAGATAAGCCAGACTCAACAACCCAGGAGCATTGGCGTCGTCCATCTTCAGAGCGTTTCCGTATCCGTCTACTTCGTATGCCCAAATTGTTCCCAGACTTTTGTCTTGCGTCTTTCCAAACTGGCTGAGAGCATGCTCCACTTCGGCAGCCAGGGCTCCCGCTTCGACAGCCAGCTTCGTGTCGTGCAAAACTTCCGCCGCCATTTTTGCCAACTGGCGAAGGCTTGTCACGGCAAATAGATTTGCAGGCACAAACAGCGGATAAATACATGCGTCGTCCGATGGCCGGAACATGGAAAAAATCATTCCCACAGGCAGCGCCGGATTTCCCCACCCACCCAGCGCGCAGGTCTCCGCTGGAACTGGCGATGTCCGCTCAAACGAATAGGGCCCCGGTCCGGTTTTGCGCTGCTGTTCGCGAAATGTTCGCACCACAGTCCAGGCCGCCTCCTTCCAGGTCGCATCGAAGGGCCGCGTATCTCCGGTTATGCGCCAATAGCCATGCGCCAACCGGATCGGGTAACAAAGTGAATCAACTTCCCACTTGCGTTCTCCCACGCCGGGGCGGTGTTCGGTCTTGTCGTTCGCGGCCCACTTCAACGGCGGAGCTGCGGCATCGTGCATAAAAGCATTTGCATAGGGGTCCAGCAAAATCATCCGAGCCTGCCGCCGGATTACCCCTTCCAGCAACTCTCTCAAGGGTTCGTCTTGTCTGACTAAACTCAGATAGGGCTGCATTTGAGCCGAAGAATCCCGCAGCCACATTGCATCGATATCGCCGGTCACAACATAGGTATCCGGCTTGCCCGCAAAACTGCCAGGCGAAACAGTTGTATCCAGCGTATTTGGAAAGCAATTCTCAAAGATCACCGCCAGGGCCGGATCGGTGATCTTGTGCTGAATCTGGGGGATCAGGGCCTCTACGGAAGCGCTGCTAAAGCGCCTTTCACCACGTGTAGGCCGCCCATGCGGCAACTCCAACTGCATAGTCGATCCGCTCTTTGCTGCGTCGGCCCAGGCATGTGGAGCCAATGCCAGCGTGGCGGCAGCTCCTTGCAACCACGCGCGTCGATCCATCTCGACCATTTCAATCTCCTTCTCACACCATCGGCGCACCGTCTATGGCGAAGTCATGCGTAACTTCATCTCAGCGGCCAGCAAGCGAACTGCCTCTTGCACATCGGCCTCCAGCATTGCAGTGTCCCTGACTGCACGTTTCTTGCCACTGACACCATTCTGAGGACTGCCAGTGAGCGACCCATGCAGGCACGAAACTCCAGACCTTCGCACAACCTGCACCAGATTGACGAGCGTAAGCCCGCCGCCGGCCATCACTTCCAGCCGTCCGTCAGCCTGTTCGTGCAATCGCCTAATTGTATCCGCGCCTGCCAATACATCCGGCTTGCCGCCCGAAGTCAAAAGGCAATCGGCTCCAGTCAAGATCACAGCTTCCAGCGCTTCGCTCAAATTTTTCGCGGTATCGAAGGCCCGATGAAAGGTTACCTTCATTGGATGGGCCAGTTCCACCAGGGAGCGGCTTCGTTCCACATCCACGCTCCCATCCGCGCGCTGCACGCCCAGCACGACCCCGGCAGCTCCAGCCAGCTTTGCCTGGTCAACATGGCTCCGCATCGCAATCAACTCCTGCGCCGAGTAAACGAAATTTCCGCCGCGCGGTCTGATCAACACGTGAACGGGAATCGCAAGTTCTTCAATGGTCGTACGCATCAAGTCAATGCTCGGCGTAACGCCACCGATTTGCAGGTCGGCGCACAGCTCGATTTGATCGGCACCGCCAGCCTCTGCTGCCCGAGCGGACTGCAAACTCTCGACACACAGTTCAAAAAGGAAATTTTTCATTTGATATTCGAGGTGAAGTCCATTCCTTTGGAATCGTTCCCCGCTGCCTGACTTCCTCAGGGCCGGGGGAATCTTAGTTTTCGAACAATCCACGCAATGGATTACATGGACCGACCAACGTTGAGTCGCTAACGCACGTCAAGAGCAAAATGCAGTTCAAGAATTCGGGATTCTCTTTTCCTTCGCTCCTCCGGCGCTCTTCAAGTATTTCGTCTCGCTTGGACCACAAAAATGACACATCTCCGACTCTTTTTAACTGTATAACGATTATATTGACATTAAATGATCATTTTCTTGTTTCGTCTACAGATTTATGATCTTGGTGTATAGAAATTTCAAAGTGCAGTGCTTTGGCGCAAGAGCATCACTTGTGACTTAATTTCTGTAATCGGAAGGTAGAAATCATGCATTATTTCCTCGGAGTTGACTCTGGAGGCACAAAAGCCGATTTTCTTCTGAGCGACGAGACGCGAGAACTGGCCCGTGTTCGCACCGGAACGATTAAACGCATGAAAGCCAGCGAGAATGTTGCTGAGTCCAACCTGCAGATGGCATTAAGCCAACTGACGGCCATCTCTGGCGTGTCCATGCAGTCAGTAACCCGTTGCTGCATTGGCACTGCCGGCGAAACTGTCCCGCTGGTCGTGGACTGGCTGCGGGATGCCTTTGGCCGTTATGTGGGCGGTGAGTTGATTCTGATCGGAGATGTTGAGATTGCTCTTGACTCAGCCTTTCATGGACAGCGAGGCGTAGTGGTTTTGGCAGGCACCGGCTCCAACGTTGCCGGCCGCGCTGCGACTGGACAAATCGTCACCGCCGGTGGCTGGGGACCGGCACTGGCCGACCAAGGTTCTGGACATTTCCTTGGTCTGGAGAGTCTGCGCCGCGGGTTTCTGGCCATCGACCGACAGCAGCCATCGCTGATACTCGATGCGGCACGGACTTATTGGAATCTTTCTTCGGTTGGCGCATTAATCGAGTTCGCGAACGCTAACCCCCCACCGGAATTTTCCCGACTGGTTCCATCAGTCGTCTCCTGCGCGAAACAAGGCGACCCCGTTGCCTTGGAAGTGCTGGAGCAGGGTGGAACCGATTTGGCCAACCTGGTAAGCCTGGTGATTGAACGCATCCGGAAGCTGGAAACGGAGTCGACGGCAGCCTTCAAAGTTCCTGCTGTGGCAGTGGCCGGCAGCATACTTGAACACCTGGATGCTGTGCGTAAGGCGCTGGAATCTGCTCTGCGCAAGCAGTATCCTGACATCGCGGTTCTGGAATTGCCCGCCGATCCTCCTGCAGGAGCCCTGTGGAACGCGCGTCACCGCTCAATCAGCACCGACCGGTCTGCCGAGTTGACTGTACAGTCATTCTGTTCATAAAAACCCTCAACGCCACAGAGTTCTCATGGCAACGCAGCAAGCAATTTTCATAGGAGATTGATCAATGAAATCCTTCCGCAATCCGACCAAGATTTTCCGTAATCTATGGACGGGAACCGCATTCGTTTTTGCTTTGTGCGTCTCCCTTGCAGCAGCTCAAAACTTCTCCGATATCAAGCCCTCACCGCAGCAAGTGGATTGGCAAGATCTTGAGTTTGGCGTAATCGTTCACTTTTCCATAAACACTTTTCTGGATCGCGAATGGGGTGACGGTACTGCCAATCCTTCGGTCTTCAATCCCACTCAGTTTGATCCAGACCAATGGATGAAAACCATTCGCGACTCCGGGGCCACATACATTGTGATGGTGGCCAAGCATCATGACGGATTCTGCCTGTGGCCTACGGAGCAGACCAATTACAGCGTCAAATCTAGCCCTTGGAAAGGCGGCAAAGGCGATCTAGTGGGCGACGTTGCCCGTGCTGCGCGCAAATATGGCCTCAAATTCGGCGTCTATCTCTCTCCCTGGGATCGCCACGAGCCCAAGTACCTTGACTCCGCAGCCTACGACAACTATTACCAAGCGGAACTTACCGAACTTGCGTCTAACTACGGCGATTTGGTGGAATTCTGGCTTGATGGCGCCGGCAGCGCAGGCCATGTCTACGACTTCAAGAAGTTTGTCGAAACCCTGCGCACTTACCAACCGAACACCATCGTCTTCGCCGACACAGCTCTGTTTGAATACGGCGACGCACGCTGGGTGGGCACCGAAAGCGGCCGTGTACCTTACGAGAATTGGAATGTCATCGACCGCCATAGTTATCTGCGCTGGCGTCCGGTGGAGGCTGACACTCCACTGCGCGCCTATCACTGGTTCTGGCATCCCAACGATGATGCCTCGCTCAAGAGTCTTGATGAGTTGCTCACCACCTATGACGAAACCGTGGGCCGCGGTGCGCAGTTAATGCTCGGCTTAGCCCCCGACCGCCGCGGCTTGCTTCCAGAGAGTGATGTGGCGCGGCTGGAGGAATTCGGCAAGGCTATCCGTGCGCGTTACGCCCGCAACATTGCCAAGGAACACGCAGCAACCACCCCTGAAGCCGCCGCTGCGCTGGACGGCAACCCGGATACATTCTGGTCGGCGCCTGCAGGCTCTCATCACTCCAGCCTTGAAGTCAGTTTCGCCAAGGCTGTTACATTCAATCGCGCACTTACCATGGAGTGGCTCAACGATGGTCAGTGCATCCAGAAATACTCTATCGATGTGTGGCAGGGGAACGCCTGGAAGACCATCGCCACAGCAGAAGCTATTGGCCACAAGAAGATCGATATTTTTCCGAACGTAACCGCCAGCCGCGTGCGGCTTAACATTCTTTCCAGCACCGATGCAGCGGCGATCCGCGAATTTCAGCTTTATAACGTCGCGCCAACTGAAGAACGGAAACAAGACGGAGAACATAAATGAATTTGAGCCGCCCAGCGTCCATGCGTCTCGCCTTCTTTTCACTAGCGAGTTTTTGCTTGCATGCGCCTTGGGCGGCCTCTGCCCAGCCAGCCATACAATCGATCGACTCAGGCTGGCAGTTTCGCGGTATCGCAGACACTCATCTCAAGGGCACAGACGACTGGCACAATGCCACCGTTCCAGGCGAGGTGCACACTGACCTACAGACTGCCGGACTTATCCCCGATCCGTTCTTTGCAGACAACGAGAAGCGATTGCTGTGGATCGGCGAAGAGGACTGGGAATACCGCGTCACAATTCATCCCGAAGCGGCGATCCTCGCCCGCCAGCACATCGAACTGGTCTTCGACGGTCTCGACACATTCGCCGAAGTTAGCCTCAACGGCCATCCACTGCTCAAGACCGACAATATGTTTCGCGCGTGGCGCGCCGATGTGCGCCCGCTGCTTCACCCCGGCGACAACGAACTACGCGTACTTTTTCACTCGCCTTATAAAGTCATGTCGCCTGTCCTTGCGTCTCTGCCTTACATTCTGCCCGGTAGCGGCTACGAAACCTATGACTCAGCCAAGGGGGTCTATCCGGTCGGTCACTATATCCGCACCGCAGGGTATGAATACGGATGGGACTGGGGACCGAAGCTGGTCACAATGGGCATCTGGCGTCCTGTCCGCATTGAAGCCTGGGACGAAGCGCGCATTGTTAACTTGCACATTGAGCAGACTTCAGTGACAGCCGAACGTGCGTTGCTTACTGCGGAAGTTGATGTTGAAGCTGCTCATGCGGGAACAGTCACCGTCGATCTCAATCTATCCAGCACTGCCGCGAACCCAGGTAATGGGGTTGGCGTTCATGGCGTTGAGACTCTCGAAGCCGGCGTCAACCATCTGATGTTTCCACTGCGCATTGAACATCCCAAACGCTGGTTTCCAGCAGGTTATGGCGCGCAGGATCGTTATCACGTGTCGGTGGATATTCATGACGAAAAAGGGACGAAGCTCATAGACAACGCCGAGAAAAAAATCGGCCTCCGCTCGGTGGAACTGCGCCGTCAACCCGACCAATGGGGAACCAGCTTCGCCTTCGTTGTCAATGGCATTCCGATCTTCGCTAAAGGCGCTAACGTCATTCCCATGGACAGCTTTCCTGCTCGCGTTACTCCGCAACGTGAGCGCGCACTTCTCACTGCCGCTCGCGACGCCAATATGAACATGATTCGCATGTGGGGCGGCGGCTATTACCAAACCGATAGCTTTTATGAAATCGCCGACGAACTCGGCCTCATGGTGTGGCAGGAGTTCGCCTTTGGTGGTGGTTTGGTCCCCGGCGACAAAGCATTCCAGGGCAATGTTCGCGTGGAGGCAATCCAGCAAGTCAAGCGTCTGCGCGACCATCCGAGCATTGTGCTCTGGTGCGGCAACAACGAAGTGGAGACTTCCTGGGACTCCTGGGACGACCGTCTCGATTTTAAAAAGCTGCTTACTGCAGATCAGCGCGAGCGCGTCTGGCAAGACTACGTTGTCATGTTTCGCGACATTCTGAAAAGTGTGGTGGCTCAACAAGGCGGCGGCACGCCCTACTGGCCCAGTTCTCCTGGTGCGAATTTTGAGGATCGCGCGGGCAATAATAGCAACGGAGATATGCACTATTGGAACGTTTGGAGCGGCTCTGCGCCTATCGACGATTATCGCAAGGTGGAGACACGCTTTCTCTCCGAATACGGATTTCAAGGCATGCCCGATCTGGCTACAGTGCGCGCTTTCGCGGGTAGCGAGGAGAACCTGTCCGCGCCCGCGCTCGCCAATCACGAGCGATTCATCCATGGCTTCGACCGCATTCAGCACTATCTTGACCAGGAAACCGGCCCAGCGCGCGACTTTGCGTCGTTCGACTACCTCAGCCAGTTTGTCCAGGCTGAGGCCATCCAAACCGAAGCAGAACACCTGCGCAGCCAGATGCCGAGAGCCATGGGTTCACTTTACTGGCAATTGAACGACTGCTGGCCGGTTGTCTCCTGGGCCAGCATTGACTATTACGGTCGTCCCAAGGCTCTCCAGTACTATACAAAGCGATTCTATGCCCCGGTTGTCATTGCGCCCGTCTACGAGGGGAACCAGATCAAGGCGCACATCGTCTCTGACCGGTTGTCGCCGATTGCGGGCACTCTTCGCGTGCGGGTGATGGATTTTGCCGGTGCCGAACTCGCCAACGTTTCGCAATCCATCACGATCCCGGCGCTCACATCCCTGGCCATTGCCCCGCTGGCAACCAGCAGCATTCCCAACTTCGACGCAACCCGCGACGTTGCAATCTTTGAACTCAGTTCCAATGGCGAAATTCTCGCCACTCATACACTTTATTTCGCAAAAACCCTTGAGCTAAAGCTAACTCAACCCTCGATTAGTGCTAGTGTCGAGTCATCACCGAACAGCAGCGGCTATCTCGTTCGTGTCCAATCCAGCACTCTGGCACGCGCCGTCCAGATCGCCACGCCTGGCATCGATTCCATGCTCTCCGACAACTTCATTGACCTTCTCCCGAACCAGCCCGTAGAAGTGCGCCTACAGACCAAAGCTCCACTCAGCCAAATCCGCGCCGCGCTCAAGCTGACCTCGGTCGCCAGCGCCGTTCGCAAACCTTGACGCTGCCGTACTGTTTTGAGAAGTCGGAGTCGGCGTGGATTCTGAATTATGCAATCCAAAAAACAAGCCGCCCCATTCGCATAGCGAATGGGGCGGCTTTGGGTTATGTTGAGTTTAGAAGGTGAGGCGTCCCGCAACCTGCATGACGCGCCCATTGGGTATTAGCCCGCTGAATCTCGTCGAATTGATTGAACCGGCATTTCCACCGGTTAGGCTGTTGTTCGGATCGCTAAAGGATGGAGTGTTCATGACGTTGATTCCATCCGCACGCAACTCAAGAGCAGACTTTCTGTAGGGCAACTTGAAGCTCTTGAAGAGAGACATGTCAAGCCGGTTGAAGCCCGGCCCTGCAACCGTTAGCCGACCCCGCTGCCCATACGGCAACGTTCCAGCCTGGCTTAGCAGGACCGCATTGCCTCCAGCAGCAACTGCGGCATTGTAATCCGCCACGGTCGCGTAGGCAGTTGGTGCCTGTGAAAAAGCACAAGGGTTGAACCAGTGAGCAATCGTTCTGGTTTGGGTTGCGCACTGTTGGTTGGATTGTGTAACTGGGTTGGGCGTGCCCCCGGTAGCGAATGGGTCGCCGATGCGGAACCGTTGCGGAAAGGCAATCGGCGTGCCGGTTTGCGCTTGGAAGATAGCGGTGGCCTTCCAGCCTCCTACCAGTTGATCCACGAGACCGACATGATTCAGGAAATGCTTCCCTTTGCCAAACGGCAGTTCATACTGCGGCGCGAAGGTAAACCGTTGACGTACATCAGAGACACTGGCGCCATACTCGAACTTCAAACCAAGAAATGCGGGATTGCCGGCTTGGCCCCCGTCCGTCCCTTGGATCGGCTGGACGGCGTCGTCTAGACTGTGCGACCAGCTATAACCCGTCAGGAAAGACAGGCCATGCGAAAACCGCTTGTCGATCTTCGCCTGGAGCGAATTGTAGTTGGCTATGCCTCCATTGGTGACTTCAACAATATTGCCAAAGTCATAAAACGGCTGATAAAGCTGGCTGTTTGCACCATTGGGAGTGACACCAGGATATTGGTTCGCCGCATAGCTAACCCGCAGGTGACGAGTCACATTACCCTGATAACCGAGGGTGGCCGAAATTGTGGGAGTGATAACCCGCTGAACGCTCAGGTTGTACGCTTCCGTATAGGTGCTCTTCGCATTCTGGTCCTGACCAAAGAGTGTTGGCAACTGAGCGTTTGCTGCAAGGGCTGCGTTGGAAGTGGCCGCCGCCCCAAAGCCGGTTTCGAGTGTCTGGCCGTTCGTAGGGCATACGATGCCCGTAGCGACCGTGTTATAACACTGATTCGGGGTCGGGTTGATGGAACTGGTCAAGAAGAACGGCGGGTTGTTGTAAAGGTTCAAGCCTAGCCCGATGTTTTCTTGTCCGCCGTAGAAGAAACCAAAGCCTCCCCGAACGACAGTCTTTTCGGTAAGTTGATAAGCAAAACCGATGCGCGGCGCAAACTCGTGATGGTCTGGATTAACCAAGGAGCGGTTATCGGTGTACTTGATGGTGATGTGGTCGAGGGCAAAGTCGGTTGCAAGGAAGGCGGGAATTGGATATCCGCTTTGCGACTTGGGAATGTAGAACGTTCCGGTTCCCTGATTCATGCCTGCGAAGTTGCCAGAGAAGTTCGCCTGGTAGTCGTGCAGTTCCACAAACGGCTGAGTGTATTCCCAGCGCAGCCCCAGATTGATCGTAAGCTTCGGCAGGATCTTCCAGTCATCCTGGACATAGACCGCGTTATACCAGCGAAGATCGGTAACCGGCGTTGTGCTGTTCAGCTGTGCATAATTTTCCTGGTCCAGCGCAAAGTCGGCCAACCCTGCACCCGTGATAGCGCCGCTCACGTCTCCGGGATCACTGGTGTACGTTCCTTTGAAGCCCTGGTACCCAGTAGAGTCAGGCGACTGCAAGCCGTAAAAGCGGGTGTGCTGGATGTTGACGCCCAGGGTTATGTGTTGCTTTCCCAAGTCCTTCGAGATGTTATCGACGAACTCAATCACGTTCTGCTTTTCGTCGGAGGGCTCATAGCTTGGAATGCCAATTCCGAAGTTGGACCCGCCGCCATTGAAGTAGAGAGTCGGAAAACCGCCAAGGGAGGGGCCGAATGGAATGCCGCCCAAACCATATTTCGCCGCAACGTTGGTCTGTGCCGCTGCCGGTAAATAGGTCGCGTGCAGATAGTTGTAACCGACACGAAACGCGTTGGTGAAGGTGGGAGAAAAGAAATGGGTCTCGCTGAATATGCCGCTCTTGGCAACATTCGTATCGGAGCCGTCCGAACCAAAGTTGCCGCCATCCAGTACGCCCAATGGCGGTGTATACACCGACGGATTATTGGAATAGCTGTAACGCCCGAATGCCTGATCCTTTGAACTGAAGTTGTAGTCCAAACGGGCGTCATATTGGGTCGTGTTGTTCTGAGACGCGGTTGCTGGAACGGTGTAGTTCTGCACAACCTGGCCAACTGCGCCTTGATTCGGAGACGGGAACAGATTCAAAATTGTCTTTGCGACGGAATTCACACTGGTCGGGCAGATTACACTTTGCCCGGGAATCGCAGTCGCGTGAACCGCGGTAGCCGTTGGGCATGAAAGATAGCGGGTCGGATCCTTCGCAGTCTCCACGCCGCCAATGGTCGGCGTCACATTGCCGCCCGTTTTGTATAAGGTAATTGCGCCATGCCCGTTGGTAAGCGTGGGATCGAGCATCTGAGAGAAATCTCCCGCGCGCTCGGCGGCCGTCGGAACGGTCCAGTCGGTCTGCTGCGGCTGGTAGATGCTGATGCGGGTTCCCTGACCATCGGCAAAGACGAAGAGCTTGTTTTTGATGATGGGGCCGCCGAGCGTAGCGCCAAAGATATTCGAGTGATATGCCGTTTTCGTCGTTGGCGACGAGCTGAAGTTGTAATTCTGGGCAGCCAGGCGGTCGTTGCGCAAATACTCCCACAGGGAGCCGTGAATGGCGTTGGTGCCCGCTTTGATCGAGGCGTTGACTGCCGCTCCGGTCGCTCGACCGAGTTCTGCACTGTAGTTGCTGCTCTCGACCTTGAACTCTTCAAGTGCCTCAGGCGGTGGGCGCACTGCATAAGTGGCGCCGTTCAAAAAGTCCTGCATATTTGAGTTGTTGTCGACGCCGTCGAGAACGAAATTATTCTGCGAAACACGGCTGCCGTTCGATGAGAATGCGCCCGAGCCAGAGGTCTGAGTGTTGCCTTGGTTCGGCGCATTGACTCCGGTTGTGAGCTGAGCCAGGAAAAGATAGTTGCGATCCAGAAGCGGAAGGTCTTCGAGTTGGGACGTAGTGAAAACCTGTCCCGTTGAGGCTTCTTCTGTTTGAAGTTCAGGGGACGAGCTAACCGTAATTGTTTCGGAGACAGCGCCCGGCTTAAGCGAGAGATTCAGGCCCACGGTCTGGCTTACGTTGACGCGAATGTTCTCTTGCTTGCTCGTTTCAAAGTTCGGGGCAGAAACCGTCAAGGTATATAGCCCGATCTTGATTGGCGAAAACCGGTAAAAACCGTTGCTATCCGTTGTGAGGTTGAATGTTAGATTGGTTTCCTGGCTGACCAGAGTGATGGATGCGCCTTGAATGATTCTTCCATTCGCATCGGTAATTGTGCCGGTGATGGCACCTTGGTCGATTTGCGCCAGTGCAGATTGCACGCCTCCTAGACAAAACAGCGCGATGAAAACCATCAACAGAGTTTTCATCGTGTGGCATCCATGAGTTTTATTCGCCATAACGTCGCTTCCTCTCCAATTCTGTTGTCTTTCTTTGGTACTCGGATGTCCCTCCGCTTATTTCGGAGCAACTTAGAAAATTAAGTTGCGGACAGACAAATGCTTGCACCAAAGTGATCATCTGTCAATAAATAAATCATAATGATGGCTGTATTAGGAAAAATAGTGCAAAAACCACGTGGATGTGCTACAGTGATTTCGTCAGGCAAAGAATGTCTATTTGTCGTTGAGAATGAACATGATATGAGCGATTCTTTCGATAAATGGCTCGATCTTTGGGCGGTTTGAGAGATTTTTTGCGTATAACGAGGCGTACGCCTCCTGTGACAAGCCCACCCTATAGGTAGGCTCTTGTCGATGAGAACTGACTGCTTACGACTGGCATGAGCATAGGAGCGAAACATAATGAGCTGGATGCGAAATGATGCCAGTTGCAGGATTCGGATCTTCCAATTTGCAGTAACGGCATTGTTCGGCTGGGCCGGCTTCCTCGCCGAGTCACAGGTTATGCGCCACCAGGTAGCTCCGTTGCAAGTAGACGGAGGTGGATTCCTGCTCCGGGGCAAGCCATTCCAGATTATTTCAGGCGAACTCGAATACGCGAGAATCCCAAGGGCAGATTGGCGTGACCGGCTGCGCAAAGTTCATGCAATGGGTTTGAACACGATTACCGTGTACGTGTTCTGGAATTTGCATGAGCCGAGTCCCGGCACCTACGACTTCAGTGGACAGAACGATGTTGCGGAATTCATTCGAGAGGCGGCAACCGAAGGACTCTATGTGGTTTTACGGCCTGGTCCTTATGTATGTGGCGAGTGGGACCTTGGAGGATTTCCAGCGTGGTTGCTCAAGGATCCCGAGATGCAGTTACGAAGTTCGCAGCCGAATTTTGTCGATCCTGTGCGCAGGTGGATGGTTAGGTTGGGCAAGGAACTGGCGCCGCTTCAAGCAAGCAACGGCGGGCCAATCATTGCGGTGCAGGTCGAAAATGAGTACGGATCGTTTAACGTCCCTGACGACGGGGGCCAGTATCTGCGGAAGATTCATCAGATCGTGCTCGATGCCGGATTCACCGGGTCGTTGCTCTATACCGCGGATGGAGCAGATGTTCTGGCAAAGGGAACTCTCCCCGGCGTATTCGCTGCGGTAGACTTTGGCACCGGAGACGCCGCCCGGTCCATCAATCTGCTACAGCGGTTTCGTCCCGGTGCGCCTGTATATATTGCGGAGTACTGGGATGGATGGTTCGATCACTGGGGAGAAAAACATCAGGTCACCGACGCGGAAAGACAGGTTGCAGAAATTCGCATGGCGATCGAAAAGGGATACTCGATCAGCCTCTATATGATCCATGGTGGAACGACGTTTGGCTGGATGAATGGCGCGAACTCTGACCATGACGGGTATCAACCGGATGTGAGCAGCTACGATTATGACGCGTCGATCGACGAGTCCGGGAGGCTGCGGCCGAAATACTTTGCGCTGCGAAAGATGATTCAGGAGACGACGCACCAGACTGCTCAGGCCGTACAGGAGTCCGCACCGATGATGGCGCTTCCGGCGTTGAAGCTGATGGAGAGCCTATCTCTGTGGACAAGTTTGCCCACGCCTATCCGCTCCGAGAAACCACTTTCAATGGAAGAGGTCGGTCAGGCATACGGATACATTCTCTATCGCACGCAAGTTTCTGGTGAGCTGCCGGCGGAAACGCTGCTTAATGTGGACGGCCTGCATAGCTACGCTCGTGTCTATGTGGACGGGAATTTGGCTGGTACTATGGACCGGCGACTGGGAAAGACGCAGTTGCGATTGCAGCTTCATTC
>Ga0265336_10000798_pt1 | contig 16614 bp, 13 predicted proteins | sample 42119metaG_FD_193583 | JGI IMG/M metagenome (GOLD analysis project Ga0265336, IMG submission 193583) | Rhizosphere microbial communities from Carex aquatilis grown in University of Washington, Seatle, WA, United States - 4-21-19 metaG | ecosystem: Host-associated > Plants > Roots > Rhizosphere...
ACACTGGAAAAACTCCGCCTTCCGCAGGGATTTGAGGTGCGCGGCGAAGCTGTGATGCCCGAAGCCGCCTTTCTCCGTTTGAACGAAGAGCGTGAACAGCAAGGACTCGCACCGGCAGTCAATCCCCGCAATGCCGCAGCGGGAACCCTGCGCACGCTCGAACCGAGTATTGTTGCCAATCGCCGTCTCGACTTCTATGCCTACTTCCTGCTGATTGACGGCGAGTACCTGCCATACGGACAACAGGCGACACTCGAGGCACTGGCGGCTCTTGGCTTTCGCGTTAACACAAATCATAAGCTCATCACTACGGTCGGGGAGATGGCCAGCTTTATCGACGCAGCCGAGGCCGGACGTGACAAATTGCCGTATGAGATCGACGGCGTGGTGCTGAAGGTGGATTCACATGCAACACAGCAGCGGCTCGGCTCGACGGGCCGGGCACCGCGCTGGGCCATCGCCTACAAGTTCACCGCAAAGTCCGGCATTACGCAGGTGAACGTCATCACAGTGCAGGTGGGACGGACGGGCAAGCTGACTCCGGTGGCTGAACTCACCCCGGTCTTCATCGGCGGCACCACCGTGAGTCGCGCCACGCTGCACAATGCCGATTTCATCGAGCGGCTGGGATTGAAGCTGGGCGATACCGTCAAAGTCGAGCGCGGCGGCGACGTAATTCCCAAAGTCGTCGAAGTCGTGGAAGATGCCGACCACGCGCGAGGGGTCTTCCCGTTTGTATTTCCATCGGAATGTCCTGAATGCCACTCTGCTGTAGTCCGAGCGGAGGGCGAAGTGGACTACCGCTGCGTGAACGCCGATTGCCCTGCCAAACTGCGCGAGAGCCTGTTGCACTTTGCCGCACGCGGAGTGATGAACATTGAAGGGCTGGGCGAGGCCGTAGTACAGCAGTTGGTGGATCGCGGACTGGTAAAGAGTGTTGCCGACCTCTACAGCTTGCAAAAGGAAGATTTGATTGCGCTTGATCGCTTTGCAGAAAAGTCAACCGATGCGTTGCTGGAAGAGATTGAGCGTTCGAAAAAAGCCGGCCTGGCGCGCATGCTCATGGGTTTAGGCATACGCTTCGTGGGCGAGCGCACGGCGGAGCTGCTTGCAGAGGAGTTCGGAAATATCGAAGAACTGATGGCTGCTGACGCGGAGGAGTTGGAACGCGTTGAAGAGGTTGGTCCGCGCATTTCGCAGGCGATTTTAGAGTTCTTTGCGCAAGAGGCGAATCAAGCACTGGTTGAAACTCTCCGGTCTGACGGAGTGGAGATGACGGCGGAGAGGAAACAGCGCTCAACGCAGTTGGCGGGGTTGACTTTTGTGCTGACTGGTACACTTCCAACACTGACCCGTGACGAGGCCAAGGCAAGGATCGAGGCCGCTGGCGGCAAAACCGCCGGCTCCGTGAGCAATAAGACCAGCTATGTGGTGGCCGGAGAAGAGGCCGGCTCCAAGCTCGATAAGGCTGGCAAACTTAATATCCCTGTTCTGGATGAGGCTGGCCTGCTACAGCTGCTTGCGGCTGACCCCGCCACGGATTGAGCCTGGATTCATTTCCACACTGAGTCAGGGTTTTGGAGTCACGCAAGAGATACTTTGTGGTGCGCATCAACGGAGAAACGGCCAGAAGAATCAGCAACAAATCCAACCACATGGAGCTCACACTTTCTTTATCCGGTCAACTACGAATTCTTGTCCCATCACTACGAACTGTCTGATCATTTATGACCCAACGCGGCGGCGGGCAGCCTGGGGCTCGCCGCCGCGCAATTCTCGTTCCCGCTCGCGTTCCCGTTCCCAGGCCGCCGCGCGCCAGTTGCGCGAAGCATAACGGGGCGGCTCCGCGGGGGTTGGCGCTGCCTCTTCGACACGAGGTCTAGGCGGCAGAGGAACCAGCTCCATTTGCATTCTGACGGGGGGACGCGCGGATGTGTCTGGCTTGGACGCTACAGGTTTAGACGTAGGTGTGGGAATCAGCCGGGCAGAAGACTCGAATTCCTGATAGGCAGCACCCGAAGTCAGGCTGGTGTCGGCGCTTATCACCTTCTCCATCACTTCGTCGTCGATATCGTTTTGGGCGGCCTGCGGCACACGTGCGGTGATAGCTCTAGCCATGAATTCGTCTACCAGCTTGTGCAGGCAGGTTTGCCCGCACAGGTGCTTCGATCCTGGGCGCAGCTTGTTCCGCGAGCTCCAACCGCTCACTCGCAGTTCCCCGCCCTGGTCATAAGCCACAAACCAGTGGTTCGTCTGCTTCTTCTCCGTTCCGCAGATGTCACACGATATTGCCTGCCGGATCACCCGTTTTCCCCCTGTCCGCACAGTCTTTCCGCGGCTCGAACAGACCCCTTCTCCCTACCAATGCGCCAGACGATTTCGGACGGACGAAATCTCAACGTATTTCAAATCTCGAACCGTCAGGAGCCATGCTGGCAAACCCAATCAGAGTTTTTGGAGTTGCTCACCTCTATTTCATCGCGCATTTGGCGAAATCCATGAGTGAAGAAGAGAAAGAATCAGGGAGTGTAGCAAATGTGGACAGCAATCTGCCGGAGTGTCCCGAAATGGAACGCACAGGAGAATCATTTTGGGAAAACAGTTGAAAATAGATAGGACTGGGGAACGAATCAGTTTCGGCTCTTTCGAGCATTCCATCTCGCAAGAACGCCAGAACGTTCAAAGGGCGCAGCAATCGCCGCGCCCTTTGAAAAAAATTCACTTCTCCGAACAGCTACTGGCCTGACGCCTTCGGCGCAAAGTAGCCTTTTTTGGCTCTCACCTGGTAGCGCCGATCATTGCAGAAAAGGTAGATGGGACGAAACGCGCCATTCTCTTTGAAGTCCGCAGGAGTATATGTCAGCGAGTACTGGCTGCGTAGCTCTGTTTCAATGGCGTGGAAGCTGTTGGACATCTCCTCGACCGAAGGCGGAAAGAACGCCTGCCCGCCTGTTTCCGATGCTAGTTGGGTCAAGTGTTGGTCGCCATTGCCGCGGCTCGGCGTCCAATTAGTGCTGACAGCATAGATGATGGTCTCTGCCCGCTGGCATTCCTTGATGGCTTCATTGAGGTAGACGCGGCTTACATCGTCGTCACCGTCAGAGATCAGCACAATAGCCTTCCGCACTGGCTCCTGGCCACGTGAAACATCCTGCAGCTTGTCACGGCAGGCGGTATAGACGGCATCATAGAGGGCGGTTCCCCCACCTGGACGTATCCGATTTATGCCAGACTCCAGAGCATCGATATTGTTGGTCCAGTCCTGATCCGTCCGAGCAGTTTCCGCAAAGTCCATCACGAAGGCGCGGTCGCTCTTGGCTTTGAGGATCTGGAGTAGAAACTCCGTAGCTGATTGCAGCTCGAACTGAAAGCGCGAGCGAATCGAGGTGCTGGAGTCGATGACGATACCCACGCGCAGGGGCAGATTGATCTGTTGATGGAAGGAGGTCACCTTGGCCGGCGCCTTCTGGTCGTCAAGCAGCGCAAAGTCGGTCTGCTTGAGGTTTGGAATATATTCTCCGTGTTTATCGGTCACGGTGAAGATGAGGTTGACCTCATTCACTATGACGCGCAGAGGCTTGCCGTAATCGGCAGACTGATCCGCGGGAGGAACCGCCGACTGCTGAGAAGCCTGGGTTTGCGCGGGCTGCGAAGTTACCGTCGGAGTCGCGGGTTGCTGCGCATACACGGCGGCTGATGCAAACACCGCGGCAAAGACAAAAGCCGGTATCGAATTATTCATGGCGTTTTCATTTTACCAACCGCCGGTGGGTATGGGCTCTACGAGCTGCAGAAAAACTGGATCCTTGCTATTTAATAGCGTCAGGACGCTACTTTGAGCCTGTTCCTTATCCCTTGCCTTTCCCCTCATCCAGCCGGCTTAAAAACGCCTCAAGCTCTGCGGGGAGGGGTGCTTCCAGTTGCAGCAGCTTTTTCGTCTTGGGGTGAGGAAACTCCAGCCGCGCGGCGTGCAGAAAGTTCCGTCCCAGCTTGAGCTTCTCCGGATCTGACTTGCGCCGGGCCGCTTTGGAGGTTGCAGCCTGCGAAGCCACCTGGTCGGTCAAATTTCCCGGTCCGCCATAAAGCGTATCGCCCACCACCGGATGGCCAATTGAAGCCATGTGCACCCGAATCTGATGCGTTCGGCCGGTCTCAATCCGCACGCTGACCAGCGTGAACTTGCCGAAGCGATTGGCGAGCCGCCGGATCACCTCGTAGTGGGAAACGGCTACCCGTGCGTCGCCCATAGGCTTGGTCGTCATGCGCGTTCGCCGCAGCGGATCGCGGCCGACACTGGCATTGATGGTGCCCTTGGCCCGCTCCACGCTGCCCTGCACCAGCGCAATGTATGTCTTCTTGATCTGACGGCTGGAGAATAGCTCTGCCAGCGCCGCATGGGCGCGGTCGTTTTTGGCCACTACAATCAAGCCGCTGGTATCTTTGTCCAGTCGGTGGACGATACCGGGGCGCAGGTCGCCGCCGGTGTTCGAAAGCGCCTTGAATCTGTAAAGCAGCGCATTGACCAGAGTTCCGCGATTGCGTGCGTCCTCATTTTGGCCTGAACCGGCGTGAACCATCATGCCGGAGGGTTTATTGATTACCGCCAGCTCCGCATCCTCATAAATCACGTCCAGCGGAATGTCTTCCGCCGTGGCCTTGAGCGGCTCGGGACGCGGCTCGCCGGTAATATCAATACGCTCGGTGCCGCGCAGTTTGAGCGAGGCCTTCTCTCGGAGGCCATTGACCAACACATCTCCCTGGTCGATTAATAATTGGACGCGCGAGCGGCTCACGCCCTCAAGTTGTGCAGCAAGAAATTGATCGAGCCGCTGCCCCTTCGCCTCCGCCAACACTTCGATGGTGCGCAGTTCAGCCATTTGCAGCCTCGTCTTTCACTTGCGGTTCTAGCTTTTATCATTCAAAACTTTGTGTCTTCTGGGGCCCGATTTAGAGGACTAGGGTTCATCAATCCTCGACTTCTACCTTATGCTCCAGCAACACTAACCCACCAACTACCACTAGCACCACAGCCGCAACATGCGGCCCATTCAGCGCACCGCCCAAGAGAACGCCGCGTCCCTCGGGATCACGGAAAAACTCCGTAAAAAATACAATGACACCAACGCCCAACAACAGCAATCCAGCCAGTTCACCCGGTTGACCCCGGTAAGGCAGCCAGAACACCAGAAAAACGGAGAGGATGAAAAACGCCAGTGCTGTATAGGCCTGTACCGGATGCACCGGAATGCCCAGTGGAGCGCCGCTCCAGAGCGCGGCCAGAGGGTTGGTGTAGGTGACTGCCCAGCTAAACCCAGATACCGTTCCGTAACCCGATCCGGCCAATAACGCGCCCAACTGCTCGAAGGCCATACCTAGGGCCACTGGGGCGGCTAGCACGTCGGAAGTGGTGCCCAGCGGTAGACGCTGCAAGCGGCCGAACAGAACAGCCGCCCCCACCGCGGCCAGCGCCCCACAGGCTGCCAACAACGGGTGATGAATCATGGAAAGGCCCAGCATCAACTGAGGGTGCACGCGCAAGTCAGCCCAGTTGATCACCACCAGCAGCAGCCGCGAGGCTGTAAGCGCGGCAAAAAGCGACACAATGCATAGATTCCACACACGTCTGGCATCGAGCCCATTGACGCGAGCCGTGCGCTCGGCCAGAAGCAGCGCCAGCAACACACCCAAAGCGGCCAATACGCCGTAGGCGGGAATCAGGATCGGACCGATATGGAAGAGGACTGGATGCAAGGCAGTAGTCCTATCTTAAACTGCCACCATAGAATCGCCGATTAGCAAGCCGCAAAATCGTCCTACTCCGGGGGCGGATAGAAGGGCAGCTTGTCGTTCTTCTCGTTGGCGCGGCGAACAGTTACGTCCTCCAAAAGCAGCGCTGGGGCCAACGTGGTCTCGGGCACATCGCCGAGATAGTTGGCTACCCATAACTCTTTGCCCGCGGCCACCACGCCGGAGCGCAGTGCCCGCTGGTCAAGATCGTCCAGAGTAGCCCCGCGCACCAGTTCGCGCTTGCCGTCCGGGCTAACACGATAGAGCAGCCTGGGCGATTGATTCGGGCCCATGGTGGCCACATAATAGACATTTTTCAGGCCGCGATCCTTGCCCAACTCCAGCAGCTTGCGGTTCAGTTCCTCGTCCGTCAGCCCATCTTTCGAGGTAACCTTCATCACGCCGATCACTGGCCTCGGCGGAGCAGCAACGCCGGCGCGTCCATGGCCATTCGACTGGGGAAAATCTTTCACCGGCTCGCGGCCAATCAGATAATTCTCCAGCCGGCCAGCGGTAATTAACTTGACAGACTGCGCCGGAACGCCCTCATCATCCACGTCGTAAGCTCCGACCAAGCCTTTGCCGTTGTAGCTCTTCAGGCCGGGATCATCAACCACATCGATGAAATCAGGCAGCACGCGCGCGCGATAGCTGGAGGCAAACGGACCATTGGTTCTGGCCTCGGTGCCCAGCTTGGGCCGCGTCGCAGCCAATTCGGTCGCGAGCAGAGCCGTAAGGGTGTCAGCGCCTGCGTCCGAACTGAAGAGCACTGGGCCGTGATATTCCTCCTCGACGATCGGTGCTTTGCGCAGATCGGTGAGCGATGCAATCTGTGCAAGAGCATGCTGATCAAAAGCCTCCGCTGAATCCAGATCAGCGAGCGCTGGTCCAGCCGTCGAAAAGGAGCGGTCCAGCCTCATGCCATCGCCGGCCTGCGCACCCGCCGCAAAAATCTCGGCGTAATAACTCGCTGACTTGCGCACGATGCTTCCCTCGCTGCTTACAAGCCAAGTTGTGGTTACCCTCGCGGCAAAGCTACCCGCGGAGTAGCGAATATCGTGCTGGCGGTCTTTAACCGTGGCATTGGTCCGGTAGAGACCGCTGTCTTTGGCTACTCGTGCTGCCCAGGCTTTCTCGTCCACATTCATTCGCAGCGGCTCGGCCAGAGAGATCACCGGCTTCTCCATGCTGAAATCGTCGGCCTGCGGCGGGGTCTGCACTTGCTTGAGCGCTGCCTGCTTCTGTGCGTAGGCAGCTAAAGCACTTTTGTACGCTTGATCAGTGGCCCACCACAGCGCCGACTGAACCGCAATCGGATCGTCGTCCAGAGCCGCCACCATAACAGAGCCATCTCCCCGGCTGCCGGAACTATCGATCTTGTAGTCGCCTACGCGCACCGTCACACGGGCCACGCGCTGGTGGTTGTGCTGCTGTTTGCTCACGGCTCCAAACTCCGCCTTGACCTCGAAATTATCCACGTCTTCAATGCGGTACTGGATAAAGAACGGCTTGGAAAAACCTTTCAACTGCAACTGGCTCTTGCTGCGGTCAAGCTCGGTGAGCATAGCCTTCAGCACAGGGTCTTTTTCGGCGTAGGCGCGGGTGGCCGACGGGGCCGCTTGTGCGGATGCATTCAGGCCGAGGCCTCCAAGAATCGCCGCCAGAACTCCCGCTCCTGCAAAGATTGAAATAGAAGGAATAATCTTCATTGCGTCACCTCTTTTCCGGCTGCGGGCTTTGCGGGTGCAATTATTTCAGCTCCGGGAATCGGCAGGATCGGCGGCCTCGTCGTTCCCTGCGCCTGCTTCTGCGTTTCCATCTGGCTCACCAGCATGGCCGGTGCCACGGCGCTCACCGGAACAGTGCCAGACTCTGCGCCGCACTCGCCGTTGAAGACCTCGCTCTTGTCGCCGGTTGCGAGGATGCTTTTCATCGCTGCCAACGGAGTGCCAACTATGCTGACGCCGCGCACCAGTTCATCGGGCCTCCCATCGACAAAGACCCGCCAAACCACCAGCGGGAGCACGGAGAATGCCTGCGGGGAAGAACGCTGGGTTACGGCAAAACCGGAAGAGATGTCCTCAAAATACAGTCCGTAGGTCTTGCCTTGCTTGGCAGCCTCTTCAATCAACTGCTTGCGCAGCTTTGCCTCCGGCTCGGTCTTCGTAGAAGTCACAATCAGGTTGCCCTGGCGTGCCGTGGGCACTTTTCCCGCCTGCGCGCGGCCGTGGCCGTTGGAGTGGCTGAAACTGGCTATCGGCATCCGTGACATCAAAAAGGTTTTCAACACGCCGTCCTGAATCAAATTCACCCGCTGCGCCTTCTCGCCCTCGTCGTCGTACTGATAGCTGCCGCTGAGCCACGTATTTTTAAACGATGGCATGGTCGGATCGTCAACCACCGAGAGAAAAGACGGCAGCACTTCCTTCCCCAACTCTTTGGTAAATGTCTGGCCCTCTTCATCGCCGCGCTGGCGCTGACCTTCAAGCCGGTGACCGAGGACCTCGTGGAAGAAGACGGCTGCCGCTCTGCCGGAGAGAATTGCCGGACCGTTGAAAGGTTCAGTTACCGGCGCACGACGTAATGCCTCCAGACTATTGCCCAATGCGCGCACTGCGGCTTCCAACTCCGCCTGCCCTGGCAAATCCTCCACCGTATCAGCCTCGAAAGTTTGAGCACGATAGAGGTCCATTCCGTCGTCAGCGCGCGTCACGGCAAAGATGGCCAGCCTCGCTTGCAGGTGCGGCGTAACCACCCGCGAACCTTCAGAAGAGACATAGTAATCGGTCTCGTTCTGCGCAGTGAGCATCACTATGTTCTGATACACCGCAGGATATTCACGAAAGACCCGCGAGACAGCCCGTAACCGCCGCTCCCAGACGGCGCGATCCACCATCACCGGCGGCGTTGGCTTGCCCTCATGCAACTGGGGCGACTCCTGGCTGAAGTCGGGTGAATTGTCCTCCTCCTTGGCACGAACTTCGGCCTCTGTCTTCACTCGCAGATAGTTGTCCAGCGCATTCCCATAGCCTGAATTCGTCACCAACCACAGCGTCCTCTCCAGCGCTTCCCGGTCGTCTGTCAACGGCAACTCAGTGCTGGTCACAGCCGAACTGCGATGCTTCGCGTGCGTGTTGTCCAGCTTTGGATCGCCGATCCGCACCTGAACATCCGCCACGCGCATATGATTCGCAGAGCTATCAACCAGCGCGCCAAACTGCGCACGAATGGAGACAGCGCTGGCGTCGCTAACCGAGTAGCTCAGGAAGTAAGGAGGCAATTGTTTGTCGTCGCCTTGTTTGCCAAGCGAAGTAAAAGCGCGGTGCAACTCGCTGGTCATAGCGTCCATCAGAACTGACTCCGAGCCCGTATTCTGCTCATTGGACCGGCGGGAATGGTCTTTGGCAGAAGCAGCCTGTTGCTGCGCTCCAGCAGCTACGCTAAAAGCCAAGGCCAAAGCAACAAATCCAATGCGATTCACGGCGCTCGAAGCACTCCGTCTTGCGACTGCAAACAAAATCTCTCTCATAGGTCGAATATTCTCGCTCATCCTCTTCAAACAGGATTCTACAGAGTAAGCTACGGAAGAGGAAACTGACCATGCACTTTACGAACCGAAAGCTGCCAGCGATTTGCCTTGCCTTACTGCTCTCAGGAGTTTTCGGATTTACGCCACGCCTTTGCTCCGCCCAAGCTGTCCCATCCCAATCCGCGCCAACCCCGTCTGCAACCCCTGCCCAGCCCGCCAGCCCGCAGGCCTACTTCCTTCCACCCGACAAACTCGCCAAAGCCGTCGCTCTCAGCCACATTTCGCTTGCGCTCGACATCATCGGCTCGCTTTGGGGTTTGGCTGTCCTCTGGATTCTGCTGGCCACTCGCTGGGCCGCCAAATTCGCCGCGTTGACTGAGCGCCTGCTGCGCCGCCGCTGGCAGCAAGGTCTATTCTTCTTCGCGGTATTTCTGGTAGTCTCCACCCTGGCCGGACTGCCACTGGACGTCATCGGCCACATCGTCAGCCGCCACTATGGCATCAGCGTGCAGGGCTGGGGCAGTTGGCTGGGCGATGTGGGCAAAGGCATGGGCATCTCGCTCGTCTTCGGCCCACTGATTCTTCTGTTCTTCAACTGGATTGTCCGCGTCTCCCCGCGCCGTTTTTTCGCGTGGATCTGGCTGGTCACGCTGCCACTCATTCTGATCTCCACATTCGCAGAGCCGGTTGTTATCGATCCCCTCTTCAACAAGTTTGAGCCGCTGGTCCAGACTCATCCCGCGCTGGTTACCAAACTGGAGACCGTCGTCGTCCGCACTGGCACCCACATTCCGCCCGAACGCATGTTCCTGATGAAAGCCAGCGCCAAAAGCAACGGCCTCAATGCTTACGTCACCGGAATCGGTGCCACCAAACGCTTCGTCATGTGGGACACGGCCACCGACCGCCTGCCCGACGACGAAGTCCTCTTTATCTTCGGCCACGAAAGCGGACACTACGTCCTCAACCACATCCCAAAAGAGCTTTCCGGCTCAGCAGTCGGCCTCTTCTTCGTCTTGTGGGTCTCTGCCGCGTTCGCTGGATGGCTGGCCCGCCGATTCACAGTCCGCTGGCAGTTGGACGGACTGGAGCAGAATTCGCTTGCCAGCCGCCAGGGATTTCTGGTGCTGCTTTTCGCGCTTTCGGTTGCCAGCCTCATTCTGCAACCAGTCGGCAACACCTTCAGTCGCCACTTTGAGCACGAAGCCGACATCTACGGCCAGGAGGCCATTCACGGGCTAGTCGCGGACCCGCAGAAGACCGCCGTGGGTGCGTTTAACCACTTGGGAGAAGCATGGCTGGAAGACCCCAACCCCAGTCCCTTTGTCGAGTTCTGGACCTACAGCCACCCCAGCGTGCAAACCCGCGCCAACTTCGCCGCCCACTACAACCCATGGGCCAACGGTGGGCGGGGAAAGTTTTTTGACAAATAGCGATTGGGGAGAAACGCGAACGACCTTCCGCGGCTACTCGGCCGTTGTAGGATCAATAACCGACCGAATGCGCGAGACGCGGTTGGCGGGGAAACCGCCCCGCTGGGCATGTTCCCGTATTGCCGCTTCATCCGGGGCGATGTAAGTGCAATAGATCTTGTCATCGGTAACATAACTTTGAACCCACTGAATTTGCGGGCCCATCTCGCGTAAAACTCCACACGATGTCTGCGATATTGCCTTTAACTGCTCCGGCGACAGCTTGCCTGCTTCTGGAATTTCTCTTTCGATAACAAACTTGGGCATTTTCGACCTCCTTGTCCTGGTGCCAAGTAGCAGACATCATATCTCACTCTGAGAGGTGTGTCGGCGACCTACAGCAAAGAGAACCCGGACAGCCATTCAATTTCTAGCAAGGTCGGTATGAAAACATCTTTCTCTCTGCACGAGCACCCGGTTCTGGTTTTAAAATCTATCTATGCAATTTGTATCGCTCTCCCGCCGCCGCACCGACACATTTCCGCCGGAAGCCTTTACCCCGGCCCTGATGGCCCGCGAGACCGAACGCGTCAAGGAACTTTACGCCGCCGGTCTTCTTCGCCAGATCTGGCGTCGCGCCGACACGCCCGGCGCAGCCATTCTCTGGGAGGCCGACGACGAAGCCCAAGTACGTGCGGCGCTCGATAGCCTGCCCATCTTCAAGGCCGGAATGCTGGAAATCCTCTTCCTCGTCCCGCTGGCCCCTTATCCCGGCTTCGGACCCGCCGCTGTATAGTCTCTGTTCTCTGACGCCGACTTTTCCTCAGTTCGCTTTGAGGTTGCGCGACGTACACTATTGATTCGATCTGCAGGAGGAAACCAGCCATGTCCTACCCCGCAAACTACCGTTACACCCGCGAGCATGAGTGGATTGAAGTCACGGGTTCAATCGGCGTCATCGGCATCACCGACTACGCCCAAGCCTCTCTCGGTGACATCGTTTACGTAGACGCGCCCAAAGTCGGCGACACCGTCACAGCCAATGTAACCTTTGGCTCGGTGGAGAGCGTGAAGGCCGTCAGCGACCTCTTCTCGCCCGTCACCGGCACCGTCACCGCCGTCAACGAGGAGCTGAAGGACGCGCCCGACCAGATCAACGAGAAACCGCACGAGGCCTGGATCATCAAAGTCGCGCTCGCCGATCCCGGGCAACTCAACTCCTTGCTCGACGCCGCCGCCTACGAGGCCTTTATCGCGGAAGAGAGCTAGAGGCCGCAATGCGCTATCTTCCCAAGTCTCCCGCCGAACGTGAAAAGATGCTGGCCGAAATCGGCGCGGCTTCAATCGATGATTTGTTCGCTGTCATTCCCGCCGAAGATCGCATGAACCGCGACCTTGACGTTCCGCGCGCTCACGCCGAAAGCGAAATTATCGACTACTTTCGCGCTGCCGGTCGCAAGAACGCGACTAACTACGCCAGTTTTCTTGGCGCCGGCTGTTATCGCCACTACCGCCCCGTCATTATCGACTCGCTGATTCAGCGCGGCGAATTTCTGACGAGTTACACGCCTTATCAGGCGGAAATCACGCAAGGCACTTTGCAAGCGATTTTCGAATTTCAAACGATGATTGCCGAGTTGACCGGCATGGATGTGGCCAATGCCAGCATGTATGACGGCTCAACCGGCGCAGCAGAAGCTGTGATGATGGCCGTCCGCGTGACAGGCCGACACAAGGCTGTCGTCGCAGCAACCGTTCATCCGGAGTATCGCGAAGTTCTCGTAACTTACACCAAACATCAGGGCCTTCCTGAGACTCTGGTGAGTTATGACCGCGAAACCGGACGCATTGACCTTTCATCTCTCGAAGCCGCAGTTACAGAAGAAACTGCGGCAGTTTTAGTGCAAAGCCCTAACTTCTTCGGAGTGATTGAAGATATTCCGGCAATCGCCGAGATCGTTCACGCCAAGGGCGCGTTGCTGATTGTTTCAATTGCGGAGGCCGTTTCGCTCGGCGTTGTTCGTCCGCCGGTCGAAGCGGACATCGTCAGCATGGAAGCGCAGTCTTTCGGCGTCGCTCTGAGTTACGGCGGTCCATTTTGTGGCGTAATTGCTGCTAAAGAAAAATACGTTCGCCAGATGCCCGGTCGCCTCGTCGGCCAGACGGTTGACGGCAACGGTAACCGTGGCTTCGTGCTGACTCTTTCTACGCGCGAGCAGCACATCCGCCGCGAGAAGGCCACCTCGAATATCTGCACCAATCAGGCATTGGTTGCGTTGATGGCGACGATCTTCCTCAGCGTCTACGGAAAAGAAGGAATCCGCGAGTTAGCCGAGCACAACCTGGCGAAGGCAAATTACGCCGCGCAAACCCTCTCCGCGCAACCCGGCGCTAAGCTGCGCTTCACCGGCGCGCCCAGCTTCCATGAGTTTGTTTTGCAGACCGAAGAGGCTCCGGCGCAATGGACCCAGCGCCTCCTCGACAACAAGATCGTCGGCGGCATCGACTTATCCCGCTGGTATCCCGAACTGCAAAACTGCACGCTCTGGTGCGCGACGGAAGTGATTACGCGCAAGAACATTGATGCCGCGGCCGATGTGTTGGCGGCCACTCCGGCGGAGGCGTAAATCATGACTAACTCATCTGTTCCTGTGACCACAGGCAATGTACGCCCCCACCCCACGCAGAACGAGGCGCTGCTCTTTGAAATCTCCACTCCGGGCAAGCACGCTTACAAGCTGCCACCGCTGGACGTGCCGGCTGTGGACGCCGCTTCCCTGCTCGGCGCAACCCATCGTTCGCAGAGCGCGCAGCTCCCGGAGTTGAGCGAGATCGAGATTGTCCGCCACTTCACGCGGCTTTCGACTTGGAACTATGCGATCGATCTGGGTATGTATCCGCTGGGCTCCTGCACGATGAAGTACAACCCGCGCGTGAATGAGTTGGTGGCTCGCATCGAAGGGCTCGCGGAGGCGCATCCATACCGTCCAGATTCTCTTGCGCAAGGAATTCTTGAAGTCATTGACCTGCTCCAGCGCTGCCTGATCGAAATCACCGGCATGGATGCGATTACGTTGCAACCAGCGGCCGGAGCGCACGGCGAATTTACCGGAATTCTGCTGGTCCGCGCATGGCATGAGTCGCAGGGAAATCCTCGCAAGAAAATACTTATTCCTGACTCGGCGCACGGCACTAATCCGGCTTCCGCGGCCATCTGTGGCTATACGGTTGAGACACTCAAATCCAACGCTGAGGGCGGCATCGACTTAGATGCTCTGACTCGCCAGGTGGATGAAGATACCGCCGCGTTGATGTTGACCAATCCATCGACGATTGGCGTCTTCGAGAGCCAGATCGCCAAGATCGCCGAGATTCTTCACGCCAAGGGCGCGCTGCTCTACATGGATGGCGCGAACATGAATGCGCTGGTTGGCAAGGCGCGGCCCGGCGACTTCGGCGTGGATGTGATGCATCTGAACCTGCACAAGACATTTTCAACACCACACGGCGGCGGCGGTCCCGGTTCAGGCCCTGTGGCTTGCAAAGCGTTTCTGGAACCGTTCCTTCCTACACCTGTTCTCGTCCAAGACCAGGACGGTGCTAAACACTGGAATTACAACCGCCCACAATCTGTAGGCCGCGTACGCGCATTCTACGGCAACGTGGGAATGTTCATTCGCGCGCTGGCTTACATTCTGGCCAATGGACCTGATGGGCTACGGCAGACCACCGAAGACGCTGTACTCAACGCAAACTACATTCGCAAAAAGCTCGAAGACGTTTATGACCTACCTTACAAAACCGCGTCGATGCACGAAGTTGTCTTCAGCGATAAGCGGCAGGCAGCACTCGGAGTGAAGACCGGTGAGATTGCCAAGCGTCTGATCGACTACGGCTTTCACCCTTACACAGTCAGCTTCCCGATGATCGTCCACGGGGCGTTGATGATCGAGCCGACCGAGAGCGAGTCGCTGGAAGAACTGGATCAATTCATCGCTGCGATGCGCGCCATTGCCAAAGAAGTTGAGGAGACGCCGGAGCTGGTTAAGGCAGCGCCGCACTCGACTCGCGTTTCAAAACTCGATGAAGTGACAGCAGCAAGAAAACCGATCCTGCGCTGGGCACCTGCGGTGCGGCCAAACGCTCGCTGACCGCTCGCAGGAATGCTATCATCGAGACTTTCGGTAGAGTTCTTCCAGCGCGTTGCAGGCTGTGCGGACGCCGTCCTCATGGCGAAGTTGCTGGGCTACGCTTGCTGACTGCTGAGCGAGGCTTGGCGCAGAGAGCATCTGTTTCACCTTGCGCGCTACCCTCCACGGGATATATTTTCCGCGTTGAATGACGCGGCCTACCTTCAGCCGCAACATTCGGCGTGCGTTGTCAGGCTGGTCGTGACTGAAGGGCATGATGAGCATCGGCTTCCCTGCCCTGAGGCACTGCGCCGTGGTGCCGACGCCGCCCTGATGCACAACCATCGATGCGCGATTGAAAAGCTCCGAGTAGGGCGCATATTCGGCGACGCAAATCGACTCCGGCAGCTTTTCCTTCATCTGATTGCGAGGGTCGGTGCCAATCAACAGCACCGCGCGAATCCCCAGCTTGATCGCCGCCTGAGCCGATACCTCGTAGAAATCTCCGGCAGCCAGCACCGCGGCTGAGCCCAAGGTAAAGACCACCGGGGGCTCGCCTGCGGCGATAAACTTTTCCAGATTCGCCGGCAGAGCTTGGTTACCGGCATCGGCATCGTAGTAACAAAAGCCGGTAATCAGCGTGTTCTCAGGCCAATCTTTTTGCTCCACCCCCAGCAGGCGGGAGAACAACGCCAGTACCAATTTGGGTGAATGCTTGGCGTCGAAGAGCGGATTGGCGCCTTTTGGCAGTCCCAGTTCCCGGCGCAGCTCGTAGATGGGCTCAGGCCACTTGCGGCTGATAAAGCGAGCGACGCGCTTGATGACCCGCCCAAAACCGGGAACCACTTTGTCGGCCTTGGCCAAACGCGGGTAAGGCGGCAGCACGGGCGGATCGAAGGCGGAAAAGAACGAGAGCGGCGCGAGAACGTAGCTGGCCCAGGGAATTCCGGTGACCTCGGCGACGATGGGGCCGGCGTAGTTCAGTTCGCCCAGCAGCAGCAGGTCGGCGCGTTCTGGTTTGGTGGCCGCATCCAGCAGGTCGGCATAAGACTCGCGCAGCGAGGGAAAGAGAAAATCCCGCAAGCCCCGTTCGGTTCCGTTCTTGATGTCGTAAACCATCTCCACCAGAATGGTGTTGGTGGGGTCAATGTCTGGGCGGACGGCGTGGAATTCGAGGCCCAGTGGGCGAATCTTCGCCTCGTAGACCGCAGGCAGCGCCATCACCGGCACATGGCCGCGGCGTTTCAGTTCCAAAGCGATAGCGATCAGCGGGTTGGTGTCGCCGTAAGTGCCGATATTTGATAGAACGATGCGCAATTTGGGGTCCCAGGGCTGATTGTGCCCGCAACTATGAGGGTAATGCATCAGGGCTGTGGTAAACCTATTACACAAGAATGGGATTCCGTTTCCACCTCCTTCTTCAGGAATGAGACCTAGCCGTGAAGAAATGGGGAAATCAGCCGATTCTTTATCGTGATGGTCAGTAAATCCAATGCGTGGATACTTGCTTTAGTGCTGCTGGTGTGCCGAGTCTTGCGTGCACAAGAGTACAGCTTCAAGAGTTACGGTAGCGCCGAGGGACTAAACAACCTGACGGTCCGGACGATCTACCAAGATCGCATGGGGTTTCTGTGGATAGCCACGGTGAATGGACTCTTCCGCTTTGACGGGGAGCGATTTGAGGCCTTTGCGACAGCTCAGGGGATGCCATCCGGTCCAGGAACCGCGTTTGGCGACGCTCCCGACGGATCCCTGC
>Ga0265336_10000803_pt1 | contig 16534 bp, 14 predicted proteins | sample 42119metaG_FD_193583 | JGI IMG/M metagenome (GOLD analysis project Ga0265336, IMG submission 193583) | Rhizosphere microbial communities from Carex aquatilis grown in University of Washington, Seatle, WA, United States - 4-21-19 metaG | ecosystem: Host-associated > Plants > Roots > Rhizosphere...
CTGGCAGTCATCATCCATCGCAAGCAGGCGGAATGAGACAGGTGCCGTCCGAGGATCACGATGTCGCTTGGCTTCGGCAGCGAATGTCCCAAACGCAACGCGTCGCTGTTGGCGATGGTGATGACTGCCAGCATGTAAAGGCCGGTCGCGATGTAGTGCATCAACCTTCTCCCGTAACGCAGCCGCGCAACCGTTCGACGGCGCGCGCGCGGCGTTCGATTTCGGCTGTGGCGGATTTGATGGAATGGCCGTCGCCGAATAGCCCCAGCTGCGGCTGCTCCGCCATCGGCGCTGTCTGATCGAGCGAACGCAGCGCCTCGACTTCGGATTGCGCGGGCCCGAATTCGGGCAGCTGAATTGACTTTGCGTTATCTGGGACAACGTCGCTGTTTTTTTGCGCTATAGCGGACGCTGGCGCGATTTCTTTGCGTGGGGACAGCTCCCGCGCCAAATCCTGCGACTGCTGGCGGAAGGGTTCGCTGTTCTTCGCGGGGCTGTCGAACAGTTTCAGCTGTTCCTCTCGCGGCGTTTCCGTGCGGGGGGCTGGCATGTCGGGCGCTTCGCTGCCGATGTCGACGCGCCCGGCTTCCGGCACGATGTCTTGCGCCGCGCCTTCGACCGGCATGTTCGGAATGAGATCGGGCCGTCCGTCATCGAGCGCGCGCATCGCCTCGATCAGGTTGACGCGGTGCCGATCTTCGCCGGCGGCGTCCTTGGTGAACGGATTCTGTTCGGCGCGGATCGTGTCGTCTTCGACCAATGTGCGCGCCGTGCGCGCGGTGGGCGAGGGATCGGGATGCGCCGCATCGAAGGCATCGAGCAGCGGGCGGCGGTCGAGCGCGCTGAAGGTGTCGGCAGCCGCAGCGCGATAATCGGCAAACCCCGGCACGCGTGGCCGCACGGCCAGCTGCGCGCCCTTGATACCGGCGGGGATCAGCCCGCCCAGCAGCACCGCACCGCCCACTTCCTCCGCCGCCTGTCCGGCGGTGTAGGGTTCGCCGATGTCGGCATAGCGCTGCATCCGGCCGGGCAGTTCGGCGAGATCTATAGCGCCATTGAGCGCGCCTTCGCGCACGAAGGTGCGCAACAGCTGCGCGCCGCCCGAACGTAGCGCAGAGGTTTCAGGAAAGCCGATGGCCGTCGCTGCCAGATTGATCGGATCGGCCAGCCCGCCGATCGCGCCGCCGGCGAATTGCGCGAGACCGCCGAGCGGGCCGGTGTTGCGCGCCAGCGTCGCCGCCCAGTCCGCATCGGCCTTCTGGCCCGCCAGCGCATCGGCTTCGAGCTCGGCTTCGTTCTTGGGGATGTTTCCGGCGAGGCCGGGATTTTTGGTCTGCAGCTCGTGCACGCGCTGCCAGACGAGATCCTTGATGCCGCGTTCGGAAAGCGGCTGGCCGCGGATCAGCTGCGTGGCATCGTCGAACACAGAGAGCGGAGTGAAGGCATACGGATTCGGCACGCGATCATTCCACGGCCGCCCTTCGTTGATCGCCTCGATCACCGGCGCATAGGCGTTGTGACGCACGAAGCTGCCGCTGCCCGCATTGTCGAGATCGAGCGCGCGCGTCATCGCCGCGTCGAAATTGGGCTTGATGTCGTTGCGCCAGAAATCCGGCCGCGAGACTTCATCGCGCACGGCGCCCAGCGTCTGCAGGTCCGCCTTGCCGCGATCGACTTCGGCTTGCGAGGCGTCGACCATCGCGCCGCCCAGCCGATCGAGCGCGCCCGAAAGGAAATGCGATGGCGGCGGCGCATCCGCCGGCTGGGGCAGCGCCGCAAGCTGCGCCTCGATCTGATCGTCGGGCGTAAGCATCATTTGCCACCAGCCCGCGCGCGCAGCGCCGCAGAAGCCGTCAGGAAATCGAGCCGGTAGGGCTTGCCGGACTTGTCGCGGATCGGCGTCACATCGCCGGTTGCCGGATCGGAGGTCGACAGCGCGTAGCGGCCGTCTCCGGCAGAGACCAGCCACAGATCCGAGATCGCGTGGCCTTTGAGATCGGGCGCGGCGCCCGTGACGCTCGCATGTGCCAGATCGGTTTCCGTCAGGTGATGCACCACGTCTTCGAAGCCGTCGGCGGCCACCGTGGGCGGCACGACGATGGGATGGCCTCGATAGGTGGAGATGCCCCCGAACTGCCGCCCATTGGCGTCGAAATGCGCCCCTGCCGCTTCCTGCGCGGCGCGCGCATAAAGCTCGTCGGCCGCGTCGGGATTGTCTTTCGCGTTGAGGCCGGTGCGCGCGGCACGCGCGGCATAGATCGCATCGGCCGCCGACAACACGCGGCCGCCTTCATCGGGCACCAGCGAGAACGCCTGGCGCACGCCGCGCGTGCCGATCGTCGCGGAACTATAACCGCCGAACCATCCGGTGGATGCGCCCTTGGTGCCCTGTCCGCGCACGGTGGGCGACGGCGCAAGATCGCTGCCCTTTTCGTTCAACAGGTGCTGGCCCGCGAGCACGTCGCGCGCGGCGGCAACATGCGCGCCGCCCTGCAGCGCCAGACCGGCAGCGGTGGCAAACGAAGGATCCTGCGGCGCGAGCCGCGCGAACACCGAGGTGACGTTGCTGCCGAGGCCGTGCGCCAGCGTCTGGATGATTCCGAGCTTTTGATCCGCCGTGCCGTTGGCGAGCTGCACCTTGAGCGTGTCTTCCTCCGCCGCCGTCAGAAAGCGCGGCGCGGTGTGATAGCGCTGCGCGGTCGCCTTCGCCGCCTGCACGCGCCCGGCCCATGCCGCCGGCGCATCGGTGCCGTTGAGCGCCAGCGGCTGCAGCTTCACCACGCCCTGATCGTTCGCCCAGGACAGCGGATCGTTTTTCAGCGCCGCGTCCATGCGGTTCTGGAACGTGATGCCCGCCTTGTAGCGTGCGCCCATTTCCGGCGTGGCCCCGTGCGCGTTGGCTTCCGCCGCCAGCCCCTGCAATGCGCCGGACACCTCTTGCGAATTTGCGCCGCGCAGGCTGCCCGCAACCGAAAGGCCCGACATCACCGTCGAATAATGCCGCACCAGGCGCGGATCGTTTCCGGCGGCACGGATCGCGTTGCGCGCCGCGTCGATGGTGTCAGGGGCGACAGGCAAGCCGCTCGCGCCGGCCTCGCGCAGATCGTCGATGGCCTGCGAGGCATAAAGACGGTTTTCGGCGAGCGCGGCATGGGCTTCGCGTTGACGCGCGCGAATCTCGGCTTCGGCCTGGCTCGACAATTCGACGCGCGCCAGCGGATCGAGATCGGGCAGGTAATCGTTCTTCTTGAGATTCTTCAGCAGGCCCGCGGGATCGGCGAGCAACGCCGCGCGGCCGTCATAGAGCGCGAGACGTTCGTGCGCCGTCTGCATCTGCTTTTGGGCGGCTTCGGCCCTGATCCAGCCGCTCGACACGCCGCCCTGCAGCGCCTTTTCGATATTGGACAGGCTGCTGGCGCGTTCGGCCGGATTGGCGGAAAGCGCGGCCGCGCGCGTGTTGGTCTCGATCGTGTCGTCGAGGCTGGCGCCGAATTGGTCCGCCTGCCGCTTGAACGAGAAATCCGAAACCGCCATGCGCCGCGATTCCGCCATCTGCCCGAAATCGGCGGTGAAGGCGTTGCGCGCGTCGGGCCCCAGATTTTGCGCCGCCTGGTCGCCAATCTTGCGCGCTTCGTCGGCAAAGCGCTGGGCCGCGGTCGAGGGATCGGCATCGTTGCGATAGTTGAGCTGCAGATCGTCCAGCTGCTTCGTCGCCGTCAATCTTGCGTCGACCAGATCCTGTTCGGACTTCGCCTTGTTCATCTGATCGGCAAATTGGCGGGTGGCGTCCGCAATCGTTCCGACGCCGGCGAAGGCCTGCCGAACGCCGGAGCTGTCGATCTCGTTGAACGGGACCGAAATGGTGCGCTGGATGACGGACCCGCTGCTCATGCCAGCATCGCCGCGGCCGAGCCCGTCGCGTCCGTAACCGTGCCGGCAGCTTGCGCGGCAGATGCGCTGTCACCGATCTTGCCGAGATCGGCCAGATCGCTCTTTGCATTGCCGAGGATCGTACCCGCGGCTGAGGTCCACGCGCCCGCCTGCGCGCCATGCGCCTGGGCGAGGAAATTGTTGGCCTTCTGCTGGGCGTCCTTGCGGATCGCCAGCGCATCCATTTCTTGGTTCTGTGCACTCTCGCGCAACAGCGCGAGCGGCGTGCCGGTTGAAATCGAAACCCCGCGGCCGCCGAGTTCGTTCACCTGCGCGCCCATCTTCGTGCGCGCCTGGTCGCGAAACGTCAGTTCCTGCGCATAACCCGCCTGCAGCGCGGCGCGCTCGTTGGCTTTGGCGATCGAGGCCTGCGCCTGGCCGCTCATGAACGCGGTGGTCGCCTGGAAGATGGTCGAGATCGGCCCCAGCAGCTGTTGATTGCACATCGCTCACGCCCCCTGTTGTGCGTTGGGCGTCCAGGCAAGGATCGTCGCCGGCAGGGGCTGGTCGCAGCTAAGCGTGATCTCGCCGCCTTCGTCCCACGCCGCTTCGAGCGGCACGGGTTCGTAGATCCCGGAGAACAGCGGAACGGCAACACCCATGTTGTAACCCTGTGGCGGATTGAGAAGTTCGGCCTGCTTGCTGCCGGACTGGATCTGCACGCCGCCGGCGTTGCGCACCGCGATGGTCACCTGATTGACGCGCACCGATTTGCCGGAAAGCTTTCCGCCGCCCGCGTCCTTGTCGTAGCGCAGCGATTTCGCGCGCGCCGTCATCGGCAGTCCGACAATCACTTTCGACGCCGCAACGTCGAGCGTGATCGCGCCGGCGGCCACGGCTTGCGGCGGCTTCACCTTGCCATCGGCAAGGATCGAAACCGTTTCGCCGTTCAGGATGTCGAGGCCGGAAATGTTCGTCGCCGGCGCGCCGTCATAGATGTAACCGCAATCGACGAAGAACGAATCCGTCACATCGATGACGGAACGCGCGAACAGCGGTTCGAAAAACGGCATCAGGCTTTCGACGCGCCGCATCGTGCCGGCGGCCAGCGTGCGCGTGACGATCGCCCACAGATCCATGCGCGTGCCGTCCGGCGCGGGGACGCAGCAGATGTCCTCGACCGCGCCCTTGACCGTCACCTGTCGGTGCCAGCCATTGATGTCCTGATCCTTGCGCAGGGTGCAGCTGGCCAGCACGCCGTCGTCGCGCACCGCGAACAGCGTGCGGTAGGGATCGCGCATCCAGGCGAGTTTCGTCACGCCCGGCCCCGTGATGTGATCGGCGGCGATCGTGAGATCAGGGGCCACGTAATCGGACTGGTTGATGTCGTAGCCCATTTCGTGGATGCGCTTGCGGTCGCGGCTGATGAACACCGGCCCGTCGACTTTCACCGCATTGGTGTAGGCCGAGCCTTCGCTTGTGCCCTCGGCGATCTCCACATTGTCGGGCGCGATGCGCGTGCCGTCCGCCGGCTGCAGTGTGCATTCGTCGCCCGCCGTGCCGATGCCGAGAACCCGGAACGAACAGAGCCAGGCGGGGAAATTCACCTGTCCCTCGCGCGCGGCCATCGTGTATTTCAGGGCTTTGTCGTCGGTGACGTTGATCGCCTCCATGTTGGTGTAATCGTCGATGCAGCTGCCCCACACCGTCGTCGGCTGATAGTCCGTCGCGGCCGCGTAGAACCGGCCCTTGTGAAATCCGACCAGTTTTGGAAAACCGCGCCGCGTGCTCCACGCGCCTTCCGCCCAGCGCCAGGTGCCGTCGCACTGCACCTCATCGGGGATGTAGGTAATCGCCTGGCAGGAAACGTGTCGCGCGTCCGTGTAGCCGGTGATTTTGGCGATGCCCCAGCCGGAATGCAGGAACTGCCACTTGATGGCGTTGCCGCCATATTCGTCGCCGTCCCAATCGACGCCGACCAGATGCACCGGGGGTTCGGTGCCGCCCTTGTTGTGAATGGCGGCGCCGACCTTCTTGTACCAGTTGTTGCCCCAGCGCCGGATGATGCCATCGGGAGCGCCGTCGATCTCGGGCTGCCAGACGGAATATTTGTTGCCGTCCGGCGCGCGGATCAGGATCAGCCCGCCGACATTATCGGCGGTCCACAGATCGGTATTGGCCGCGAGATTGAAATCCGTGCCCTTCGGCATTTCTCCGGCGGCGTCGCTGGAAATCGTCACGCCGTCGTCGATATTTTCGTCGAGGAAGGGACCATTGCGGAACACCGCATCCTCGATCGTCCAGTCCGTTTCGGCCAGGCGTTTCAGTATCTGGACGGGCCGTTTGCCGGTCGACAGGAACATAACGTCGGCCTGTTGCGCGTAACGCAGCAGCGCGATTTCGTCGGCCGTGAACGAGGTCGCGAGTTCGAAGGGATCGGCGCCGTCGACAAGAATGCCGAAATCGCGAAAGGCGCGCATGGTGCCGGCGCCGAATTCGAGCGCGTAGCCGTCCGTCGCCGAAAATACGAACGGCACAAGGGTCGAAGCGGCAAGCGCGGCGTGAACATCGCGAAAGCCGGAACGCCGCGTCATGCCGCCTTGCGCGAGCACCACGAAGTTCTCGCATTCCTTGAGGGCTGCGCGAAAGCGGGTGATGTCGGCGCGCGCGTCGAGATTGGGCGAGATCTCGCCGCCGGTGAAATTGCGCTGGGCCGAGGCTTCGGTGCGCGCCATCTATCGCCTCGCGCGCAGAACGTCGGATTCGGGCACCTCATCGGCGGTGCCCTCGATCGCGTCGGAAGGGAAGGCGTCGAGAAACGCGGCTTGCGCCTGTTCGCTCATCGACTCGGTGATCGCCCCATCCTTGGCGAGTTCCGGTGCGCAGGCGGATGCGAGCGCAAAGGCGAAGGCGGTGCGGAATTGGGCGTCCCAATTCGCCACCGCCGTTTCGCGCGCGAGATAGCGCACCCGGATGGGCGAGCAGTAATCGGTGAGGATCAGCCGCCCCTCGACCTTCCATTCGCCGTCCTTGCCGTCGCACTCGTTGACTTCGAGCACACGCAGGCACCACGGATCGGTGGGAAGCCCGTATTGATAGCAGAATCCGAAGGCGGGTGCGTCGACGAGCTTGGAGAGCTTGGCGCGGCGGCTGGCGAAATTCCACGGATAGCGGCGAATCGAGGCATCGCGCACAGATGCGAAATGCTTGCGCAGCACCATCGCGGTGTTCGATTGATCGGCGTCGATGTCGACGATGGCGGGAACGCGGATGTGCGAGAGCGCTTCATTGGCGACGGCCGTCTCGGTCGAGGCATCGATCTGCGGCATGCATATCCCGCGTTACAGAAAGGGAAGGGGGCGGCGCGCAGAAGTCTCCCGAACCACAAACACGCCGCCCGCCGATCCGCGGGCCGAGGGGGGCTCGGCCCGCGAAACCGTTATTCGGTGGCGTAATCGAGCGTCAGCGCGATTGATCCGTCCGCCGTTGCGTCGGCGTTTTGCGTGCCCATCACGGTGAGATTGCCGCCCGGATCGTCGGCATAACCGGCGATCTCCCATGCGCGCTTTGCACGGTTGGCAGGCGTGATGCCCGTCAGTCCCTTGCTGCCCGCGGTGTGGATGTCCGCGCCGTCGATCAGGCAGTTGACGGACTTGGCCACATAGCCGTTCACGTCATCCTTTTTGCCGAGACCGAGGTCGTAATCGATCACGCCGGTGAGCGCGGTGAATTCAAGCAATGAGGCCGGATTGATGATGCAGCTCGACGGGATTTCACCGAATTCGTGCGTCGAGGTTGCGGAATCGCCGTTGGCGACCGTGGCCACGCCGCAAAGCTGTTTGAGACGCCCGGCGCGCATTTGCACTGGCTTGAGCGACGGCGGCGTCACAGACGGGTCGACGCCGGAAGATGCATATTTTTTCACAACACCCATTTTGCTTCCTGCTTTCTGGAGCGAATGGCGCTCCGGTTTCGAAACATCGAGAGGCGCGCGGACCGGAGCCCGCGCGCCTTACGATCAGGCTTCCTTGCAGATGACCTTGAACACCTTCTTTTCGTCGGTGCGGGTCGCGCCGGCGTACTGCTTCAGGTACACCTGCGTGTTGAACTGCTTGTCGGGGCGCTCGCCGATCTTCGTGACGAGCTGGGACCATTTGCCGACATGCATGCCGCTGCGGCACCAGGCGGGGCACCAGCGGTAATTGCCGGATTTCTGGATGCGCTCGACATGGACGATGTTCACGCCCATGTAGGCTTTGAGCACGCCGTTTTCGAGCTTGCCGTTGTCGGCATAGTCCTTGTCGACATACTTCGCGTCGTTCCAGAGATCTTCGGCCTGCTGGCCGGTGAGCGCGATCGACAGCGGGTCATAGGTGATGTCGATCTCGTTCTCCATCGCCAGGCGGCGAAGGCGAATGAGCTTGGCGACACTCATGCCGGTGTCGGCGCCGCCGACGTCTGCACTGACGTCCTGGCTGCCGTCATTCGGAAACGCCGTCGAATCCGTGCCGTCTTCGCCGGTTTTCGCGTTGCCGAAAAAGGCGGGGATGATGATGCCGACGTCGAGCTTGCGGCCCATGGCGATCGCGGCGTTCTGCGTCAGTTTCGACGTGGGGTCGACCAGCTGCAGCGCAAGGTCGAAGGGATCGAACAGATCGCCCCAATGCCATTTGCGCGGCGCAACCCAGCGCTGATAGCGCGGGGTGGACATGATCGGCGTGTCGCCGTTGCGGGTGTCGTCGAACTCCGCTTCGGTTGCGCCCAGCTGCTTCACGACTTCGGCGGAACGGCCCTTATAGGTGTCGCCGTCCATCAAGCCCTGCAGCTTGCCCATGTACTGCGGAAGCAGCTGGATGTTCGTGGTGAACTGATCCTGCTGCCACTTTTCGATTTCTGTATCTTCTGTGCCGGACATAGCGGCATGCTCCATCGTTTGGTTGATCCAGACGGTGGGGTTGCCCGCTTCGGGGTCGTCCGCCGGTCCTCTGTCGAGAACTTTGGCGGCGCCACGGACCCGGCCTTACCCGTTACGAGGGCCAGTCGGCCGGACTTACCCGGCAGGTAGCGGACGATGATTTGCGCGAACGCGAATCAGGGTTACCCGCTCAGTGGTTTCAGGAGGGCGCAAGGCTTGGGAAATTCGTCAAGCAAAAAAAACGGGGAGGCCGAAGCCTCCCCAGTTGCTCCGATGTAGAGCTGATTCTATTTCGCGCCGCTGATGAGCCGTTGCAGTCGTGAGACGCGCTGCACGGCGTCGTTGTGACCGGGATTGTGTTTGTCCTGGTACACTTTCAGGAAGTTCGGATCCTGCATGAGCCGGTTCTTTTCGGCTTGCGCGGCCGCCGGCGAATCCTTGAAGCCGCCGTCACCGCCGCCTTTCAACGTATCCTCGCCCAACATCTGCGCGATCTTGTCGAACAGCTTGATGGTTTCGACGCTGCCCATCGCCGCATCGGTTTTGTCGATCAACACGCCAGGATCGACGCCGATCTGCCCGGCCATATAAGTCAACGCCTCTTTCGCGCGCGCCTTGTGCGCATTCACGCTGGCGCCGAATTCCTTGAGGATCGCCGCTTCGGTTTCCTGCTTCTGCTGCGCGAATTGCTGGCCCAGCCCCGTCACTTCCGAAACGCGCGCGGCAATCAGTTCGTCGTACATCGCCTGAATGGTTGCCGCCGGCACCTTGGCCTTGTGCGCCGCCGTGAGAAAAACCTTTTCCAGCCCTTCGTCATACGGGATCGGCTGGCCGTCCGCGCCCTTCGGCATTTCGGCGCGTTTGATCTTGTAGTCTTCCGGCTTGTCGGGAACGCCGAGCTTCTTCCAGCCTTCCCAGTTGTTCAGCTGTTCGGGATCGTCGAGCCGCGGCGCGGGGATCTTGTCCGTGCCGACCAGCTTTTCCACACCGCGATAGGATTCGAACACCGCGTTAATGTCGACCGGGCCGCCATCCTTGCCCGCTTTGCCCCAGCCCTTGCGCTCGAAGATTTCCTTGTTCTCCGGCGACAACGTGCCATAGAGCGCGCTGTAATCGATTGCGGGCGCCTGCTGCTGTTGCTGCTGCTGGCCGCCACCCTGTTGCTGTTGCTGTTGCTGGCCGCCACCATCCTGGCCGCCACCTTCACCTGCACCACTCATTCGGGATCTCCTTCTGTCCTGTCTTTCAAGAGCTTCAGATCGGCCGGCGAGAGCCCGGCTGCGTGCTGGATGTGCAGGAAGGCGTCGCGCCGGCCTGCGTTGTAGATCGTGAGATCGCGGTCGCCCTGCACGAACACGCTGTCATGCACGCAGCAATAGAGCGCGAGATCGGCCATCGCGAGCGGCGCTGCTTTGAGCAGCGCGCGATATTCCGCCGAAATGCGCGACGCCTTTCCGTGACTGCGCCACATATCCTGCAGCCAGTTGAGGATGACGACCTTGGCTTCGGAAATCGACTTCATGCGGCCTGCTGCGTCGGATTCCGCACGGTTGCCACGGCCTGCGCGCCCTTGTGCGCCGCATCGGCGAGCGGCTGCGCTGCGGCAAGTGCGGCTTGCATCTGCTGTTGCGCCACGCGCGACTTGCGCTTGGCGGCCGTGGTTTCGTCGTCGTTGATGATGCTCGGTACGCCGTAACCATCGGCCACTAGATCGGCCGCGACGTCGCCATTGAGCTTGTCGAGCGCTTCGGGCGCGACGGTTGCGATCATGCCGATGCCTTGCACCGCGCGCAGCACGCCGGCCGCCGCGGCGGACTTTTGCGCCAGCGCCATCGGCGAGGTGAATTCGATCTGCAGGGTGCGGCCCTGCATCTCGCGCGGCGGCGGCGGAAACACGCCGGGGATTTTCTGCAGCAGGCGAAAACGGCGCATCACCAGCGGCGTGAGAAATTCCGACTGGATGCGGCCGAGATACGGCCCCATCAGCCGCATTTTTTCTTCGTTGCGTTCCAGCACTTCGGTGGCCGTCATGCCGGTGCGGCCGACGAGTTGCATCACGCTGAAGAAAAACGCGTCCTTGATCGCTTCGCGCAGCTGGTTTGCCATTTCAAGGCTGAACGGCGTGTTCACGTTTTCGACCAGGCGTTTCAGCATCTGATCGCCGCGCGAATTGATCGCGCCGTATGTCACCTTGCCGGGCGCGGTGCGCACCACGGAAATGCGCCCTTCGTCCGGCGCGCCCCAGGGCGGATTGCCGGCCAGCTCGCCCGCCTGCAGGTTCGTTTTCGTCATCACCTGCAGCGAACGGTTGTCGGCCAGCGCGATTTCGCCGGGGCCGCGGCCGTACTTTTCGCCGGCGGCGACTTCCCAGCGCGGCGCGAAATAGGGGAAGTCGTCGAAGCCGCCGCGGCTGATTTCGTGCATCGTCTCGACTTCGAAGTAGACGCTGACGAATGCCTTTCCGGCGTGACCGAACATGCCGCGCTGGAAGCGATCGTTCGGCACCACCGCGTGGATGATGTCGACCAGGGCGTTCGGTTCGTCGCCCGCGAGTTTCTTCAGCTTCGGCGAAACCTTGTCGGCGCCGAACATCTTGAGCGCTTGCGCGGCTGTCAGGCTTTTCGGGCGGCGGTAGAGCTGATCGACTTCGCCGTCCGCATTGACGTCCCAATAGCATTCCGAGATCGGGCGGCAGATGTCGCGGAACCGCGAACGATCCTCGGCCATTTCGCTCGACATGACCGAATTGCCAAGCGAAGCGATGTCGAGAAAGACGCTGGGCGCCTGCGCGTAGAACGACGAAAACGACGATCCGAAACTCGCGAGCAGCCGGCGCGACACGACATCGAACCACGGCCGCACGCCCGACCATTTCGAGAAGTCGGGATCGAGATCGGACAGCTTGAACCAGATTGTGGCCGGATTGGCCGCCGTGCCGTAAAGCCCCGCCGCCATGTTCTGCGCCGCGTTGATGGCGGTGGCATCGAACACGCGCGTCATGCGCTTGTTGCCGGGCGTTTGCGGCCCGCGGATCTCGTTGCGCAGCGGCCGCGTGATCTCGGCGATATCGGCCCAATGGCTTTCCGTGGTCGAGCGTTCGGATTTCAGGAAATCGGCCTCGCACAAAAGCGCCTTCAGGCCGGTGGGCGATTCATCGGCCTGGCCTTTGAGCGGGACCGCGTGCTGGCTCACGATCCGGTGCCCAGCAACATTTGGCGCGACACCGAGCCGCCGGGATTGGCGGTGTTGATGCCGCCCAGAAGCGTCTGGCCGTAGCCGAACGCATCCTTGCGCGCGGCGATCGCCTGATCGCCAGCCGCCTTCACGGCGCGCGATTGCGGATCCTGGTTGACGACGGGGCGGGGCGTTGAAAAGCACATCAGCGGTTCTCCCACTCAGAGCGCAGCCAGGCGCACAGGATGAAGGTTTCGTTGTTCCGTCCGAATGCGCGGCACGCGCCTTCCTCCGTTCCGCCGGTATGGCGGATGAAGCGGCGCGATTGGGTGTGCGTCTCGAGCACGCGGCATTCCAGCCGGCGAAATCCGTTGGCGACGAGCATCGGCCCCAGCCGCGCGCGCAGATCGCGCACCAGCGCGCCCGCGATGCGCGGGAATTCCGGCGTGGCGAACAGGTTGACGGAGGCCAGCGCCCCCGATTCGTCGAGCGGCCATACGAACAGGAGGGCGCAAGGCTTGGGCGATCCGTCAAGCCCATAGGCGAGCGCCATGGGCGCGTGGGGCAGGGCGGCGGCGGTTTCGGCCGCGAAGCGGCGGCGATCGTCGTCGCGCCGGTTGGCGAAAATCTCGGACGCATCGCTGTCGCGCATGTTGAGCGCGACGTCGAACACATCGCCCGCGGTGGGCACGCGCCGCCAGATCCTGCTAACCATGGGCGTGCGGATCCCAGCTTGTTTCCTCGCGCGTGCGCCGGCGGGTTTTGTTGCGGCCCTGCAGCGCCGCCCAATCCGAAGATCCGAGCGCGCCGTATTCGAGCGCATTCATCGGGTGCGAGTATGAATTCTTGAGCGGCACCGGCTGGAACGTCTTGATGGTCGAGCCGCGGCTTTCCTGCAGCGATTTCTGTTCGCTGAAGATGTAGCCCGAACTGAAACCGCGGCGGATCACCTTGCAGCGCCGCGACACGCGCAGCAGCGGAACGCCCTCATCCTGCTGGCGCAGCAATTCGCGCACCGATTCCATTCGCGGTGTCAGGAGATTGCTTGGCGCGGGATCGATGGGAATATCGGCGACGCGCGCCACGATCTCGATCCACATGGCGTCGTCGTCGGTATCGTTTGGATCAGCGGTCGCAGGATCGGCATAGCCGACGATGTTGCGCGCGCCGGGAAACAGGGCGTTGAGCATGTGCGACAGCCACTTGCCGAACTGCTTTGCGCCCATGCGTTCTTCCGGGATCAATTCGGCAAGGATGTCCAGACCGCCATTGGCGCGGCGCTGCATCGCGATCGCGCAGGCATCGCGGCCACCATCCATGCCGACAATCAATTCGCGGCTGGGATTGAGCGGAATGTCGAACGACATGCCGTGCAACGGCTCACTGTAGTCGAGATAGACCGGCTTGCCGCTGCGCGAATAGCCGAACTTGTTGTGCACGAAGCGGTTGAGCCACCATTCCTCTTTGCCATCCATCAACGTGTCGTAATAATCGGACGGCAGGTTTTCGACGTTCTCCGCTTTCGGATCGAGGCCACCAGGCTGTTCGAACAGCTTGTAGCCTTTGAGCGGCGTCTCGACGAAATCCTCATAGGTGAAATTGTCGAGATCCGGCGCGTTCATGTCGCCGTACAATTTGCGCCAATAGGGAACGTATTTTTTCCAGTCGGCCGGGCGATGTTGTGGCGCGGGATAGCGGCCAAGGCGCGGGCGCATATAGCTCAGCATTTCGCGCGGCAACGCATCCATGCCGTTGAGCATCGCCCACGTCACCTGCAGACCGTCGCAGAATTCCTTGACGTTGTGATCGCCGACCGCGACGAACAGAACTTCCATCCGCATTGTCGTTCCGTCGTCGATCACGAATTCGAGGTTGGCGCGCGCGGGCTCGCCGCCCGATCCGCCTTTCATTTTGAAAACATCGCGCGGGAAGCATTCCTCCCATGACGGAATCGTGTTAGTTTCCAAATTCCGATAGGTGTCCCGAACCACCGCCCCCCGCGAATAGCGCACGCCGTCGATCGGCGAAGGTGGAACGGCCGCAGAGCAGAGCAGGCCTTTGAGAAAACATCCCGTCGTTTTCCCCGACCCGTATGGCCCCATGATGCACGACACCGGGGCCGGATGTGTCAGGAAATCACGCAGCACTTCGCCCTTGGGCATCATCTGCCGAAGGAAGCCCTGAAGCGGCTGCGCGTTCGCGGCGCTCATTCCCCGACCCGATGTCGAGCGAACAAAATTCGCGCCGCCAATCCAATCTTCCGCGTGCGGAGCAAATTCGTTCCAGAGGCGCGCGCGTGGCGACGCGACCCGCGTCGGGAATTTTTGGCGACCCGCCCCCCCGGGGTCGCGCCCGCGCGCGGCAGGCTGGGCGCAAACAGGGGGGGTACGGGCAGGTTCCCCAGGGCGGGGTCGCCGCCGCCGATCAGCTGATTTCCGATCAGGTGGTCTGCGCCACACAATGCCAGCGATATCAATGGATTGCGCGGTGCGTGAGACTTCGCGCGTGAGACTTCGGCCCGCGTCATTCGACTAACCATCTGAATTCTCTGGGTTTTCATCTTCGCCCAGATCCTGCGCCAATTGCTCCAGCGCAGGCACCTCGAAGCCCTCGGCGGCAGCGCGTTTCGCCGCCTGGTCGAACAGCTGCAGCACGCCCGCGCCGCCGCTCGCCACGCCATCGCCCAGGTGCAGGTGCAGGTTGGCCGACTTCGTGGTCACATCGACCGCCAGCGGCATCTTCGAGTGCCGGTAAGGCGCGTAGCGATCGGCGGCGTCGATGATCAGCCGCATCGCTTCGATTCCCTTGCAGCCCAGCTGGTTGGCGATCAGTTTCGCGCGCGTGAGCAGCGCGACCAGATCGCCGCCGGATCCCAGCTCGGCCAGCGTCAGCAGCGGCGAGCGGTATCCCAAGGCCTCGTGATAGGCGATCACGTCGCGCGTGTTGCGGTTCGTCGCGCCAGGCGGCCGACCGGCCTTGCCGGTTTCCGCCGGCGGCGCCGCCGCATCGGATTTCTCGCCAAAAAGGTCGCCGCCCGTCTGCGAATCCCCCGGCAAACCGAGGTCTTTTCGGTCCAACCCTGCCAGAGCCGCTTGAACGCCCAATATCGCACCAATTTTTTATTCCGGCGAAGCACTCAGGAGGGCGCAAGGCTTGGGCGAAACGTCAACTGAAACCTGTAGGACAGCCATGGGACAGCCAATGGGACAGATAAGGTATTGATATATATACATAATATGTCATTTGTCCCATTGTCCCACCTGTCCTGCACCCCTTCCTAATGCGTGCGCGCGCGCGCGAGCGTGTGCATTGCGTATGAGCGCCGTAGGACAGCAGGACAACAGGACAAAACCTACTTAACCAAGCATATTCAATGATATAACTGTCCCATTTAATGGCCTGTCTCAACTCCCCGAACCCGATTTAACGGGACAGGTTCGCGTCACGTTCTCGGTTTTTGCGTCTTGCTATGTCCATTCGGGTGCGGGTGCGGGCGTGCGTGGAGGCGGAGGAATGGGGCTTGCGCGAGCGGGTGGGGGATCGAAATCGGCGCGGCGTGCCGCCGCTGGTCCAGTGCGCGGCCGTGCTGCTCCGGCCGCGAAGTGCGTCCGGGCACGGGACCGCGCGCAAACCTGAGACGTTCGAATCGCTGCGAGAAAGTTTCAGGCAGAGCGGCGGCTGATCCAGTCCGCATCGTCGCGCAAGCCGAGCGCGACCATGAACCAGAAGAACGCCACCACATCGAGGTTCGTCTGCATCAACGTCACCTCGAAAAGTTCGTTGAAGAGACCCGTCAGGAAAATGGCTGCGGCGATCGTGCCCAGCCGCGTGTGCCGGTTGCCATAGAGCAGCGCCCACACGCGCCCGAAGAAGAACAGCATCGCGCAAAGGCCCACGATTCCGGTTTCCGTCGCCACCATCAGGTAGAGATTGTGAGCCGACAGCCCCACAAATTCGTCGGGCAACCCCATCAAAACCATGCTGTTGCCAAGGCTGTTGCCGAAGCCGTAGCCGAGCAGCGGCTTGAGAGAAATGAAATAGAGATAGGCCGGCCAGATCACGTTGCGGCCGCTGAAAAGATTGACGCCGGTGTAATCGCGCACGACCGCGTTCAGCGCCTGGCCGACATCGGTATAGGAAAACAGCACATAGAGCGGCACGAACGCCACGACACCGGCCATCACCACAACGAACGCCGCCCAGTAAAACCATCGCCGTCGCGCAATCGCCGGCCACGCGAACAGCACGGCGGCAAAAAAGATCAGGTCGAGCAACACGCCGCGCGAATGACTGAGAACCACGAGCAGCACGCACACCGCGCAGGTAACGAGCGCGAGAATGCGCGCATCTTTCGTGCCGGCGAATTGCGCCGCCAGAAACGATGCGAAAAACATCATCAGCACATTCAACGCGAAGACGTTCTTCTGGGCGAAAAAAGATTGATAAATCGCAGGAAATCCGAATGCCGGATAAGCGAGCAGATGGACGCCGGCCGCGAGAAACAACCCGCCCGCGAGCGCGACGAAATAGAACCCGCGCAACCGCACGCGCGTTCCGAACGCCAGAAGACACAGG
>Ga0265336_10000804_pt1 | contig 16527 bp, 18 predicted proteins | sample 42119metaG_FD_193583 | JGI IMG/M metagenome (GOLD analysis project Ga0265336, IMG submission 193583) | Rhizosphere microbial communities from Carex aquatilis grown in University of Washington, Seatle, WA, United States - 4-21-19 metaG | ecosystem: Host-associated > Plants > Roots > Rhizosphere...
GCTGCGTTCGTGAGCCCGGCATCGAGGATGCGCTGCTGCATCACACGGATGATGCCCGGCACTTGCTGGCTCAGTACCGAACGTTCATCCCAAGGCTTCAGCTGGCAGTAAACGGTACCGCAGTTTGAATTCGTGGCGTTGGTTACCACGTTGAGACCGGACAACGCAGCATAATGTCCTACGCCGGGCGTAGACGCGACAACGGACATCAGCCTGGTCATGACCGCAACGGATTGAGCAGTCGACGATGCAGGGGGAAGTTGGAACGTGATGTAGAGATTTCCGTCGTCTTCGGACGGTATAAACCCTGTCGACTTGTTCTGGAATAAGAGCGCCGCTCCGATGCAAACGCAGAGAAGGAGAATGACAACGTAGCGTGATGCCTTGATACTCTTCTTCACCCCGTCGGAATAACTGTCAGTCAGTTTGTCGAACCAGGAATTGAACTTGCCGAACATCCGCGCTGTCCATGAAGTCGTCCCGTTATTCTGTGGAGGCTTCAGGAGAAGGCTGCAGAGCGCAGGAGTGAGGGACAGCGCAATGAACGCTGAGAGCATCACCGAGATGGCGATCGTGATGGCGAACTGTTGATACAGACGTCCGACAATGCCCGGTATGAATCCCACGGGGACGAAGACCGCTGCGAGGATAAGCGCAATGGCAACGACCGGGGCCGAGATATCTTTCATCGCCTGATAGGTCGCTTCTTTTGCTGAAAGATTATGCTCGTTCATGTAATGCTCTACCGCTTCCACGACGATAATGGCATCGTCCACGACAATACCGATTGCCAATACAAATCCGAACATGGTGAGCGTGTTGATCGTAAAGCCGAGCGGAATAAAAAAGCAAAACGTTCCAAGAATTGAAACCGGGATCGCCAGGACCGGGATAAGTGTGGTGCGCAAGTTCTGAAGAAACAAGTAGACGACGAGGGCAACGAGAAGCAGTGCAAGAAGGAGCGTGACGACCACCTCGCTCATGGAGACCCTGACGACGGTGACTGCCTCGAATGGAACCTTGTAGTCAACGTCGGTAGGAAAGGAATTTTTTAGCTGAGCAAGCACTTTGTAGACGCCGTTCGCCGTTTCAAGTGCGTTGCTCCCGGGCGCCTGGTAGACAAGAAGACACGACGCGCGCTTCCCGTCCACAAATGAGTTGCTGGAAAAAGTAAACTTGCCGAGCTCTACCCTCGCGACGTCTTTGAGATAGACGAGTTCGCCGGTGGACGGGTTCGTTTTGACGATAACATTTTCAAAGTCAGAAACCTTGCTCAAACGTCCGTTCACGAGAATTCCCAGTTCAAACGTCTGAGTTTTTTGCTGCGGAGGAACGCCCGCGGAGCCTGCCGCCACCTGTACGTTTTGCGCGTTCAGCGCCGAGATGACATCGGTCGGTGTTAAGCTGTAGCTCGCCATTTTCTCGGGATCCATCCAGATGCGCATGCTGAAGTCGTCGGTAAATCTGCTGATGCTGCCGACGCCGGGCACTCGGAGCAGCGCATCCTGTACGAAGATGTTCGTATAATTATCGAGGAAGGTGATGTCGTGAGACCCTTCCGGCGCGTAGAGGGCCACCATCATGAGCATGCTCGGATTCAGCGCGCGCACCGTGAGTCCAAGCCGGCTCACCGCAGCGGGTAATAACGGCGTGGCGATGCTGACACGGTTTTGAACATCCAGAGTCGCAATATTGATATCGGTTCCGATGTCAAACGTTACGTTCATCGACATCAAACCGTTGTTCGTATTGTTGCTCTGCATGTACTCCATGCCCGGTGTGCCGTTGACCTGCTGCTCGATGGGAGTGGCAACGGTTTGTTCGACGGTGAGTGCGTCGGCTCCCGTGAACTGACCGTTCACTTGCACGACAGGGGGCGTGATCTGAGGATATTGCTCTACAGGGAGGTTGAGGATACAGATCAGCCCCGTGATCACCAATATGATCGAGATGACGATGGCTGTGACCGGCCGCTTTATAAAGACATTAGCGATCATAATTCATACTTGTTGAGCGATGGTGTGCAGGAAGGAAAGACTTTGCAACAAAGACATGAAGCCACAAAGTTCTTTTTGAGAATCGCATTCCGTTAAGTAAGTAAATTCATATCTAATGTTTTGAGTCTTAGTGGGTTTGTGGCTAGCTGCCGCTATTTGCTTCCGCTCCCCTTTCCCGATTGATCGGCGGGCCGGTCGGCGGACGGCATGATCGCAGAGCCGTTATGCAGCGATTGTATTCCATCGGAGACGATGATGTCCCCTTCCGCTATCCCTTTTTTTATTATCACGTTGGGTCCAAGAATCGCTCCGAGCTGAACTTTCTTCTGCAGCGCGAGCAGACGCGGGTCGGCAGCCGTTCCCGGTTTGTCACTCGCCATCACACTGTCTTTTGCCACATAGACAAAATATTCACCCATTTCTTCCACCACTGCTTTGTTTGGTATAACAAGTTGCGCGGTCGAGTCTTGATTCTGCACGCGCACGACGCAGCTCATGCCGACCCGTAAAAAATAATGGGGATTTGGGAAGAGGAGCCGGATCCTGAGCGAGCCCGTTTGCGGATTCACAGCCCGGTCAATGACGGAGATCGCCCCGGTGTACGAATAGAGTGAATTGTCAGGGAGTATGAGCGTGAAAAGGGAATCACCCGTCCGGCGGCCGGGGATTTGCAAAGAATTAAAAAAAGTCAACTGCTTCTCATTGATCAGGAAATCAACTGCCATCGGATCGTCGGTGGAGATCGTGATGAGCACGGTTTGCCCCACGGTCACGAGATCGCCGAGCTTTACCTGGCTGAATCCGATCGTGCCGTCGAACGGCGCGGTGATGACAGAATACGCCAGATTCGTCTTCGCAATTTTCAAAGCCTCCAATGCCGATTGATATGCATTCTCTGAATTTTCGAGTGCGATCGCCGCGTGGTCATAGATCTGTTTAGCGACGGCTTTATTTTTGTTCAGATACTGGTAACGTTCGGCATCCTGTCGGGCGAGCTTTAGATTTCCTTCCGCCATCTTGACGTTCGCGGCGGCCGTATTGTAATTATCCTCGTAGATGCGCCTGTCGATGTCGTACAGCTTCTGACCTTTTGTGACATGACTTCCTTCTTTGAAAAATATTCCTGTGATGTAGCCCTGGACTTCGGGAAGGAGGTTCACCTGGTTCAACGCCACCGTTGTGCCCGTGTACCTGTCATAATATGTTACGGCCTGCGCCTTCACGGTAAACAGGTTGACCGGTACGGGGACCGGCGGAGGCGGCTGGGGAGGTTTGCATGAACAAAAGAAAAGGCATGCGATCAATGTTGGAATTACGAAAGCTCTCTTCATATTACGATCCGTTGTAGTGCATCAATAATGAGTTGGAATTTCGCCCATTGATTTTTCCAGATCGATCTTGCTCGACAGAAGCTGGAAGAGGGCGCCGACATAACCTATTTCCGCGGTGATAAGATTCGATTCAGCCACAAGTACGTTCAAATATGCCACAACTCCCTGATTGTACTGGAGCGAGACAACGCGGTACACGTCCCGGGCGCGTGATTTGTTATCGTCCAGCAATCGCAGGTTGTACAAGTTGCTTTTATAGTTGGCAAGGGCCGACGTGTATTCAGTGTAGATCTCTGATTTTAAACTTAACTCATCCCAGTTCAACGCTTCTTCCTGAAGCTCTGACCGTTGTATACTCTCTATCCGGGAAAACCCTGTGAAGATCGGAAAATTCAATGAGACTCCGAAATAAGAGTACGGGTAGGCAGATTTGAACATGCTCGAAGTCGCGGCCCCTTCGTATTCATAAAAATAATCATAAAAGACCGAGACACTGGGAAGAAAGGTGAGCTTGTTATAGACAGTTTGCTGATGCTGCAATTCCTTTTCGGTCAGGAGCTGTTGAAACTCTATCCGGTTTTCGTAGCGCAATCGTCCCGAGGTGTCCGAGTATATCTCGCGCATCATCTGAGCGGTATCGAAGGTGACGCTGAAATTCTTTTCGGAAGGATAGCCCATCAGTTGTTTCAAGGCGGCATAGTCCGGCGCGACGTTTTCCGTCTGCTGTTTCAGCTGAGCCTTTGAGTTGTTGAGTGTGATGACGGCCTGTTGATAATCTGTTTCGTCAACGATCCCGCCAATGTACTGATGGTGTGCGTCAACGATATTTCTGCCGAGGCGCGCGGTATCTTCTTTGAGAATGTTGATTTCCTCAAGCGTGAGCAAGAGGTTGTAGAAAGACTTGCTGACCGCGGAGACGGTGAATATTTTTACGCTGTCGGAGATCTGTTCGGCTTGCTTGGTCAACAATGGGGCGCTCGATGCGGCGTAGTAGAGCTGCGGTTCGAAGATCGTTTGCGAAGCCGAGAGTTCCGGAATGGCGGTATTGTTTACACCGGTATGAACCGGTACCGGCGGACCGCCGGGCACGGGATTTGGAGTGAGCGTCGTCGGCAGCTGGTTGTAATGAAGCATGGTTCCCGAGAGGTTCAATTGCGGAAACCAGCCCGAGAGGTTGATCGCGTTCGTAGACCTCGCGATGGCCATGTTCACGATCGATTGATTCAGGCCTGGCTGATGCTGTAGCGCATACCGAATGCATTGTCCGAGCGTGAAGATCTGTGTGGAATCGGGACGCGCCCGGTTTTGGGCATAATCAGAGGTTGGCAGAAGCACCGCGAGCGCGATGATAAAAAGAAATCGCTCTGTTGTACTTCCCCTTCCAATTGCACCTATCAATGAGAGATTGTCTTTTTTTGCATGGCCCTTCTTATCACAATCTGGCAGCGGGAAACTAGTCATTCCTGATATCGATTCCAATAGTAAGATATTCCTGTAGTTGTCGCGTGGTGCATGAGCAATTTAGACAAGTGAGGATGAGAAATGGTTTGAAGACTCAGTGATAATTATGCATCATTTTGACATTTCCGGCATTCCCAATTGCCTCTTGCGTGAAGGAACGTAACCCCAACCGAATGGGTGCTGTAGAGGTTTCCTCAAGATTGACAAAAAATGGCGCTTTTCCAAGCAGTTCAATTCCTTAGTCCGAGCTTCTGTAGGCAATTCCAAATGGGAAATATCGCATCGTTATTCCGGCTACGACCTGATTTGCACCACCGAGACTGACAAACATACCCGGCTTAAAGCCGTAGATGGAAACCATACCGGGATATACGTTGAAAACTTCTTTTTCGTTTACACGGTCGGAGGCCATGAACGACATCAACAATGAGTTCGACCTGTCCCAGAAGATCCCGGCGATCCATCCGAGCGTAACAGATTCAGTTCTCGTGCCGTTGCGGGAATCCACAACGCGGAGTTCGCGCGCCGCGAACCCTCCGCCGACGGAAATACTTTCGTCATTGTCCTGTTTGAATGAAAGGCCGAGCATTCCATTATCTCCAAAGTGGTAGAAGAGGCTGGTGCGTTCCGTGAAAGGAAGGTGATAACGAATGACGTAGTACTGCCCCTGGTTCTCTATCGTATTGAACCTTGGATTCCATGCCGGCTGACCAGGCCATGCAGTCATGTTGAGCGTTGTGCTAAAAAATTCCTTCACCGCATCCGAACTGAACAAGATCACTCCACCGATGTCGAAAATATAAAGGTCGGCAAGAGGGTCTACGTTGGGCCCGACAAACTTATCGTTTTCCGCTGCTTCGTTGACAAAATGATATGTTGCAATCGTCAATCCTGCCATGAGTGTAGGATACGGAACTTCATAATACTTGAACCATTCGTACATCATCCGGCTGTCCATGCCCCCTCCCACCAGGTGGAGCGTGTAATTCGGAAAGTATTGCGCTCTATCGAGGCTTAAACTCGTGGGAAATACTTCCTGTCCGAGGAATCTCCCCCATCCGTAATCTTTGATGGGGACAAAAGGGTTCTTTACGTTCTCCCAAACGTTATAGAAACCCGTCCCGAGCTTCATTGTTGAGAGAACTCGTGAATGCGTTGCCGATTGGAGAATATCGAACCCGGCGTTGATGATGATCGAACCGGGATTAATAGTTGACTCGGAACCGTAGTCGAGTCCGTGGTAGAAATAGTATTGGTCCTGACTCAAGAGTAGCGATGAGGCAGGACAAAAAAGAAAAAGCAAAGTGAACCATCGAGTCATAGGATACGTCATTCTGATCGAAAACCAAATTCTAGAAACTCAAATCGGAATCTTTAAGATACGGCTTGGCGCGGAGTTATTCAATGCCTGACAAAATGTTTTTAGACACAACATACATTTTGGATTGCCGCTTCAACTATGCAGACGTATCACATGTCTAACAATGAGTTTCTCTAGATCAGTGGTTACGATTGATTTTGACTTTGAATTGCAGTAGTTTAAGGCTGAAAAATGAAACGTTGTTGAAGTCAATGCTCAAAATGGGGGGCGTTCAGATCCTGCGGGAGAACCCCTCGGCTATTCTTAATTATCACCGTTGGAACCTAATTCCCGATCAGGTCTAAATATTTACATATACGACAAGGACGGTATTCTATGAAGGCCAATCTCTGGGGCGCCATTCTTACTATCGTATTTACCGGCTGCTATTCAGGAACTTTTACCTACATTCCTTCCGGCCAACCCGCCGCAGTCGTGAATTCGATAGAAGTCGATAAGTCAAAGGATTCAACGTGGAATCAATTAGTCGCCGGATTGGCTTCTAATTTTTTTGTCATTAACACCATGGACAATAGATCAGGTTTCATAAACTTAAATTACGCTGGTGATCCCGAGAACTACGTTGAGGGCGGGACGCTTCATTATACAATCGTCGATCCTAACGGTTATGAACAATCGTACGACTTTCCTGCCTCGAGGGCAAATGTGGACTATCAAGCTTCGATAGATGGCTCTCGCCACAATATCAACCGGCACATCGAACTTAAAGGGAAGATGAACTTGTTAGTATCCGAGCTATCCGCGACTCGCTCCCGTCTGACAGTAAACGTAAATTATATTCTCAATTTAAAAATAGCCGACGATTCAGTTCATCATGAATCCATTTCTTTCAGCAGCGGTCAATCCGCGAGATCATCTCTTGACAGCGCTGAGTACAGATCGAATGGAAAACTTGAAGAGATGATTTTGGAAATGGTGAAGTAGGTTTTTGTCACGGCTGCGGAAAGAGCTGCTGAAGAATCAATGGCACCCCTTGTCAGAAAAGAGGTTCCTGCTCCAAATAGAGGCTCACTAAAGCTAACATTATGGATAAACTTGTAGACGGAATATTGTGGTATGTCGCATTTCTCTTTTCAACGACACTGCACGAGGCATCTCACGCCTTTGCAGCGTACAAGCTCGGAGATAATACCGCCTACGAAGGGGGGCAAGTGACCATCGATCCTATTCCCCATTTAAAAAGAGAACCTATAGGCATGATCGCCGTCCCGATCATCTCGTTCATTCTTGGCGGATGGATGATAGGATGGGCAAGCGTTCCGTACGATCCCGAATGGGCGTACAACAATCCGAAATCTTCGGCGAAAATGTCTGCCGCAGGGCCTGCGGCCAATCTCGTACTTGCTTTATTTGCGGCGCTGGTTATCAGGATAGGGATGTCTTATGGCGTATTCTTCCCTCCCGACAGCATCGACTATACGCACGTTATCGAATCAACGCAGGGGGGATTCTTCACGACTGCCGCATCATTCATCAACGTTTTCTTCTCTTTGAATCTTCTCCTCTTCATCTTTAATTTGCTTCCTATTCCCCCGCTCGATGGTAGCGGGATCGTCCCCTTCTTTCTGAGCGATGAGCGGGCTCAAAGGTATCTTAACTTCATACATAATCAATCGTTTTCATTTATCGGGATCATCGTCGCCTGGAACCTCTTTGACTATATTTATGACCCGCTGCACCTGGCGTTCATTAACATCTTATTCTTTCCCGATGCTCATTATCATTAGGGCAAGATGTCAATCCCCTGTTCTGAAACTGGCAGAGCGGCTCAAGAGTTCATAGAAATTTCTTCGAGCGCGCAATTCAATCCCTTTGATTCCTGGAACTTCTATGAAAAATACATTAAGGGCAGCCACTGAGAACGATTGCGAAGAGATCCGATCGCTGTACCGACGGGTCGCTTCGAAAGAAGACGGGCTTGCCCGGAAGGCAGATGAAATCACGCCGGAGTATGTGATGCACTTTGTTGCTCACAGCGCTGATTCCGGAATCATACTTGTTGCCGTCGACGATTCATCTCATACGATCGTGGGCGAAATCCATTGCTACAGCCGCAAGATCGACGTCTTCCAACACGTCCTCGGCGAGTTGACAATAGCCGTAGATCCTGATTACCAGGCGAAAGGAATTGGCAGACTGCTCTTCGAAAGACTTCTTGAGATCGTCCTGCGGGAGAAGCCGGCAATACTGCGAGTGGAACTTATTGCGCGCGAAAGCAACCGCAGAGCGATCAGGTTTTATGAGTCGCTTGGATTTAAAGTTGAGGGCCGCTTTGAAAAGCGCATCAAGAGTGCTGGTGGAAGTTATGAGGCGGATATTCCAATGGCCTGGCTGCGTCCTGCTTCGCGGTGATGCGACACCCCGCTCATACCCGTATGGCGAATGTCGTCCCTTCTTCCTACACGCTGAAGCGACTGAATGACGATCTTGGCGGAATAATCCGGTGTGATCGCCATGTCGTACCTGATAGCGGTCGTTGCAGCATTCGAATTCGCTCCGTCCACGACGATTTGGACCGGCGCATCTGCGCCTTCTTTCAGGTGATGAGAAAAATCCCGGGGAATCACGACGGCGATCCTGCATTGTTTCCTAGCTGACAGTTCATCGATCTCGGAGTTGTCGTTCAGCACATATTTGAAATCGAAAGACCTGGAGTGAAGGATCTCCTGAGTGAACGCCCTGCTTTCACAACTTTTTTCTTCATCGCAGATGGCGAGCGAAGTATGATTGACGTCGAAGTTAAGCACATAGCCGGACATGGCGATCATAATGGCGGGGATAACGACGAGAATTCCAAGTGTTCGCCGGTCTCGTGCGACCTGGCGGACCTCTTTCAAAGCGATCGCAATTACTCTGTGAAACATGACACGGCCGTTAAATAATAAAGCCTCTGCCGGCATTGCCAACAGAGGCTTCTACTTTTGAACGGCTGCGTCTCCAGATTGCTTTTATACTCGAATTGCCGTAGTTTTGCACGAACAACAAAACCGAGGAAAAGTCACATAACTGCATAATTATACCGCGTCCTTGTCTTCTGAACCCAACTAACGCAACCTATCGGAATAATTTCCGCCGTGTTGAGAATACCTGTATGGACACGAACGAGCGCATTGTCTCCGACGAGAACAAAATGAACAATCACTCATTCAATAATATTCGGATCAAAGAACAGCTTCCAGGCACCGATGATTACTGGGATCTTTTCGCCACGACAGGATGGAATAATGAATACAATTTTTCAGCCGCAGATCTGGCTAAAGCGATCGCGAACAGCTGGTATGCGATTTCGGCCTTCGATTCGGGAAAACTGATCGGATTCGGGAGAGTGATCGCCGACGGCCTTCATCACGCGTTAATCGTCGACATCATCGTTCATCCCGAATATCAAGGAATCGGTATTGGCACCGCCATCCTAAAAGGATTGTTGAAGAGGTGCAAAGATGAAAAGATACGGGATATCCAGTTATTTGCCGCCGCGGATAAATATGGCTTTTATGAGAAGCATGGTTTCAGGGCGAGGCCTCATAATGCACCCGGGATGCAATACCACGAAGAATCGTCCATAGACTTGCGGCGCGGAGAGTGATTGAACGTCATCGAAACCGAACGGCTTATTCTGCGAACCTGGAAGGAATCGGACATTCCACTATTTTCTGAGATGAACAAGGATCCTCTTGTCATGGAGTTTTTCCCAAAAACTCTTTCTCAACAGGAATCTGACGACTCCTACAGAAGAATTACAGCATTTATCGAACAAAACGGATTTGGATTGTTTGCGGCTGAAGAAAAGGAGTCGAATAAATTTATCGGGTTCATCGGCTTTAACCGGCCGGCCTTCACTTCATATTTCACGCCGTGCATTGAAATCGGATGGCGGTTGGACAGGGGTTTCTGGAATCGGGGACTTGCGACCGAAGGCGCCAGAGCGTGTCTGGAGTACGGATTTTCATCTTTAGATTTCAAGGAGATCGTCTCATTCACTTCGAAAGTAAACATACGATCAATAAACGTGATGAGAAAAATTGGAATGTCGTTCGAAGGTGAATTCGAGCATCCTAATGTTGAAGCGGGACATTCCCTCAGAACGCACGTCCTCTACAAAATCTCCAGTTCTACATATTCAACGAAGGGAACATCATGAGATCTTTTCGAGTTCACATTCTTGTCCTATTTTCTCTTCTTCTTGGATTGAGCGTGTCGGTAGCGCAGGAACTGAGGTATCTGCAGGTTCGCACTGCCAACGGAATACTGGAAGGAGTCGTGAGCCCGGATGGAAAAGTTTGCACGTTCAAAGGCATTCCGTATGCAACTCCTCCTCTCGACACTTTGCGATGGAAAGCTCCCGTGCCCCCTTCATCATGGACCGGTGTTCGCAAGGCGGTCGACTATCCCAGACGCGCGATGCAGGGGCACATCTGGGACGATATGATTTTCCACGATGACGGACCGAGCGAAGATTGTCTTTACTTGAATCTATGGATTCCTGAGAATTACCCCGCCGCAAAACTGCCGGTAATGGTTTGGATTCACGGAGGCGGATTCGCCGCCGGTTCATCTTCCGAAGCGCGCCAGGATGGAGGTAATCTCTGCAAGAAAGGCGTCCTTGTAGTCAGCTTTAATTATCGCCTCGGGGTTTTTGGATTTTTCGCTCACCCGGAGCTCACAAAGGAATCCGGGCACAACGCTTCGGGCAACTACGGACTACTGGACCAGGTGGCTGCGCTCGAATGGGTCAAGAAGAATATTGCCGCCTTCGGCGGCGACCCCGACAATATCACAATATTTGGTGAGTCGGCCGGATCGTCCTCTGTCAGCGGGCTTATGGCATCGCCGTTGGCGAAAGGACTCTTCAATCGAGCCATTGGAGAGAGCGGCGCTTTCTTCAAATCTACTTCGCCAATGAAGTCACGCGAAGAGGCAGAGAATGTGTGCGTTAAGTTCGCCGACTCATTGCTTGGAACGACGTCAATTAAAGATCTTCGTGCCATGCCGGCTCAAAAGATACTCGATGCCGCATTGAAAATTCCCAGAGAGAATTTTTCAGCAGATGTTGATGGATATTTTCTCCCCGACGACTGTCCTGCAATATATGCAGCCGGTAGGCAAAGCCGCGTTCCCCTTTTGGCCGGATGGAATTTGGATGAAGGGAATTTTGATTCTTTCTTGGGAAATGACGCACCGACTCTCGTAAATTACATCGCTCACGCCCACGCGCGGTACGGTGAACACGCAAAAGAGTTTTTGACACTGTACCCTGCAACGACCGATTCTCAGGCAAAGCGTGCAGCTCAGGATTTCGGCGGGGACAAGTTTACTGCCTTTGCAACATGGAAGTGGCTCGAGGCCCACTTGAAATCCGGAGGTTGTCCTGTCTATAGATATGAATTCGATAAACTCCTTCCGCTTCCGGCTGACGCGATGTCGGACACCGAACCAAAAGCATCGCACTCATGGGACATCGAGTACGTGTTCCGCGTCCTTTCGTCGAAGAATCTGCCGTGGACCAAAGAGGACGACCAGGTTTCAGAGCTTATCTCCTCGTATTGGACGAACTTTGCCAAATCAGGCGACCCGAACGGTGAGGGTCTCCCGCACTGGCCTTTGTACTCTAACGATGGGTACCAAGTGATGCGTATCAATACCGCATCGGTAGCCGCCCCCGACACTCATCGAGGGCGGTATGAATTTCTTGAAAAATTCGGATTCGGAGAGGAGTAGAAGCCTGTCCCGACTGGAAGGGTGCAGTATGAATCCTATTCAGGACAATGAAACCCAGTTAGTATTATGAAAGGAAGGACATTGTCTGCCGTTTCATCACGGAGTTGCGGCGGGATCTTTTCGTAGTTGACTTTGCCGGCGAATCGTCCTACCTTTTGTCGTGATTTTACCCTGAACTTGGATCCGTTAAGAATATTTATTATTATCAACCGAGAATTATCCTTCATTTATGGCGATTGAAGCACGCAAAAAAGTCCTTATTGTTGACGATGAACGGCTCACGAGGGCTGTTTTGCAGCACAACATTGTTCTCGAAGGCTATGATGTGATCGTTGCGGGAGACGGGCGGGAGGCGATGAACAAAATTCGCGAAGTGACACCGGACCTTATCGTTGTAGATCTGGTTATGCCGGATATGAACGGATTTGAGATGTGCCGCAGAATACGAAGCAACAAAGATACAATCAAAACTCCCGTTATCGTCGTCAGCGCACTTCAGAGTCTATCGGATATTGAAGAAGCAAAGATCTCCGGCGCAAACGTCTATCTGACAAAGCCCATCAAACCCGATGAATTCATGAGCCACGTAAAAAAATTCCTCGGATCACCGTTCAAAATGCCCTCCTGAACCGTGCTCTTTTCTCCGAGCTGCTTCCCCCTCGGCTTGTGCAATTTTATTGACGGTTCTCCGTTGCGAATGTTGATATCCGCAGTATATTCTGCACATATTATTTCATCACGTTATGAAATTCCCCTGGCTTTAGCCTCTTCGAGGATCTCAATTGTCGCAGTGGCGCCGATCCGCGTGACCCCGAGGGAACGGACGCGCAAGACATCGTCCAGCGTGCGCACGCCGCCGGCAGCCTTGACCTGCACCGACCCGGAACATTTCTCTCTCATTAGTGTTAACTGGTGGTCAACTGCTCCCTTATACGAGTACATTCCATTGGGCTGTTTCACAAATCCGTACCCGGTAGAAGTTTTTATGAACGCGACGCCGTGTTCGGAACATATTTCGCAAAGCTTGGCGATGTGCCTGTCGGAGAGGAAATCATTTTCGAAGATCACTTTGAGAACAGCATTTTTCGATGTTACAGCCTCATTAACATGTCTGACCTCTTCGGAAACGTAGGTCCAGTCTCCGCCTATGACTTTTCCGATATTGACGACCATGTCAATTTCGGTTGCACCTGCCTCAATTGCGTCTTCAGATTCTCTCACTTTCATCGACGTGGTGCTGTTGCCGTGGGGAAATGTGGTCACAGAACAAATCCCCACGCCGCTTCCGTTCAGATGTTCTTTGCACATCATTACGGCGTACGGTTTGATGCACACGGCAGCGACGTCATACTTCCGGGCAACCTCGCAGCCGCGGAGGATCTCCGCATCGGTCATTGTTGGATGAAGGAGGGAATGGTCGATCATTTTGGCAAGCGATTGAAGAGTGATTGTTTGATGCATATGTGCTCCAGTCTTGTATACCCGGCCGCGGGTTTTTATCCTTACGGTGTAAATTTCATCGTCGCAGTGAAAACCGGCGAACACCGCGCGAAATATGTAACTAAATCCAAGGATTGTCAACATTAATATAGGTCGGTTGGATACTTAGGGAATTGCGCTTCCCGATCAATCGTTGTTCAATATTGCTGAGCACAACAGGAATTTCCTTCACCATTCCCCGAAGCCCGAAGAAGTTGATCGGGGTAATATTCTGCGAAAAGGGATCGAGATGATGAAGCTTCATACAACATCCTGATCTGAGATGTACTGCATGCACTGACGATATTATGAGCCGTGCCTATGTGTGCCGGATTCCCCTTCTGGCAGTTCTTTTTATATCTTGACTCTTCCCCCTCTTACTCCTACATTTATGCGGGGAAATAAGTATGCAGGAGTCTGATCCTTGAAGAATTTACGCACGAGTCTACGCTGATGCGGGATATCCGTTCCGAAATAGATGAAATCAACGAAATTATCCCATTCCCGGCCGTCATAACCGAGATTCTTTCCGCACTCAGCAATGACGACGTATCGACCGTGAAGATCACACGGCTCATCGAATCGGACCCGGCGCTGACCGCCAATATCTTACGCGCGGCAAATGCGCCCTACTATGGTATTCGCGGGTACGTGAAAAACGTCAACAGTGCCATAGCTCTCGTCGGCCTCGACGAGACCAGCAGGCTGCTGCTTGCCTACCATATGAAGCAGCGCCTGATCTTCCTGAATATGCAGCAATGGGGACATCTAGAAGCGCTCTGGAAACATTCCGTCTCGACTGCGACTCTTTCGCGCGTCCTCGCTTCGCACTACAAGATCAAAACCGGAGACAAGGAATTTACAGCCGGCCTCCTCCACGACATGGGCAAGCTCGTGCTGATTCAATATTTCCCCGATTCGCTGGCAGTGATTCAGCAGATGATCCGAGAATTGTCGATGCGCGATGTCGAAGCCGAGCGGCAAACGCTCGCGATCTCGCACACGGAGATCGGCGGACACCTCGGCAATAAGTGGTCGCTCCCGCCGGATTTTGTGGAAGTGATGCAGTGTCACCATGATGCAGGCGAAGCGGTTGCCGATCCGCTCTTGACCGCGGTCGTCCGGTTCGCAGATCTCTTATGTGAACAATGGGGACACGGAATCGGCGAACAGCCGCAGGGGTTCTCGATCGAGGATGATGCATGCTGGAATGTGCTGACAGCAGCGGTCCCTCTTTTCGCCGGACGAAGTTCGACGGACCTCGGTGAGGAGATAAAGGTGGAATTCGAAAAAAGCGAAGGTTTGATACAACTCCTCGCGTAGGCGGACTCCAAAGCCGTTTAAGCGTTTGTGAAAACGAGGAGAAGTTCATTGCACGTACACAATATCGAATAGCTTCAATTACTCCCTCCGATAAGCCGCCTCAGTCAAACAAGAATCTAGAACAGACTCCGAATAGAGTATATCCTTTTTCATATGCAGACTGTGAAATCAATTTATTTATATAAGGCAAGTTAGCTGGCCTCCAATTACGCGACAAACACGAAGCTGAAGGGAATGGGCACAAGCAACACAGGCAAATCATATGCGTTTACAGATAAAAGCGTCACTTCAGGGAAGACCTATGGTTACAAGATACAGAGTGTCTCGGCGACTGGAGATGTAAAAGATCTGAATACGCTCGCAGTCACCGTCGACGTCCCGACACAATATGCTCTCTACCAGAATTTTCCCAACCCATTCAACCCGTCGACAACGATACGGTTCGACCTGAAAGAGGTGTCGACGGTGACAATGGAAATCTACAACACGCTCGGGCAGAAAGTGATCAGCAGGAACTTCGGGCTGATGAGTGCCGGGAGCTACAATAAGAACGTAAACTTCAGCGGATTAGCCAGCGGAGTGTACTTGTACCGGATAACTGCGGCAGGCAGCGACGGACAGAGATTTACTGCGTTGAAGAAACTGATGTTGATGAAGTAGCCTCTCATACGGGGGCGGGGTTCATCACCCGCCTCCGTTATTCTTCTTCTTCTCGAAGCTCGTGTTCGACGAAGCGTTCCCGCTCATGCTGCAATTGCCGATACTGTTCTTTTTGTTTGGGATTCAGGAGCGCTTCGATTTTTTGATTCGTCTCTTCCAGAAAGGCGTCCCTCCTTTTGTGTGCCGCTTCTGAATTCTCCATTCCCGGTTTCGCTTCTCTCATGATTCTATCATGCGATTTCCGGATAAGGAGTAGCAGGTTCTCAGTTTGGGCGCTGTCCAGATTGAGCTCGCGTTGGAGCCGCTCGGCGTATTCATACGAGAAGGCCATCGATATCCCGAGTTTCTCGTGGGAACTGTCACCCGGCTGCGTGAAGGTGAGTTCATGATCCAGGCGCATCTGCTGTTCAGGCCTGAGCACCGCGGACAATTCGCGCTTCATCGAATCGACAATTACCACCATCTCTGCCTCATGATGGTCGAAGAGAATTTCTATCCTCTGTGCTGTTCGTATTGCGATCTCGCGGACCTTTGGTTTCTGCGAAGAGTCGGGGTCAACGATCTCATTGACGCGCGAAAGGAAAAACTCTGTGCGTTCCACGGAATCGAGTTTCTGATAATGATGCCGCATGAAGACTCCTCTCCCCACCGCTCCGAGAACAACACCAATGCCGAGTGTTGTGATGATGATGATCGTCACTTTAAGTTTCGTTGTCATTCGAATGGCGTCTCCAGGGCGAGGATCTGTTCCAGCGTCTGATGATGAATTCCCAGTGCCGAGTCGAACGTGAAGGAATTCTCACGGCTGATGTTATAGACGCTAAGAATGATGACGAGGGCCGCAGCTCCGATGGCCACGCTGCGAAATGCGGCGACGAAATACTCGGCGATGGGCTGGCGATGAGTGCTCAGACGGTTGATCACCCGGTCGGCAAAGAAAGGCTTGAAGGATTCATTGCCTTCCGTTCGAAGCCCAGTACGCAAACGTACCAATTCTTCCCGCATTGCGCGGAGGTCCGCGGACGTATCTAGAGCAAGAGTGAGACGCCGTTGCTCTGTCTCCGGCAACGGCGCATCGAGAGATCGTAGAAGCAAATTGTAGAGATGTTGTTCCATCAATAACCCTCCTTATATGTTTGCAGGATTAGCCGTAATTTTTTTTGTGCGCGCTGAAGCC
>Ga0265336_10000805_pt1 | contig 16524 bp, 20 predicted proteins | sample 42119metaG_FD_193583 | JGI IMG/M metagenome (GOLD analysis project Ga0265336, IMG submission 193583) | Rhizosphere microbial communities from Carex aquatilis grown in University of Washington, Seatle, WA, United States - 4-21-19 metaG | ecosystem: Host-associated > Plants > Roots > Rhizosphere...
GGCATTCAAGAAAATGATCGACCGAAAATGTGTGATCGTCTGCGCGAGCAGCTTATGTCCCTGATTCAGTCTCTGTTATCAGACGCCAACAAGGCTAAAGTTACTCCGTCCGCCGCGCCGATTACAAGGGCATGAGCAATAACATCCATGCAGACGACTGCGACAACTCGAACGAACTAAGTGAACTTTTGCACGACTCCTACGGAGCGAGGGAAGAGGCCGTTGCGTTGGACCGTCTGTGGCACCGGCTTCTGGCGGAGGAGTTGGAGAACGCGCCGGAGAACCGGCAGTATCTGGATGAGGGGGATGAATAATTTTATTGCATTCAGGCCCAAACGGGCTATAGTGGTTTTAATGACTCAGAAGGGATCAAGATGAGCATCAGGACATCGACGGATCGGACGAGTTGAAGGCCATCCTGCTCAACACGGCGAATGAGTTGGGCCTGTTGCGGGAGCAGGTTAACCCGTAGTAAATCCCCCTTCCCCACTAAGCCGTCACCGCGTAGACTTCCCTGCTGGTTATTGTGGCGCTCGGCCATTGCCGCGTTCCACCAACCCCAATAAGGAGCCAAAATGTCCGTCGCTTCCGACCTCTCGCGTCTCTTCTCTCATCGGGTTTATGCCAACGGCGTGCAGGTGGACCGGCTGAATGAGTCAGTGGACTCTCCGCCCGTTGCCGCCATCCGCGCCTCGCGCAAGCCCCTGGCACAGCGGCAGGACCATCCTCAGCAGGTCTGGGAGGCGGAGGGGGGCTACGTCGTCACGGGGCGCAAGGTGGCGATCCTGGTTGAGCACAGTGGCTCCATGAAGGTCCGTAATTTCCGCTCTGGCGGGATCAAGCAGGACGTACAACGAATCATCAGTCAGCACGAGTCCATCGAATCTGCCGCGCAGGCGGTGGCGGACTATGTCCGTACCACCTCCGGCGTGCAGGAGGCTCGCAAGCCCGCCCAGAAGGACAACATGTCCCTTGGTGACAAGGCCAAGGCCCTGTTCAAGGCCAACGCCCGTGGCGCAGCCGTCAAAGAGGACTTCAACGCCATCGTCAAGTGCCTAGGTGGGCAGCAGCCGCAGGAAGCGGCCAAGCTCGTCAAGGACTACGTGGCCAAGGTCTGTGAGACGCGCACGCTTCCCAATGACGCGCGCCTCCCCGTGGTCCTCCGGCGCATTGAGAAGCTCGCCGAGGCCAGCGACCTGCACGGCACCCTGATTGCCGCCACCCGCCTGTTTGAACTCACCGGGCAGGTGTACGAAGCCGACCAACTGGGCGGCTGGGCCGCGCGGTATGTCCCCGATGCGGACAAGTACGGAACGGTTAAAGCTTCTCTGATTGAACGGGCCAAACAGTCCTTTACGCTGGCGGAAGATGAGGCAGATGCCATGGGGGCGCTGCCTCAGCCGCTGGCCTTCCGCCTCCTGCAAGGTTCCCTGCCCTCCGATCCCGGCGTGAATGGGATGCTTGCGGCGATGAACGTCTCAGATGCCAATCTCGGTGAACTGATGAAGGCGGCGGAGCAGGTGCCTGAATCGGCGCTGCTGCTTCCCGTGGGCTACGGCACCAAGCAGCACGAGCGGATGATGCGCGCTGTGCGAAGTGTTTCAGAGGAGGGGGAAGACTTCCCGCAGCAGGACGCGCTCCGCATGATCGAGTACAAGCAGCGGGAGGCGGAGATTCAGCGCCGGGCGGCGCAGTACCAGAAGTCGCTCCAGCGATTCGGCCCGCACCACGTCGCTACTCCGGCAGAGTCTGTCAGTGAAGGAAAGAGCCTCACCTACGAAGTGCTCGAATGCTCGCCGGCCTCCGCCGAACTCCTAACGGGCCTGCTCAATGCTCGTGGATACGGCGAAGCGTGGGAATGTCAGTACAACGGCGACAAGGTGGCGCTGCACATGCCTGCGAGCCTGGCCAACGCCGCCTGCGATTACCTCGCGGGTAAGATGGACGCCGCCGCCTTTGAGAATGCCATCGGCAACCCGTGGGCGGGCAAGGAAGGTACACTTAGGCTGGTGCGGTACACCGGCTCGCAGTGCATCATTCCCACGGCCAATCAGCAAACACAGACTGATCTGGAGCAGAACTTTCCCGGCGAGCCGAACGATGCGGGTGAAGGTCCCGAAGGGGAGATGCAGACGTTCCTGCGCGGCGGTGGAGTTGCGCCGGTGGCTGAGTCTGATGGGGCGCTTCCACCGATTAACGCATGGAAGAAGATGGTAACGCCGGTAGGAGAGCCACACGCGGGGGTAATTTACTCTCACGATACCGCACGGGGACGATACGGTATTTCAAAGCGAGTTCCTACCGCAGGCAGTCCATTCAGCGGGAAAAGTCCTTATGTACATTCCGTGACCTTTGGACCGCATGGTGAAGGGCAGCCGGAATTCCTTGGTAGATTCTCGACGATGGCCAACGCCCATGCGATTGCGAGTCAACACCACAATAAAAACGCAAGTGAAAATGCGAGTTTGGCCATGCAGGAGCACGCTCTTAGCGAAGCTGGGAGCGGATTCAGCGTCTATCATATCGGCAAGGATGGCGCTGAAAAGCTGGCTACGGTGAATCATCGTGACATCTGGCACGCTCGCAGTTCAGCGCACCGTTTGCTGGCGACTAAAGGCGGCAAGGTGATGATTCGAGATCGCAGTGGGACGGCTTGCGGCAGCGGTGATTGTTCATCCGGCAAGCCTAATGTAATGACGCACGAAAACGCCCTTACCAATCCATGGGCGGGCACCGGCGGCGACATTGAATTTCAGAACATCACCGGATCGGATGACATCCTTCCCAACGACACCGAAGAGGAGCCGCGTGATCCTTACCAGACAACTCCTTCGGACGAGGAACCCATGTACACGCGCGCCAATGAAGCACACATCAACGAGGCCATGAGCCGCAAGCACTACAAGGAAGTGGCGGCAATTCTCAAGCACGAGCATGACAGCGCCGCCACGCCGGAGCACAAGGAAGCCATCAAGCGCATCGGGCGCAGCCTTGCCAGCATGTTCAAGGCGGACAATCCCAACTTCAGCCACGACCGTTTCAACATGGCGGCGACGGGTTCGTATGAGTCGTTCACCAACGAAGGCGAACCGGACTTCGACGAAGCCAATGGACCTGACTGGTTTGATGACCAGGAGGGCGAGCAGTTGGCCGGAGATGGCCTCAACGGTCAGGCGGTTCGACAGACCAACATGGGTGCGGTGGAAGACGATTTCTCCGACGTAGACGACAATGACGTACCGCAGGATATTGCCGCCCTGGGCCTGCCCAATGACCCGCAGTGGACGACGCCCGCGGATGACAAGGATTCCAGCGCCGACCCCCTCGGTGATCCCGAACAGGCCATGGCGGCAGCCGATGCGCAGGTGGAATCCGTCGATGATATCGCCAGCCTCATGGAGGCGGACGGTGGCAAGATGCACTACCTCGTCAAGATGGGCTACGCGGGGGAACCCAGCAAGCTCGTCTTCAAGGGGACGTGGCAAGAGATTGCCGACTACTGCCAGGCCAATCACATGCAGCGCCTGTACAACCGTGGCAGCCCCTATGGATTCTGGTTCACGGCCCTCGGCGACTACACGAGTCAGTATTGGATTGATCCTGTTGGATCGGCTGAACTCTTTGGCGACGATCCCAACGGCCTGAGTCCCATCGCGCCGGGCACCAATTCCAATACTCCCCCAGCGCCGCCGGAGCCGCTCGATGGCGAGAGTCCAGCCGCGCAGGCCCCCACGGGCACAACCTCAACGGAGATTGATCCCATTACATCTCCCGCCGCGCCGCCGCAGGAGTCTGTCCTTCTCACCTTCCCCAAGAGCCGTTCCAAGGAGCTTGTGGAATGGGTGCAGAAGGCGGGCGGCAATGCCGAGGAGTACACCGTGTCGGAGGATCGGTTCCACAAGGCGCTGGCGACCGTGCAGCTTCCCAAGCCCATCGCAGACCGGATGCGGGCGTTCCTGCGGGAAGACTTTGAGTTCGTGTTCGCCAAGTAGGCGGCGACGGTAATTGCAACAGGTGATCCAACATGGCCGTACAACAGACCAACACGTTCAACGGACGGAGCCTCAATTCCGGTGCGATCGGAATCGCCGCGCTACACGCCAGCTTCTATGACCTGTGGCTCGTGCAGTTCAACCCGGAGAACGACGCGGGCAACCTGCTTATCAAGGGTGTTGTGGGCAATGGTTCGGCGCTTACGGGTTTCCGCGTGACGTGGGGCAACTACGTCGGCGCGTATGCCGCCGGTCAGCACACGACCATGGCGCAGAACACGGACTTCAACACCACGAGCAATGTCGTGCTGGAGGCCACCAGCAATTTGTACCTGACCGCCGCCAATGGCCTGTTTGATCTGTTCCTTGGCGTGATCCCCGCCGAGTTTTGTTTTGGCATTGAGTGCGCGGCACCGACATCGTTGACGTTGATCTTGCAGCAGATCGACATTTGATTCGCGTAAGGAGTTTCGATGGGCGTACCCTACACATCACTGACCACCGCGCCACCGGATTGCCGGACATTGGCGTTTCAGCGATGGGCGCTGGACCCAGTGGTTGGACTCATTCCCCTTCGCCTCTCTCGCGTCCCGCTGATTCGCAACACCACCTACTTTGTTTCCAACACGGGCAATGACTCACATGATGGCCTGGACCCACTGGGGCTGGCTATGTCCGGCGCGACCTACACGGCGAGCAGCCGGACCATTACGAAAACCGGGGGATTCTCCGGCTACACATGGCGGCCCAACGATCTGATTTACATCTCCGCAGCCACGGGGATTGGAACGGGATTATATAAAGTTGCGAGCAAGACGGACGCGAACAACATCGTCCTAGTCTCGACTGCGGACACGAAGATAGACGGCTCGCAAGCTGCGCCATTGACCAATGGTACTGGCATTAGCAGCAGCAGCGGGCCATGGCAGACGCAGAGCAAAGTGGCGACAATTCTCGCCGCGTGGACGCCATCCGCCGCGAACGGCGTGAGGGTGAGATTCCAATGCGGCGGCGAGTGGAACGGCACAGGCTCGGCGAATCAGATTGTCATTCAGGGTTCCGCGACTGGGTGTTTTTGCACTATCGACTCGTATGGCTATGGCCCCAAGCCGATGTTGTCATATTTTGCGAATAAGATCACGTCGGGAACATGGACGCAAAACGGCTCGACGGACGCCTGGTCAATTGCCGTGCCCGCCAATACGTTTGAGGCCCGGCTCACTCTGGAAAAGCTTCACGTTTTAATCCGCATGGAGAACGGCGGCTCCGACGCGAACAATATCACCAATGTTGCGGCAACGCCATTTAGCTACTGCATCACCGCCACCCCATTGCTCTACATCAATATCGGTCACGGCAAGAATCCGAATACGGCGGTTGGGGGCGGAAACATTCCAATCGAGACCGCAATCAATACCGTCGCCGGACTGGCTGGCGGAGCCATAACTTTGGCCACCGGTGCTTCGCAAGATAACGTCAGAATCCAGAACATCCGAGTTGACGGGTGGGGATGCAACGAGACCGATTCTTGCTACGGTCTGGAAATGACCACCAACGGCGCGTATGACGAGATCGTGCTCGTCGATGTCGATGCATACTACACGGGATACCACTGCTTCGGCGGCATCGCGGTCAATGGCCAGATCGCCATCACCCAGGTCAATTGCCGATGCGGCTACATGGCGGACAAGGGCGGGGCGTCCGCTGGTGGCGAGACGAACTACGTGATGTTCGGCGCAAACGCCGGAGGCAGCGAGGCAATCTACTACAACTGCCAGGCCCAGTTCGGCACGCGACCGACTGATACGTGGGCAACGTGGACCACCGGGGCGGACAGTCCTCCGCAGTGTCGCGGGCAGGATTTTGAAAATCACTACGGTAGTGGCGGACTTGTCAATAACATTTACATCAAGTGGGGTTGCATTACTGGAACGTATGGGGGCCAGATTTTCATGCCACCCGCAGTCAATAACGCCAACAGCGGCTCCGGCCAGTGGGGACCTCAGTTCGACACTACGCCCTCCGGCCCGACTCCGTCTGTCATCACTGACTTGCGGTCGTTCGATGTGAACTCCATCGTCATCTCACCCACGCTCCAAGTGGGAATGTTATTGTCAGCACCGAATATAGCGTTCATTAACACCAAAGTCAGGGCCTCCGTTTACCAAAGCAGTGCCAGCGTGTTTGGCGATGGCGGCTGGATGTTCAATTGCGACGTTGAGATTGACGTTGGCGCGCAGAAGACCATACCCAACAATGGCGCTGGCGCGGTGAATTTGTTCGTCGGATCGGCTGCCGGAACATACATCAACAACTCGTTCCGCATCATCGACCGCGTGACGAACAACGCGGCAGCTTTGTTCGGCACCGCCAACAGCCACTCCATTCTCACAAACAACATTTTCTGCATCGAGTCGGCGATTTATCCTGGATTCCCGTGGCCATCGGGCTACACGAATTGTGCTGTCAATGGTGATAACTCACTAACTTATGACAACAGCAATGTGTACTCAGGCGTTGGTTTGATTTCAGGCACTGGTGGCATTGATCAGGAGACCAACGCGATCATTCTGCCCGTCATGGCCCCGCCAATCGCGCCGACGCCCGATTCGCCGCTGTATCAGTCGGGCACTCCGACGGCGTTGCAGTATGATGCAAACTGGCAACCGAGGAACGCCAGCACTCCCAGTCGCGGACCGCTTGAAGGACTGGTCAGCGCAAGCGGTGCCTTTGGGTCTTCCACGTTGACCAGTGGTTTGATTGTACGAACCCCACGATAGGTGATTGAATGGCAGCCGCTTCGACGCAACAACTACTGGGTTACGAGTTGGACACGGGTGCAATCAGCACCGGCGGCGCGCAGGCGTCGTTCTTCGACCTGATCCTGATTCAAGTGCCCGCCGCTATTCGAGCGAACATTCGTGATGGTCGGCTCCTCATTCACGGAAAGGTTGCAGGGAATCCGTTGACTGGATTTCAACTTTCGTGGGCACCCATCGTGGGAATGTATGCGGCGGGTAACATCAGCCCGGTGGCGAAGAGCACGGACTTCAACACGATGAGCAACGTGGTTCTCGATGCCACAACCAACCTGTACCTTACGGCGGCCGGCAGCGCCTTTGACTGGGTGCTTGGAATGGTGCCGGGGGAACTTCTCTTCAGCGTGGAGTGCGCGGGCGCGTTGACGCTGGAGCTTTGGCTGGGCACGTTGGGCGGTTCGTAGAACGACACAGTGGGATTTGAACTAACAGGGAGTCTTTATGCATGCGATCATTTGGATTGTTGCGCAAACCACCTTGCCCACCACGATGCCGGATGTCACGACGGCCATCAGCGCCGACGCCATTGCAAGCATCGGCGCGATCATCGTGGCCGTGTGGCAGATCATCGGCGTCATCAAGCCGTTGTTGACCAAGTCACCGTCGTTACAGCGCCTTCCGGTTGCGGTCTACGCCGTGGCCCTGTCCCTGCTGGGGACCGCCATCGGGGTCTATGGGACGCATACGATCTCCGGCTCGCCGTCGGCGCTGCTCTTTGTGACTCTGATCTCCGCGCTGGGTTCAGCGGGCTTCCACGTCAACAGCAACGTCATTTCACTGTTCAGCCAGTCCATGCGGAGCAGCCAGGCAAATGAACTTTCACAGGCTGCGACGGATGCCACGAAGAGCGCGGGGATTAAACCATGAAATCACTGCTCATTATTTTTGGTGCGGTGGGAATGCTGGCGGGATGCGCGGACCAGACGCTTCAGACCTTTGCTGCCAATGTGCAAAGGGAGCAAGCGCCGATCAACCGTGAGTATCTCGCCTATGTCAAAGCTGATCCGAAGCTGGCGCAGGGAGAAAAAGACCTGCGCCAGCTTGAGGTGAATGATTTGACCAACCTCGTCTCGCAGGCAACCGGCGCGGCCACGAGGCCCACGACCAATCCGTGAGGGTGCCATGGCTACACCGACAATCGTACAGACCGCAGTGGCGGCGTTCATTGAGGCGGCGGAGGCCAATCTCTCCCAGTACCTCGTGACGCTCGCAGGGGATCACGCGCAGGCCCAGCAGTGGTTCTCCCAGTACCTCGCGTCGCGGCAGCCGATCTATGAGGCTGCGCTGGCGAGCGCCGTTGCAGACAACAATGCCGACTTGGAATTCATCCAGGACGACATTGCCATTGGAATGGAGAGCGCCCAGATCACGCTCATGACCCTGCAACAGCAACAGGCACAGGCGCTGTTCACGGCCATCCTTACGACCGCCTTGCAGGTGGCGCTGAAGGTGGCCATCGGGGCGGCGGTGGCCGCAATATAAAGATTTCTTCCCTAGACGAAGCGGTTTGCGGCTTGGTAGTATCGTACTCACACGAACAGTTCATCAACCGAAGGGATTTGTATGCGAACGCGAAAAGGTTTCCGTAGTGCAGCGTTTCTTTTGATGTGCCTGAGTTTCATGGCGTTGTTGCAGGGCTGCGGCGCGCAGAGCAGTGCCAATAATCCGGGGCTGGCTCCCACGACGCAACAGTCGCTGGCCCAGGCGCAGCAGGCGCTGAATCTCGAACGGGTGGCGCTGCGGGTGTACGAGGCGTACATCCCCAAGATCAAGGACGCGACCGCTCGCGCGGCCGCTGTCGGCGCTGACCAGCAGGCCCAGTCCCTGCTGACTGGCTATCAGGCGGACATCACCAATGGGAATCTGGCCGCGTTGCAGCCGGACTCCGCCAACGTTACGTCGGTGCTCGAACAATTGGGATTGGGGGCGGGCTTGGATGCCCTGATCTCTGCTCTTCCCGATGTTACGCAACCCTCGCCATGAGGCCAACGAAGTTAGTGTCTTCTTCCGACCCCGTGCAATCGTTGCATGGGGTCATTTTATGCGCTGACTGTTTCCTCTCCGTGCGTGTATTTATGGCTCCTGTGGTTTCGTCAGATCAAGCATGTGACCAGTCTCCCGGCAACACACCGAAGCGGGCCGAGGCTGGTCATTGTCATCGAAGTACACCCGGAGTCTGATATGACAGAGCTTGGAAAAATAGCGCAGGCGGCTTTGACCGACTATCAGAACGCGCAGGCGCAGATTGCTTCGCAGCAAACCCAGATCACATCTCTTCAGGCCCAGCTTGCGGCGGTTCCCCCGACTCCTGCGGTCACGGGTGACACGGATGACCTTGCCGCCGTGAACGCGCTGGCGGATGTCGTAAACGTGGCGCGTATTGGCGGCACGGCGGCTCCGGTTCAGACCATCACCTAACCTACTTTCGGGAGCACCGAGGCGTCCGAGTAATCCTCGGTGCTCCTTTATTTTAATTTTGGGAGTCCGCCCATGGGAGATCGCACCGTGTTAAATGGAGACGGGCCGCATGAGGAACTTAGCGAGGCCATAGCTCAGAAGTTGGGCAAAGCCATTGAGAGGTCTTCGCGGCAGAAAAACTCATCGTGGTTCGTGATTGCATTGATGATTCTTCTAAGCAGTGGCGGCGGTTCCCTTCTGGGTCGATTGATACCAGCGAACGATGCGCATCCTTCTGATCAGCCCCCCGTCAGTCGTGAGGAGTATCAGGCACTGGTGCAGAGTCTGCGTGATCTGACGGGAACGGTACGAGAGGAGCAGGCGGAGATCACCAGTTTGCGGGAATCGACGGCCGCGCTGCTGGCGGTGCAGAAGGTTAATTCGGGGAAGTCTTAAACCACGGCGGGCGGATGGGACGTACCCCCGTCCCGTGCTTACCCTCCCCCACGGCACACCGCCCGCCATTTTGTATTCACGCGCACATGGGTATCAAGTGTTTCATCATCGAGCCGACCGAGGAGAAGACTCCTGAAGGTCATACGATCTATCGGCGAATGGACACGGGCGAGAAAGGCCCCTATCTGAATCCGGGCGTGGCGGGGACGCCGGTGGGGGCCATGTGGTGGTGCGACTGGCTCGGTGTGTATGGGTACAAGCGGTCGTTTGAGAAGCATCTCGCAGCGCTGGAAGCCAACCTGGAACCCCATCGTTACTTCCCGGATGAGAGCGGAAGAATCCTCGCAGTGATGACGCCGGGAGGTACGTGGATCATTGATAGTCGCGCCAGTAACTGCGCCCTGCCGCACGACAACATCCATCACTGCTGGGTGCGCCATGGAATCCCTCCGCTCATCACGGTCGATAAGGCGGGCGTCACCTGCGCCGCCGGAGCGGGGTCGATACATGCGGGGAAGTGGCATGGGTACCTGCGGGAGGGCGAACTCGTGGAGGCGTAGATTTGGGGTTCCCGTCAAATTATCCATTCGCAAGAAGCCGCGCTGTATCTAGATTCGAGAGCAGACCTATAGGAGTCCACATGCCCCTGACCATCGTAAATCGTTCATCCACGACCCCGTCGCCCAAACTCGTTGACGCGCAGGGTCGGTTGACTCTTGAAGCGCAGACGCTCTCCGGCTTTCTGGCCGATTGCGATTGGAGCGACGTGTTTGACCATCCGGCCCTCAAGCCGTATGTCACGCGCGCCCGTATTGCAGTCAAGGAGAGCGGCGAGTGGCTGGTTCCCTGTGCGAACAACGCCGCCGGGGCGCGCACTATTGAAGTGGAACAACTGAATGGTGCGGCGGTGGCCGAGGCGTTGGACGGTCAGGACCTGGTGGGCCTGCTCACGCACTACATCAGCCACGAATATCCTCGTGAGTCCATGGCGGATCGCGTGGTCCTGAACCAGTTCAGCCCGCTCCTGGAACGTGCCCCGCAGGCCGAGAAGCTCCAGACCTACGCGGCCATGCTCACCGAGATGATCGGAACGTCCACCATTATGCGGCCCATGACTGGGGCCATGGCGGGCGGAACCCGTGGTATGGCTCCCAAGAAGCGGCTGATGCCCATGGTGGGCAAGCCGGGTGCCAGCATGACCATGAGCACCCCTTCCATCGTCAACAAGCCTGTGGGTGCCACGGAGAGCGTCAAGAAGCTCCGCATCTCCGGGTCCGTGGACTCCGCGCGGGTGAAGGAGGCGGCGGTGGCCAATCCCGTGCCCCGTATCACAGAGTCAATTCAGAGTCCGACGCGGATGCTCCGCGTGATTAACGAGCAGATGAACCGTCAACCGGCTCCGCTGACGCACACCACGGAGACGCTGGCGGAGGACCCCAACGCGGCTGGTCGGCGGAAGATGATGCAGGATGGTCTTCTGCATGGAACCTTCATGCACGCGGCCATGGCGGCGAACCGGGCCTATCCCCGTGAGGTGGCCAAGTAAAGTCAGGATTTATCGGTTCTCAGACCGGAGTTTGCCATGAGCATTGCCTACGCACCACCCCCTGGAGCCGCAGCCGCTCCGCTGACACATACGCCGATTCACCTTGATCCAGCGGTCAAGAAACTGGATGAGCAGTTCAAGCAACAGATCAAGGGTCTGGCGCAGCGTGATCGTATGACGCCGGTGGAAGAGACGCAGCAGGCGGTGCAGCGCAACGATTCCTCCCGCGTCCAGCGCCGGAGTCTGGCCGACTTGGTGGAACAGGAAGAGGATGGAGGCTTTGAAGAATCACCGCCTACACGTCCGACCGTGGAGAGTCAGCCTCAGCGTTCATTCGCCCGTGGCGGCTCCCTGGCGGACCTAGCACGAGCGCAGGTGCAGGAGAAGTACGGTTCCGGCACCGCGTTCAAGGCCATTGAGCGCAAGGCGGCTGCTGGTGGTGCCCGCAATCCCGCTGCCGTGGCGGCTGCCGCAGGCATCAAGGCACACGGTAAAGCCTCGATGGAGCGCGTGGCGCAGGCCGGGAAGCGGCGGGCTGCAAGTGAGAACGTGGACGAGTCCCACAGTGAAGTCAACCGCCTCAAGGGTCTCATCAAGATGGTCAATCGTCCGGCGAGATACTAACCATGTCCCTTGCAACTGCATTTAGTCCGGTCGTGGAGTCCGTCTCATACGGCGCACGAGGTTTCATTGGCGAAGCTTTCAACACGCCGAGAGCCGAGCAGTACCTGCGGGCTATCTTTGCGTCGTCTCCCGTGGACTCCATGGAAGCGCAGCGGATGGGATTCTCCACCGGCAATGAACGAACCTCAGCCATGTCGCGCCGCTCGCTCGTGACGCCGGTGGGATATGGCGATCTCCAGTCCCTGATGCGCCGTGTCGCTTTCCTGCAATCGCGCGGCTATGACTGCTGGTTATTCCTGCCGTCGTCCATGCAGGGTGGACGGGGCTTCCCGCTGCAAAGCAACTTCATTCGCCTGTTCGGTCAGTCCTATGTCCGGTACGTGACCAATCCCTCGGCGGCGCTTCGTGACGTGGCCAACGCGCCCATCCGCAACCCGCTGGGCGTGTCCTGGATCAATGATCGTGACCGGCAGCCGCGAATCCCACAGAATAAGATCGAGCGCGGAGTGCATCCGACCAATCCCGTCGCCACGGGGACCCCCAGTTCGCTGGAGCCGCGGATTGAGGAGATGGCGGATGAGGCCGTAGCTAAGATTCTGGAGGGCGAGGACCCCATGGCCGTCTATGACGCAGTCGTGGAGGCCATTGAGGCGACTGCGCCAAAGCCACCGAAGCCGATCAACCCTACGCAGGCCCTCGTGGAATACATCCTGACCGAGGAAGGTCTGGAACGCTCCTACCAGAAGCAGGTTGTCGAGCGAATCAACACCTTCAAGGCACAGGGCCGGTTCGACGCGACCAAGGCACAGGGACTGGCCAATGACTTGGTTAAGTTCGCCGCCAAGCTCTACGCGCGGAACCAGTTGCAGGAATCGGACTGGCGCAGCGTGTTCAGTGACGAGCAGCGCAAGCAGGTGGAGCGGCAGATAATCAGTAAGGCAATTAACGAATAAAGTAGCAATAAAACTGAACCATCGTGATTCAGTTTTATTGCGGTGACGCAGAGAGCCGAATTTAGCGTTATCAGTTGGGCGCACCGCCCGGTACATAAAGTGTGAACATGTTGGGCGATGCCCAAGGAGAATCCGATGCCCGTAACACAAGTATCTGCCGTATCCAATTATGACTTTGGTGCTCCGACCGCCAAGTCCACGGTTGGCTTGTTCCTCGTGCTGAAAGGCGCGAAAGTCACGTTCCGTTTTGAGAACACCAGCAGCGTGGACGCGACCGTCACGCTGAACGTGTCCAACACGGCGAATGGCCCCTACAGCGTCACGACGTCCGGCAACAACGTCACCGCCGTCAACGGACTCGTGGTGCAGGCCAGTACGGAGCAGACCGCCGATGTTCTGCTGCGCGCGGGCCAGGACAACTACCTCCAGGTGCAGGCGCAGAGCGCGACGGGTGCTCGGTTCCAGATGCAGGTCCGCAACGCGGGTGAACGCTGCCTCGAACCGCTCAACTCGCTCATCAGCGGCAGCGCCACGGTGGTCCCGATCCAGACGCCGACTTTCTCCACGCTGTAATCGTCTCGTTACGCGGCATAGGCGGGGTGCTTACCCACCCCGCCGTCGCTGTAGGAGGCGACGGCAATGAAAGTTCAATATCAATACCTGCTGCTGGGGGCGAACCCCAACCAGAACACGTATCCGCCGCAGTTGCCCCCGCTTCTGTCCGGCGGAGGCGGCAGTGGTTTCGTCAGCACCGCAGGCCAGTACAACTACTTCAAACGTACTGGACTCATCCCGGACGTGACGGTGCCGCAGTTCTACGGCGATCTGCTCCTCCAGATCGACAACGAAGGCACGGTTGCCACGGTGATGACGATCAACCAATCGTCGGACAACGGGCAGACGGACCCTTACGCGAGTAATGTAGTGACGTTCTACGTGCAGCACGTCGGCGTCACGTCACTGGCGGTTCCGGCTGGCGGTCGATCTAGTTTCGTCATCGCCAGCGTGCTGGGTTCGGTCACGAAACCCTACTACCGCATCACCACCACGCTTAACACGCGCGGAAAGATCGGCATTGCCAGTTTCAACGAACTGCTGGAGTTGCGAAACATCGAAGGCGTGCCATAATCGTAGGAGCAACCGTGCCTCAACAACTGACAACCTTACGCTCCACCGTGGCCGCGTTAATCGCGGCCTCTGGCTATCTGGGTCTTTCGCAGCAGGTCCGTGAGGGAGCGGAGCATCCCTTGAGCGCGCTGGAGCGTCTGGCAAGTTCCGCGCTGACGCCCGCGAAGGCGAAGGCGCGACTGGTGGAGGCGATGGAAATGGTGAAGGCTCATGTGGCTGTGCGCGGCGAACGGTTTGATGAAGCCATGGAACCGCGTACCGTCGAAGTTGAGGGCATGACCTATAAGGTCAAGCACCTCAAGGGTCATACGCAAATTGAGGGCACTGATCCCAAGGGACGCCCGATGCGTTATGGCGTCAATCCTCACGGCGTCTCCTATCGCGGCAGTATTCCCTATCCCGACGTGGATAAGCGGTGGACCTACCAGGCCGTACCCATAGGGATGGGCACGCCTCACGATCAGGCTGGGATGCGGGCCGCACTGAATATTCACAAAGCCCGTGGGTTGGGTGAGTCCGTGGATGAAGCCATGGACATCCCGCCCGTGGATAAGTGGCAGACGGAACACGTTTTCAACGCTGGTCACGGCACCTACCACGTCGAACAGACGCGGACAGGTGGTGCGGCGTACAGGGTTGGTTATACCAAGAGAACTAAGCAGTGGGGTCCGACGTGGCGCATCGGCCCAGAGAGGGGTGTATCGTTAGCTGCGGCGCATGCGATAGTGAAACAACATCACGCGCATACAGCCGAACCCGTGGGTGAATCCGCCGACAATGTAAACGAGGCCAACACTCCCCACGAGATTGAGGCTGCGCATACCGGCAAGAATTGGCCCAATCCGCTTTACACCTTCGTAGCTACACCAAGGCACCACACTGGACCAAGTGGTGGCAACGGTTGGCGCAGCGTGGTTCACAAAGGACGCCGATACCAATTGCACGGCGGTATCCACGGAAATGAATTCATCAACCTAGCGCATCCCATTCCGACGGGACTGGAGAAGTCGTTGAAGAGCCAACAGAATGATTGGAATACGAACCACCCGAATTTCTATCAGCGCCGGCGAGAGTGGGCCAAAGATCGTCCAAGTGATTACACAGAGTCTCGCAACGAATCCGCCGACAATGTAAACGCTGATCTCCCGCCTTCCCAATTCACGGCGGATGCGGTGGCTGCATCGCGTGGACGATTTAACACCGACGCCGCCCTTACCAAGGCGCTGACGAGCGTTCAGGATCAGGGCCGTCCCCAGTACCCCGTCGTCAACTGTCCATGTGGCATGGTCCTTCCTGGCACTCCCGGCGAGTATCCCAAGCGGTGCCCACGGTGCCAGACGCCGCTTCAGGTGGCTGTCTCGCTCGCTTCGGCACTAGCGGGCGTATCAGACCCGGATGCCGGTGAACCGCCGGAATGGGATGACGCGCACAACTGGCGAGGTGGTGGCATGGACGCGACACCCGGAGAAGTCCCACCCGGAGTGCTCGCTGGCCGTCAATACGCAGCCAACTGGCCAGCGGATGAGCCGCTCGGAACAGGGGGACGGTAATGGTCCGTGTACCGCTGCCACAATTTCTTCCCGGTGCCTACGCCGTAATCGAGCACAGTGACCAGGGGTACACACTGATCGTCGATGACAAAGACAAGAGCAGCTACTCGCTGGGCGACAACATGACCCAGATTGTCAAGGCGCTGCAAGGGTACAGGCCCGACAACCTACTGCTCGACACGGTGGACAGGGCGAGAGAGTTCGGCGCGGCGCAGCTTGTGTTTGCAAAGAAGAGAGTCATTTCTTTGCCCCCGCGAGTCAAGCATCCGGTGGTGGATTTTAGCGAGTTTGACAATGAGGACGGATTTGTCGCCACGGGTTCGTTGCCGGCATTGAAATGAATTTGAGGTTAGAACCATGAGCAAGGAACAACGAAGACTGATCTGTGAAGGTTGGATCGAGCCGGGCGTCGAAGCGATCGAATCCGAGTACCCGTCACTGGTCATGCAGCCGGAAGTCATCTGCGTCCGCCAGGGCCAGAAGGCGTACTTCTTCGTTGGTGGCCCGACGCAGTTGCATGAGTCGTTTGAGGACGGCGTGCAGATCGTTGAATCCATTGACAAGCTGGACATCGTCGAAGCGGAGGACGGCACCAAGACGGTGCCCAACGGTGATTGGACATTTGAAGGCGTCTTCCAGCGGTGTGGCGTAAAGAACGCCAATGGCCGCACCTATTCCCGCAAGCTGTGGGAGCGCGTGCTCAATGAAAATTCCCCCGCTATCACGGCCATCAGGGACCGTTCCATGGTGGGTCATCTGGAGCATCCCAAGGATGGGCGCACGGATGGCACGCTCGGCGCTATCCTCACGAGCGAGGCGGCGCTCAAGCAGGACGGAACGGTCTGGGGCAAGGGCAAGATTCTTGATACGCCACACGGGCGTATTCTCAAGACCTACACGATGGAGGGCGTTCGTTGGGGCGTCTCATCGCGCGGCTCCGGCATCATTCGGCCCGACGGTGCAGTTGATGAAAATGACTACCAGTTGGTCGCGTGGGATGCAGTCATGCGCCCCTCGGTGCCGGGGGCATTCCCCAAGGTGGCCGACTCGTCGCAGCCG
>Ga0265336_10000806_pt1 | contig 16518 bp, 16 predicted proteins | sample 42119metaG_FD_193583 | JGI IMG/M metagenome (GOLD analysis project Ga0265336, IMG submission 193583) | Rhizosphere microbial communities from Carex aquatilis grown in University of Washington, Seatle, WA, United States - 4-21-19 metaG | ecosystem: Host-associated > Plants > Roots > Rhizosphere...
ACATTGCCTCGTATTCTCTATCGGTTAAGTCGTAGATCATTCTGAGAATTGCTGGTCTGTCCTGAACTCGGATTGCATTCAGGCGTGCCTTCCCCCGTAGTTGCTCGGGGGCAGGATAGCAATGAAAAGATCTTGTCTCGCTTGATTGGATCAAAAAAGAGGACGACACCCCGCGTGCCGTATGTAGCTCATTTGCTTTCACGACGAAATTCCAAAATTCCGCCTTATTCGCCTCTGCGTATGCAGCCGCAGAATATGCGTCATATTTGAAGCAATCCTGAGCAGCTTGGGTCAATAATGACTCGCAGCTATGGACCCCGATGAGGTCTAGTCTCAATAGCCAATCAAGGAGTTGCGGCTTCTTTGGTTTAGTCACCACTTTACAAATCCGTAAGAACGGCTGTTAGGGTTGCCTTCTTTTCGTTGAATCGCCGTTGCAATTCGGCATTCTTGATGATCTTAAGAGGCATCTCTTCGATGGCTTTTATGCAAGAATCCATAGCCTCGAAAACAATCTCAACCCGGTCAGCGTTTTGTTCGGCTTTCTTCTGAATCTCCTTCGCAGCAGCCATTGCCAAAACATCGGGCAATGCCTGACCGGTCCTGAACTGCTGAAAGGATGCCTCGTTCGACTTCAGTAATTCCGCGAGTGCCCTGATGTCGTCTCTGCGTAGAAGGCGCCGCTTCTCAAAATCACCCAAAGCCGTATCCGCTTCGTCCACATTCGGCTTCGGATAGATCCATCCAACAAATTCATTGAAGTTAAGCGCATTATTGAACTTCTGTTCTTCTTCGCTCCATTCCAGCCATTCACGAACCTTAATACTGCTTCGGCTAAAGATCTCCTGAAAAAACAGATAAGAACGCTCATCGACTTCCGAGATATAGTCAGACTCTTGTTTCGCTTGCTTAAAAGCGTAAAAACCACGCACCCACTGCCCGGCTCCAAACGGACTAAGCCCGAACCTCCGACCGACCTCTCCCAACGACAAATTTTCAGATTCCATTTGCTCAACCAATAATTTTGCTTTGTTATACGCGGACCACTCAACAATCCCAGAAATATGACGGAGCCCTTGAAAGACCCACGCGGCGTCTGCATCCTGCCCAACGTATTTCAAGCAGGGGATATTTGCAAACGTTGCTCGAACTTCTATCGGGACATCTTTGCCCTCCGAGTCAACTGCACCAACAAGCTTGGCTGCGCAGATTCGACGATTCCCTTCAAGGACAACGTAACCGCCTTTGCTAAGAGAACGAACAACCACCCGGTCAATTGGGAGATATCCGTTGACCTCCATGCTCATTTTGAGCTTGTCAATTCCATAGCCTTGAACAAGTCGGGCACGGGCGCCTTCTTGCACTGCTTCAAGTGGTACGTCCGAATCGGGTACATTCTGCCAACTCGAGGTAACAAAGCGAGGATTATTCGGGTCCAAATATATCTCGGAAAGAGGGATGTCAATTGGAATTAGGTCTTGGGAAATTGCGGACATTGTCATGAGGTTCACCCTTCCTTTAGATTCGGTGAGAATCACAGCCTAAACGTCTCCGATCAGATCACTCCGTCAATTATCCATCAGTCTGAACGCGAGCTGAGAAAATTCCTCTGCGAAACCTTGGACTCCACAAGGGACGTTGTGTTCTAATGGCCACGACTTTCATTAGGAGGATAAATGGGAAGCAGCGGATAGGGAAAGATCAGCGACTATCCGGGTTCTGCGTCCACAGGCAAATCCGGCGGCGAAGGCGGTGGCAGCGATGCCGGCGCGGAAGACCGCTGTGAAAAGGCATTCAGCGCCCGATTGGAAGATGTGGAGCAATCAGAGTACTACCGGAAGTACGGAAAAACGCCTCCGATTGGCACACGAGTGGAAGTAGGCATGCGCAAGCGCCCAGTCGCTCAAACAACCGGTGGAGAAAGCATCGGGAATCTTCCGACCTCCTTCAACTACATCGCCTCCTGCATGAAGGAAGGATGGGCTTATATTGGCGTGGTTCAAAGCGCGAAAAGCGGCCCGCCGGTTGCCTCCATCCAAGTTGACTTCGCTGCGATCCATCCATGATGAAACCTAGCAAGCCAATTCCATTACTGGTCGGCGAGATATTTGTCGATTTCACATTGACGGAGCCTGGCAAAGAGAACAAACTGAGGCTCGGTGGAGTCGCGCACGCTGCTAGATGCTTTTGGGCTCTCGACGTGCCGTATAGCGCCGCCGTCGTATTGCCGCGTTACCTGGAAGAAACCGCACGCAAATATTTCAAGGCCCTTGGATGTGTTGACTTTCACGTACTAGGCCAAGTGATGGGAGCTCCAAACGTAACAGTAATTCCTGATGCAACCGAGGTTGCAGACCAAGAGTACGACACGCTCCTGCGCGACGAAAAGACAGTTGAATTATCGGGGCTTGACCTGTCCAACGAGGTTTTTGAAGACATATTGGTCTTCCCAGGTAGCTACGATCTTGTCGAAGTCTGCGAGTCTCTACCGGATAACTCGCGGCTCCACTTGGACGTTGCTTATGATGTTGATAACCCTGACATGCTTGCTAAGCTCCCGCAGCTGGTCGAGACGATTCTGATTTCGACCTCCTCGCCGCTGTTCAATTCCATCACTGAGAGCAGCCCACAGGGACTGGCCAAGTTTTTTGAAGCTTGCGCTCCCGCCACATTGATCATTAAGGAGAATCGAGGTGGAGCGAGAATGTTTTTGGTCAAGAACATGGCAACCGAGGCACTGCCCGCTCAGCTAGGTGCAACAGTCAATTCCGTGGGAGTTGGGGACGTGTTTGCAGCCGCATACGTAGCGAACCTAAAGCACGGATGCATTGAGGCCGGTTGGCGCGCGACTTATGCTGCGGCCGCCTATTCACAGACGACTTACCCTGATCTCTTTAGGACCTACATTCGACGTGATTTGAACCTGACCCTGGAGGAAATGCAAGATCTCGGGGCGTACTTTTGCCGTGGGAAAAACGGCAAGAGTACCCAATTTATCTCGCTGCACCCGATTTTAGCTATGGCGATCGGCAAGCCATCGACAAAGCAATTGCCTCGCTCACTTATCACAACTTCTTCGTCCATCGCCCTGTCGTCGAGAACGGCGAACTTCCATCGGGCTCCAATCCAACGGCCCTCCAAGACACATTTCAGGCGGACTACGACCTGTTGAAACAATGCGCGCTGCTTTTTGCTGTTCCAACCGGGCGAGATCCCGGCACACTAGTGGAGCTTGGGGTCGCGATTGAGGCAGGTGTGCCCGTCGTTGTCTACGACCCTGCAGGCGAGAACGCCAATACGATGGTGATGGCCGGGGCGCAACATTATTCGAGGGACCTCGACAGTTGCCTTAATGCCGTATTCAAAATCCTATCTGGAGCTGAGCAACAATGACCACAGCACTGCTACTTTGTTCGGGTGGCCTCGACTCGACAACCCTCGCGTATTGGCTGCTCGAGCGTGATGTTCAGCTGGCCCCCATATTCCTCGACTATGGCCAACATTGCGTAGAGAAGGAATGGGAGACGCTCAACCAAGTATTGCCGACAAAGTGTGCACTGCCACTCGAGCGAATCGATGTTTCCGGCATCTTTCGCGGTTCGAAATCACGGCTTATTGTTGAGCCGAACCTCTGGTGCGAATCTGTCAAGGACGAAGACCTCTACATACCCTATCGGACCCTGCTATTCCTCTCGATTGGCGCAGCTTGCGCTCAGACACGCGGACTTGCCGCAGTGTATAGCGGTTTTATTAACAGTAATCATGCAAAGGAAATTGACTGCTCAGCAGGCTTCCTAAACAGTGTCGACTCACTGGCCGAAAATGTTGGACCAGTCCGCTTCCATATGCCGTTTCGCAATTGGTCGAAGTCGCAGGTGGTGGCAGAAGCAGTGCGTTTAGGGGTGCCAATCGGCGTTACCTATTCGTGTCAACTGCTAAGCGACACCCCCTGCGGAGCTTGCCCTAATTGTGTTGAACGATTGAATGCTATCGAAGCCAATCGAGGATGATTTGATGCAGCCCTCCACCATTCTTGAGGAATTGACCTACGCCCGTCGTGTTGCAGATTATGCGGATGGGCTCGGCATCCACTATATGCCAGTCAAGCCCCGCGTGGCATCCGACCATTTGGGAGCGGCGCTTGCCGACGCGGTCCTCCAAGCCGGTGTAAGTTATCAAACAGTTGTGCGCACGAGAATCGATCGAATACACTCACGGTTTCCTGAAGCAGCTACGCTTTCAGGCCTCATTGTTATTCTTGAGCTGCATGGAGTCGCTGATTTCCTTTTATGGAGCCATCCCACTAAGACCCTGCGCTTTGAATCGCTCACTCAGCTCTTGGCTACTCAAGGCATCGGCACCACCTTCGAACTCAAGTGCTGGCTGAAACGAAGCGACACGCGAAAGCACCTTCTCGGCGTCCACGGAATTGGCCCCAAGACCTGCGACTATCTAAGCTGCTTAGTCGGCATCGACTGCATCGCCGTGGATCGGCACGTGAGGACTTTTGCTAATGAGGCCGGTGTGACCATCAGCGACTATGACCGATTAAAATCTGTCGTCTCCTACGCGGCAGATCTTCTCGGCATGACACGGCGCGATTTTGATGCCTGGATTTGGAAGACTACGTCCGCGAGAAATACAACCGCCCGCCAGCTATCTCTTATTTAGCACCGTGCGAAACGTCAGCCACAATCATGGGCAGCGGTAAACAATAGCTATCCGGTCGGTTTCCACAAACGCCGATTTCGACGGTGACCGGTCCCGAGTTGCTGGTCATCGGATTCCTACCACAACAGCAAAATTCGGGGATCTAATTCTGCAAGCCCGGTAAGCCTCATCAGCCTCCTGAATTTAAGAAAATAGTTCTGAAATCGTCTTCCAGGGCCGACCATTTATCTCTCCATTCAAAAATAAAACGGGCCATGCCAGTACTGGCGCGGCCCGTTTTAATTCCAGAGAAATCAGCCTAAGCTGACCGCTGCCTACGAGTTTACTCTTGTGCTTCTCCAGCGATCAACTTGAGCGTGATCTGTTTGCGGCCGCGATAGAAAGTAACGCTGATCGTATCGCCGGCTTGGTGCTTCTCCATGAGAGCGTTGACCTCTTGCGGGTCGGTTACTTGATGGCCATCAATGGCCACGATGAGATCGCCGCCCAACAGGATTGGGGTATTACCTACGTAGGCCTGCTGGTTGCCGCCATGCAGGCCGGCCCGCTCGGCAGCTCCGCCGGGTAGAACCTGCTGGATCAAGATTCCAGAGTCTGCGGCCAGGCCCATCTGCTGGGCCAGATCGGGACCGATGGCATAAGAAACAATGCCCAGCGAAGGCCGTTTCACCTTCCCGTAGCGGGTCAGGTCGGCCAGCACGGCCTTGGCCGTGTTGATCGGGATGGCAAAGCCGATGCCCGAACTTTGGTCGGCGCCGTTTGAGGCAATCATGGTGTTGATGCCGATGACTTCTCCGCGTGAGTTCAACAGCGGCCCCCCGGAGTTGCCGGGGTTGATGGCCGCGTCTGTCTGGATGGCGTCTTCAATGGGCGCGCCTTCAGATCCTCCAATTGTCCGGATGGAGCTGATAATGCCCCTGGTCATGGTGCCGCTTAGGCCGAAGGGGTTGCCGATCGCGTAGACCTTTTGGCCGACCGATAGCCCACTGGAATCTGCCAGCGTGACCGGCTCCAAGTTGGGAGCGTCTATCTGCAGCAGCGCGAGGTCATGCGTCTTGTCGACGCCAATTACCCTGGCCTTGTAGGGAGAATGTTTGTTGTTGAGCGACACCTGGATGCCGCGATTGGCACCAGCCACCACATGGTAGTTAGTCAGAACATGGCCTGCCTTATCGAGAATGAAGCCAGAGCCCTGGCCCTGCTGCGGCAGCGGTTCAAAAAAGAAGTTATACACCAGCGATTTCGAGGTGATGTTGACCACCGAAGGCAGCACCCTTTTGTAGATGCCTATATTGTTTTGCTCTTCGGCGTCGTAGGCAGGCGCTGCTTCGGCCTCGGTCAATTCCAGAGAGGTGCCGGAGTTCGTGGTGTGCAACAGATGAGCCAGAGACACACGATCAAATCGAGAAGGCAGATGGGTGGTGAGAAACCAAAATCCACCCACAAGCAGAACAATCAGAAGAAGAACCAAAGAAGCGCGGCGCAATTTCATAGAGTGTCAACCTCTAAAGTGGTGAGAGAGCAGCGATAAGCGGAAAATGCGGAGTTGTCAGGTCAGCAAAGCTAGCCCGACGCCGCGAACGCACGCGAAGTGTGGCTGACTCAGCCTACTCCGCAAGGAAAACTCTGATCACTATTCTAAAGACTCTTCAGCCAGAAAATTGTTGCTCTCAGCCAAAAGTCGAAGCCACAATTGTTCTACCTGGAGGCGAAGAGAATCCGTATCTCCCGCATTTTCCACAACATAATCGGCGCGTGAGGCTTTGATCGCATCGGGAATCTGGTGTGACAATCGCAGCCGGGCCTGGTCTGCGGCACTCTCGCAGCCTACGCCCGTGGGACAGACGCGTGCAACGAAGCGAGCAATCTTCACCTGGTCGGGCGCAGTAACCACCACGACGCGATCCATGCGCCGCCGCCAGTCGGCCAGCACCGTCTCGCTTTCCCCGCGTGCTCGAGCGTCGCGCTCTACTTCAAAAACCAGCGCCGACTCGACAACGGCCACAGCGGCAGGATTGTGAGCGAAGACCTGAGCCGCCCATTGCTCTTCCGCGGCAATCACCGCGGGATGAACAATCGCATTCAGCTCTTGCAGGCGGCCACATTTGAAAGCCAAATCTGCCAGCTTTGCCCGATTTAATCGGCCTTCAGCGGTAACGACCTCTTGCCCAAAATCGCGCACTATCTCCGAAAAAACCGGCTGTCCTGGCTCCATCAGCGCCCGGCCCAGCTCATCGGCTTCAATGACCTCAGCTCCCAATCTGCGCAGAAAATCAGCGACAGTGCTCTTGCCACTGCCTAACCCGCCAGTGAGACCAACTCTCAGCATCTACAGTCCTCGCCGCATCTTGGCGGCACGCACAGTGTTGGCCATCAGCATGGCCGTCGTCAGCAGCCCTACGCCGCCCGGAACTGGCGTATAAGCGCCGGCAAACTCGAAGGCCTTCGGATGCACGTCACCCACCAGTGTCGAACCGTTCTTGGCAAACGCGGCCTCGCGTTTGGCATTGCCCGCAAAGAAGCGTGCAAACTCGGCGGGATCGGTGATCCGGTTGATGCCCACGTCTATAATGGTCGCTCCCGGCTTCACCATTTCCGGCGTAATGAAGCCCGGCCGTCCAATCGCGGCCACAAGAATATCGGCCTGCCGCGTGACCTCGCCGAGGTTCCTTGTTTTGGAGTGGCAGATGGTCACCGTTGCGTGCTGGTGCAGCAGTAGCATTGCTGCCGGCTTGCCCACCAAATCGCTGCGACCCACCACCACAGCGTTTTGCCCGCTAATCGGAATGGCGCTGCGCTGGAGAACTTCAATTACTCCAGCCGGTGTGCACGGAGCCAGAGCCGTCCTTCCGGCCTGCAAGAGGCCCGCGTTCAAGGGATGGAGACCGTCCACATCCTTCGTCGGCAATATCGCGTCCAGCACGGTCTTTACGTCTATGTGCGCGGGTAAAGGCAATTGAATCAGAATGCCGTCAATTTCGTCGCGTGCATTGAGATTAATTACCAGATCAAGCAACTCAGCAGTGGTCGCGGACTCTGGCCGTTTGATCAGATCGCTATATATGCCAACCTCGCCGCAGATTCTCACCTTGTTGCGAACGTAAATCTCCGACGCAGCCACATTCCCCACCAGCACCGCAGCCAACCCCGGCCTGATCCCCTGCGCAGTCAGCGCGCCAACTTCTTCCGCCACTTCCTGCTTGATTGCCGCGGCAATCGCCGCACCATCCAGAATTCTTGGCATTCTTTCGCTCCAAATCTAATCGTATCGCCTTGTGCCTCGGAACAGAACTGACGCACCTTAAGCAGATGGACCAGACGCGGCTCCAACATCTCGATCGCGTATTATTTGCCAGATATTACTCTTGGTTCAAACTATCCTTTACACAAGATTAGTTTATTAGAACTAACTCATTCAACACAGGTTACTGATGAATTCACTCCTTTTGCCGAAAAGGCTAGTAGCTCGCATTTTCCGCCGCGCAATGCCTTCAGTGGCATCAAACGAAGGTAAGTCGGCAAGAGTGCGTTAAGACGAAGGGAGAATCTGATTATGCAGTTTGAGAGGCAAAAGGATGAGGCGATCGCTCCCTCCTGGGCTCATCTGCGTATTCCTCCATTTCCTCAGGTTGCCCTTAAAGTGCTGCAACTGGCCACCAAAGAGAATGCGCAGTTGCATGAATTGAGTGACCTTATCTCAGAGGACCCGGCATTTGCCAGCGAAGTTCTCACCATTGCCAATTCGCTTTTATATGCGCCACGCTATCCCGCCAGCAGTATTCTGCAGGCAATTGCGGTGCTCGGCGCCAACAATTTGCACGGCCTTTGCCTCACTGTTGGCGTGCGCGGTTACATGGGCCATCATCTCAACCAACCAGCTATGAAGGCCATCTTTCGTCATAATCTAGCCTGTGCCTTGATTGCGGATCAAGTGGCATCTGTTGGCTTCTTGGACCGGGATGTTGCGTACACTTCTGGCGTAATGCACGATATCGGGCGATTGGCGTTGGCTGTGATGAGGCCCAGTGAGTACAGTTTCGCGTTGGGCGTGCATAGCGGACCTTCCGCAAGCATTCTCAAGGTTGAGCGGGAGCTCTTCGGTTGGGATCATTGCGAGGCGGGACGGCAACTGGTCGTGGACTGGAATCTGCCTCCAGATTTTGAAGGCATTGTCGCCAATCATCACGAGCCGCGACAAAAAGACGGACCCTGGGGTATGCCGGAATTGATCAACGTTTGCTGCCGTATGGCCGACACGGCTGGCTTTCCCGCGTTTCCCGGCTGCGAGGTCACCCCATTCCCTGATCTGCTGGAGGAACTTCCCACGCGAGAACGCAATCTATTTCACACTTCTCTTGAGCCCCTCGCCTTCGAGATCGCCAAGAAAATCAACGCGGTAGAGTCGGATTAACCTGTTGTGGAAAATACAGTGGATTCCAGCCGATCACACGTTACCTTGGTCCATTGCATTTCTCTTGCCCTAGTCGTAGAGTTACGCCATGTTTCTCGATAGTCAAGACGTTCGCAGGGCATTTGGCGCTGATGAATTTTTCCCCTACTTCCAGCCCTTGGTGGAGCTGAGAACCGGCAAGCTGGTCGGCTTTGAAGCTCTTGCCCGCTGGAACCATGAGCGCCTGGGAACCATCTCGCCAGACGCGTTTATTCCCATCATGCAAAAGTGCGGCTATATTAATGCGTTGACGCGGAAGTTATTGGAAAAGACATTCGCGGCAGCATCTATGTTGCCGGCGACATTGCGCTTATCCATCAATCTATCTCCTTTGCAACTGGTGGATGAAACGCTGCCCGGACAGATTGCCACCGTGGCCGCGCGGGGCAACTTTTCACTGAGCCGATTGACGGTCGAGATGACCCAAAGCGCCATGCTAGAAGATCTAACCTGTGCGCAAACGGTCGCCGCTGAAATCAAAGCCATGCATTGCCGGCTGGCGCTGGACAACTTCGGCACCGGGCACTCCAGCCTCTTTCACCTCCAGGCCTTGCCCTTTGATGAACTCAAGATCGACCGCGCCTTTGTCCACGCTATTGCGCACAATAGGGATAGCAAGAAGATTGTCGCCGCGCTCATTGGTTTGGCCCAAAGCATGAATCTGACGACCGTGGCTCAGGGTGTGGAAACTGAGGAGCAGGCTGACCTGATGATCGAGCTGGGATGTGACCTTGCTCAGGGATGGCTCTTCGGCAAACCTGCCGCCGCCAGCGAGATTCCGCGGATGATCTCTGAAACCCCCGGTATTTGCGAGGCTTTCTCGTTCTCTCTCGCAGAGGTTTAGACTGGTAGCGGAGAAACCACAATGAAATTTGGATGGGCGAAAATTGTCGCCGGTCTGGCAATTCTGCCGGTGGCGCAGTCGTGGATGCATGCACAGTTCAATGGCGGCGCACCATCTCCTGCCAGCGCATTTTCCATTCCCGCCACGGACTTGCTTCAACCCGAGGAGTTGAACCGTCTTCTACATCTGCAGGGCGCAAAGAAGCCACTGGTTCTGCAAGTGGGTTCGCGCATGCTCTTCGCTCAGGCTCACATAGCGGGCTCAGAATATGTCGGGGCCGGTGCGCAGCCCGAGGGCCTCAAACAACTCGAAACACGCGTTGCGCCGCTCCCCAAGAACACTTTCATCGTGCTCTATTGCGGCTGTTGTCCGTGGAACCGCTGCCCCAACATCGAACCTGCAATCCGGCTGCTGCACAATCATGGATTCACCAACGTGAAGGCTCTGTACATCCCCACCAACCTGGGAACCGATTGGGCTGATAAGGGCTATGCGATAGAGCGCGGACAGTGACCATTCGTTCCAGCGACTCCCGCAAACTGTGTCCTAACGGCCATACCGAGTTGACCTCGACCCCAATGTGCCGCTTACTGCTAGTCTGCCTGTTCGTGCTTTGCTTCGCCGCCACAGCGGCCCACGCAAATCCCGCCGAATTCCTGCTGAATCAAAAAGCCCCTGAGGTCACGCGTCGCGACTTGAACGGCGGCAGCCTCAATCTCGCCAGCCTCCATGGCAAAGTGGTGCTGTTGAACTTCTGGGCCACCTGGTGTGCTCCGTGTCTCGTTGAGATGCCCACCTTCAACCAATGGCAGGGGCAGTACGGCTCACAAGGCTTGCAAGTAGTCGGAATCTCAATGGACGACGACCCCGCATCAGCACGTCGGCTAACCGCAAAACTCCGGCTGAATTATCCCGTGGCCATGGGCGATGAAGCGCTCGGCCAACTCTACGGCGGAGTCCTCGGGCTGCCCTTGACCTACCTCATCGACAAACATGGAATCGTACGCGCACGCTTTCAAGGCGAGACCGACCCGAAGACGATTGAAAGCCAGTTGAAAGATTTGTTGGATCAACCTTGAGTCCTGCGTCCCGATTGTCCTGCTGACAAGTCTAACCAAGCCCGCGCTGCACGTGCTCAACCACAGACTCCCAATCCCACGGCTTAGGTTGGCGAAAAAGTCGGAGCGTTGGATACCAGAGGCTCTCAGAGCATGCTTCAAGCCAGCGCCAATCCGCGGCAAAAGGCAGCAGCAGGCAAACTGGAAGGCCTAGCGCTCCGGCCAGATGAGCCGTCGAATTATCAATCGTCACAACCTGATCCATCGCCTCTACCTGCGCCGCAAAGTGGTCCAAATCAGCGAACTGGTCTACGCTGCGATCAATTAGTAGCGGCACGTCGGCAGACGCAGCCTGTTCTTCCAGCGCGTCAAAATCCCCGTATTGCAAACTGATCCAGCGAATCCCGGAGAGCGCAAAGAGCGGAGCCAGCATCTTCAAATCGATGCAGCGCTTGCGCCCTGTCCTCTGATTTTTTGTCTGCCACGCAAGCCCAATCAGCCGCCGTCCGTCCTTATACTGCGCGCGAAAACCTTCCCGATCCACCGGATCAGCCTTCAGATACGGCGAGGTTGTGGCGGCAAAATCTGCCTCACTCTTCCGAAGCAACCCCGGCAAACTCCCTGTTGGCAATTGCGCCCCAATCTCCATCGACTCCGACTCAGCCGGCCCGCAGCCAGAAACCACTTCGATCTGCGGAAATGACCGTGTAAAGAGCGGTTTCAGCCGCCGGTCGCAATCCAGCGTAATGCGATTGCCCGTGCGCACGGCCTCCGGCAGCAGCCCGGCAAATTGTATCTCGTCGCCGATGCCCTGCTCACCCCATAGCAGCAATCGACCCGCCGCCAGCCTCTCACCCGTCCAACTCGGCTGCGGATACTCGCGCCAAGGTGTGTCGTGATCGGTTGACTGCCAGCGGCTTTCGTATGTGCGCCATCCCGTCGCAAAATCCCCGCTTCGCAACTGTGCCAACGCCAAACCAAATCGCGCCTGGGGATAACCCGGCTTAATCTCTACAGCCTGCCCCATCGCCGCCAGCGCCTCATCAAGCCGGCCAAGCCCCTCCAAAACACAACCCAGGTTATAGTGCGCCTCGGCATACTCTGGCGTCAGAGCCACAGCCCGCTCAAAGCTGGCCGCTGCTGCTTCCAGTTGATCGAGCGTGTGCAGCGTGTTGCCTAAGTTATAGTGAGCCTCGGGCAGCCCCGGTTTAAGTGCAATCGCGTGTTCGTAGTAGGCCTCAGCCTCGCTTAATTTACCCTGAGCCTGACGCAGGTTGCCCATGTTGTAATAGGCGTCGGCATACTCCGGCTTCAAGGCCAGCGCCCGCTCATAGCAGGCATCCGCTTCATCCAGCTTGCCTTGCGCTTGCAATGCATTGCCCATGTTGCCATGGACCTCCACCATCTCCGGCTTGAGCGTAAGCGCACGCTGATAGCTGGCCACAGCCTCCTCCAGCCGGCCTTGCGCCTGCAACGAGTTGCCCAAATTGCCGTGAACTTCGGCCATTCCCGGCTTCAGCGCCAGCGCCCGTTCGTGACTCTCCACAGCTTCTTCCAACTTGCCCTGCGCCTGCAAAACATTCCCCAAGTTGACGTGCGCCTCAGCCAGATCCGGCTTCAATTTAAGCGTCCGCCGAAAGCGCGCCTCGGCCAGCTCTCGTTTGCCCTGCACCTCCAGCACCGCGCCCAAATTCATCTCAGCCTCAGCCATCTGCGGATTGCGAGCCAGCGCCTGCTCATAACACTGCGCGGCCTCCTCCATCCGCCCCAACGCCTGCAACGCCGTGCCCAGGTTGGAGTGATACGCCGCCGGCCGTTTGTCGCGGGCAATCGCCTTCCCAATCAGCTCGACGGCCACATCGTCACGCCCCACCTGGTGCGCCAGCACACCCAGCAGATGCAGCGCATCGGCATGATGCGGATCAAGCTCCAAAATCCGCCGATAGATCCCCTCCGCCTCAGCCAGTTGCCCGCGCTGGTGAAACTCGATGGCGTGGTTGCACATTCCATGCAGGTCCACCGGCGGACGCTGGCTTTGCTTGCGCGGAACCAGATGCAGCAATCGATTCATGGCCTCAGTGTAAGTGTGAGAGCCTTCTCATCTAGTAGCAATTCTTCGATTGTGCCAGCTTGTTGCTACACGTTTTTCCCGCTCTGGAGCTTTCCCGTTCCGGGTTCTGATGGACACGCTTCGGATGAGACTCTACCATGGGTGCTGCGACACTTCGCCAGTACATAGGAGATATGGAAGATTTTCTTCTTATGTTTGTAGACTTGCTCTTTGAGGTGTTGATTCAGGTTGTTGGTGAAGCAATCCTCGGAATGATTGTTCGTTCTTCTCGAAATGCAATTAAGAAATCAGAACCAATTAGTCCTGTCTTGGCAGCGGTAGGTTATCTGGTGCTTGGTGCTGCTTGCGGCGTCGTGAGCATATTTTTCTTTCCACACCCACTCATCCACCCATCCAGAATCCACGGCATCAGCCTTCTGGTAAGCCCCGTCATTACTGGCCTAATCATGGCGCAGGTGGGCCTCCTGCTTCGCCGGAAAGACAAAAACACGGTTGGAATAGAGAGCTTCTGGTATGGATTCACATTTGCTTTTGGTGTGGCTCTCATCCGCTTCATCTTCATAAGTTAACCGGGTACCCAAACTCTGGATTTTCAGACCGGGGAATTTACAATTCTCAAAGCATCCGTTCATCCAGCCGTCGGCGTCTTGAAGCCGCTGGCCGCAACCCGTCCCACCCCGCGCAGCAAAGCCTTCACCGGCCAACAGCCATCGTCGCCGGGAAAGAATATCTCCCCGCTGCGGCGAACCTCCGGGCGATAGTACCAGCGTTTGACCAGCGCCAGATGCCCCTGTCGCACTGTGGCCGACGGAGCTTCCTCAACTTCAACCAGCGCTGCCAGCACCGCCTCCATGCGGTCTTCGAGAACGCCGCGAGCGGGTTTGGCGGACGGGGTGCTTGTGACTTCAGAAGAACTTCCCGCAGGGGCTAAAGCCCCATCTTGTTTTGAAGCATTTGCGGCACGACTAAAGTCGTGCCCTTTCAAAACAACATGCGTTTCCGCTCCAGCAGTTGGTTCAGTCTCAGCCGTGCTGATCCCTGACCCCTGATCCCTGCTCCCTGCCGTTTCCGCAATCGCCTCCACCGCTATTGGCTGCGCAAACAACGAAGTCGATCCCGACTGCTCATTCTGGATTCTCATCCCAAGCGTCGAAAAACCGTGCGGACCGCGGAGAATGCCATCTTCGTAAAGAAAGACAGCCACCTCGCCCGGAACCGCCGACGCTTGCAAAATGACCGTACGTAGCTGTGACATCGGCCGCACCAGCTCCGGCGCCAAGGCTCGGACACTTTCTACGCGCTGTATCTGTGTATGCAGCGCGGCGGCGGCCTCGAACTCCAGCTTTGCCGAAGCCTCGTCGCGCTGGGTGCGCAGCGTAACGAGAGAGCTCTCTCCGCGCGTAGCCATGAACCGCTCCACCGCCCCCGCCTCTTCCGCGTAGCGCTCGTCCGTGCAGCCCTGGTAGCAGGGCGCAAGGCACATCTTCATCTCGGAGTAGACACAGCCAGGATGATCCGGCCTAGGTTCCAGCTCCTCCGTGCAGCGACGCAGCAAAAACAGCTTCAACGCCTCGTCGGCAAAGCGCTCTGCCGCCGCACGCGACTGAAACGGCCCATAAGCCCAATCCGCCTCGCGCTGGCTGGGTCGATTGGTTACGACGATGCGCGGATAAGCATTGCTGCCCAAATAACGCACAAAAGCCGGAGCGCCCAGGTGCATCCGCTCCAGGCTTTTTGCGCCGTAGACCTTTTCCAAAAGAGTGAACTGGGCGAGCAGCCCCTCAAACTCCGAGCCGGTGAGCCGCCAGCGAATCTGCCGTACCCGCCCAGCCAACTGCAACCGCCGTGGATGTTTTGCGGAGGGCTGAAGCAGTCGTTCCAGCCGTCCGCGCAGATTCGGCGTCCGTCCGATGTAAGGCTCGGCGTGAGCCTCCGCGCCATATAGCGCAAAAACCGCCGCGCTCGCAGGCAGTTGACTCAGCGCGACTTTAGCATCAGCCGGATCGAAGGCTAGGGTTTCGAGTTGCAAAGGCACGACCATCGAAGTTACGCTCCCGCAATCGTCATCCCGTCAATGCGCAGCGTCGGCGAAGCCACCGCCCCACGAAATTCGAGGTCGTTGCCGATCGCCGTCACATTCATCAGCATCTCTGCCAGATTGCCCGCGATGGTCACCTCTTCTACCGCGTGAGTCAGCATACCATTTTCAATCCACAGCCCAGTTGCGCCACGCGAGTAGTCACCGGTGACCACGTTCACGCCAAAGCCCATCAGGCTGGTGACGTAAAGCCCCTCCTTCACATCTCCGATGATTTGATCCGGCGTAAGAGTGCCGGGCTCAAGGTATAGATTTCCGCAGCCAATCCCCGGTGTCCCCGCCAGTCCGCGTGAGGCGTTGTGCGTGGACTTCATCCCCAGTTTCCGCGCCGTGTATGTGTTCAGCAGGTAGTTGCGCAGAAATCCGTTCTCCACCACAACTGTTCGCTGTGAGGGCAGCCCTTCGCCGTCAAACGGCGAGCTGCCAAAGCCGCCCATCCCGGTCGGCAGCAGCATCAAGTTGTCGTCCACAATCGTCAAATTGGCCGCCGCAATCTGCGCGCCTAGCCGTCCAGCGAGAAACGATGCGCTGCGCCAGATGGCGTCGCCCGAGGCCGCCTCAAAGACCGAGCCAATCAACGACCGCGCCACCTCCGGCGCAAAGACAATCGGAACCCGCTGCGTAGCCACGCGTCGCGCCCCCAACCGCCGCAAAGCCCGCCGCGCTGCCTCTTTGCCAATCGACTCCGGCGACTCCAGATCCGCCAGCCGCCGAGCGCTCGACCACCAGCCGTCGCGCTGCATTGCGCCATTCACGTCCACCGCCAAGGGAGCCACCGAAACTCCGGCGTAGCTGGACCTGTAGCCGCCGTGGAAGCCGCGCGAGTTGGCCAGCACCTTACGCCCGGTGGCTGCGTCAAAGCTGCCGCCGTCGGAATTCGTAATGCGCGAGTCGGCGCCGAGCGCCGCAGCCTCTGCCCGGCGCGCCCACTCAATCCGCTCCGCCCCCGGCAGCGAATAGACGTCCTCGTCGTATAGATGCAAATCGTCTGTAACCGCACCAAATTCCCGGGTCTCCGGCAATCCGCTGAATGGGTCTTCCTCTGTCACTTTGGCCAGCGCCAAGGCTCCCTCTACCAGTCGCAGGATTCCCTCCGGGGTCAGGTCGCTAGTGCTGGTTGAGGCCGACCGCTTGCCCAGAAAGACGCGAAGCCCCAGCCCCCGCGAGCCCGAGTCTTGCAGCGTTTCCACCTGACCCATGCGCACATTCACGCTAAACTCATCGCCCTCGCGCGCAACCGCTTCGGCATCGGTGGCTCCAGCTTTCATGGCCTGCGCCACCACATCGGCGGCCAGGGATTCAAGATCAACAGCGGTCAAATCAAGT
>Ga0265336_10000813_pt1 | contig 16445 bp, 15 predicted proteins | sample 42119metaG_FD_193583 | JGI IMG/M metagenome (GOLD analysis project Ga0265336, IMG submission 193583) | Rhizosphere microbial communities from Carex aquatilis grown in University of Washington, Seatle, WA, United States - 4-21-19 metaG | ecosystem: Host-associated > Plants > Roots > Rhizosphere...
GCCGCGCCCGCCGGCGCGCCGGTGGCGGCGGCCCCCGTGGCCGTCGCGCCGCCGCCGGTGGTCGCCCCGCGCCCGCTGCCGACCCCGGCGCCCGCACCCCTGCCCGCTGCCGCGCCCGCGGCTCCGCTGATGCGCACGCCCGCCGCGCGTGCGGTGGCCACCGCCACGGTGTCCGACGACGAGCCGCCCTGGGGCGACGAGGAGCCCGACGTGCTCGTCGACGACCTGCCCGCGCCCACCCGGGCCCGCGGCAACGGGAACGCACCGCCGCCGGTGCAGCGAGCCCGCCCGACCCTGGCCGAGCTCGAGCCCGAGGTCGACGACGAGCCCGCGGCCGCGCCGCGCGCCGGCGCGCAGGCCTTCGCGCCGCCGCCCGCGCTGCCGCCGTTCGAGCGCACCGAGCTCGGCACGCGCTGGTACGGCCTGATCCACCAGTGCGCGACGGCCGGCAAGCTGGTCGCGATGGTGCGCGCGCTGGCGATGCAGTCCGAGCTGATCGAGTGCGAGACCGCAGGCGAGGCGCCCACGTGGCGGCTGCGCGTCGGGCTCGAGACGCTGCGCAACCCGGCGCTGGCTGACAAGCTGGCGGCGATCCTGAACGAGCTCACCGGCCAGGCGCTGCAGCTGGTCGTCGAGCTGGGCGACCCGCAGGACACCCCGCTCAAGCGCGACGCCGCCGAGACCGACCGCCGGCAGCGCGCCGCCATCGACGAGATCCAGTCCGACGCCACGGTCCGTGCCTTGCTGGCGCAGTTCCAGACGGCGCGCATCCTGCCCGGCTCGGTCAAGCCGCTCTGATTCCTTCCCCGGGGCCGCCGCGCGGTCCCACCCGAACACACAAGACGAAAGGTCGTATCCCATGATGAAAGGTCAACTCGCCGGTCTGATGAAGCAGGCCCAGGCGATGCAGGACAACCTGAAGAAGGTGCAGGACGAGCTCGCCACGATCGAGGTCGACGGCCAGGCCGGCAATGGCCTCGTCAAGATCACGATGACCTGCAAGCACGACGTGCGCCGCGTCACCATCGACCCCAGCCTGCTCGCCGACGACAAGGACATGCTCGAGGACATGGTGGCCGCGGCGTTCAACGACGCGCTGCGCAACGCCGAGGAGGTGAGCCAGGCCAAGATGGGCAAGGTCACCGCCGGCATGCCGCTGCCCCCTGGCATGAAGATGCCGTTCTGATGACTTCGTTTCGCCGTCGGCGCTGCCGCTCGGGCGGAGACCAGGAAGTTCGAGGGAGCGCCGGAACCGGCTTCGCCGGGCCGGTCGCGGCTGCCCCCCGCGGGGGGCAGCGACCAGCGGGCGCGTGGGGGCCCCATGAGTGAGGCCCGGCTGGTCTCGCTCGTCGAGGCGCTGCGCGTGCTGCCCGGCGTCGGCGTGAAGTCGGCGCAGAGGATGGCGTTCCACCTGCTGCAGCACGACCGCGAGGGCGCGCTGCGGCTGGCCTCCGCGCTCGACAGCGCGGTGCACGACATCCGCCACTGCGCGCGCTGCCACACCTTCACCGAGCACACCCTGTGCGACGTCTGCGCCGACCCCGCGCGCGACGCCAATGTGCTGTGTGTGGTCGAGACGCCGGCCGACCAGTCGGCGCTGGAGCGCACCGGCAGCTACAAGGGTCTGTACTTCGTGTTGATGGGGCGGCTGAGCCCGCTCGACGGCGTCGGCGTGCGCGACATCGGCGTCGAGCCGCTGCTCGAGCGCATCGAACGCGAGCCGGTGGGCGAGGTCATCCTGGCCACCAGCTTCACCGCCGAGGGCGAGGCCACGTCGCACGTGATCGGCGAGGCCCTGAAGGCCCGCGGCATCACGGTGTCGCGGCTGGCGCGCGGCGTGCCGGCCGGCAGCGAGCTGGAGTACGTCGACCTGTCGACGATCGCCCACGCGCTGGCGGATCGACGCTGAGGTCCGGCTAACCGGCGTTCGCAGCGGAACGACGCGGACCCCGGGAATCCCCGGTGTCCATGGCGGGAGGGCGGGCCGCGCCGGCGCCCGTTCCTCTGCCAGAATCGTCCGGCACCGCCCGTTCGCGGCGGTGAGCCGACCTCACTGGGCCGCCTGCGTTGAGCCGTTCACCTTCCCCGCCCGCCATCGCAGCGCCGCGCCTGCCTGCCATCCGCCTCAGCGACCGCCTGCTGCAGCGCCTTCAGCGCGGCGTGGCGGCGCGCCCGTATCTTGCGGGCGCCGTCGTCGTGCACGCACTGCTGGTGCTGCTGCTGCTCAACGTGGCCGCCTTCGATGCCCGCAAGAGCGCCCAGGCGGCGGCGGCGGAGGCCGCGAAGACGGCTCAGCGCATCGCGCAGACCCGGCAGCGCGACCTGCGCCACCGCGTCGAGCGCATGGAGGCCATCCTCTCCGAGCTCGAACCTGCGGCCGCTCCGCTGCCGCCGGCCGGCGCCGACGCCTCGGCCGCCGCGCTGGCCGAGCGGGCGCAGGCGCTGGCCGACGCCATCGAGGCGGCCGACCGCGAGATGCGCGCCGCCGAACTCGCCCGCCTGACCCAGCTGACCCCGGACGAGGCGCGTCGCAAGCTCGCCATCGAGGCTGCGGCACAGGCGCTGCCGCCGCCGCCGGAGTCCGCCGTGCAGAAGATCGCCCGCCTGGAGCGCCGCGCGCGCGACGTCGCGGAGGCCCGGCGCGCGCGCCTGGACGCGCAGCGCGAGGGCCTGCGCGTGACGAGCGCGCCCGCGCACGCGAAGCCGCGCCGCCACTACGAACCCGACAAGGCGCTGGCCCACACGGCGCCGGCCTCGGGCTCCACCGGCCAGGCCCATGTGGCCGACGGCATCCCGCGCTCGGCCGCCGAGCAGTTCGCCGCCATCGTGCGCCTGGGCGGCCCCCAGGGCCGCGTGGGCGTGGTGGGCACCGAGGCGGGGTTGTCGGTCAACCGCGAGCACGTCAAGGGCATCGCCGGCGGCCGCAACGCGGGTGCGGACGACTTCGGTCGCGACTCGGACACCGCCGGCAAGCGGCGCGCGGTCGTGCTCGAGGGCCAGCGCGAGCAGCGCGGCCGCGATGGCGGCATCGGCGACCACGGCGCGGGCGCTTCCCGCCAGGGTGGCCGGGCCGAGCCGCCTGCGGCGCCTGCCGCGCCGCGCGGCCTGGCCGCGGTACGCATCCCGGGCAGCAGCCTCGACCTCACCGGCAACGCCGAGGACGGCCGGCACCAGTTCGTGCGCTACGCCGCGCCGCCGACGGTGGACGTGGCCACGCTGCACACGGCCGCCGGCCGCGTGTTCGGCGCCGGCGGCACCTACGCCGAGCGCGTCTACCTCGACACCTGGTACGTGATCGGCCCGTTCGCCGGCCAGGGGGACGAGTCGATGCAGCACGGCTATCCGCCCGAGGACAACGTCGACCTGGACGCCGTCTACCCGGGCCTCGACGGCCGCACGCTGGCCTGGCAGTTCACCAGCCGCGGCTTCTACCCGTTCATTCCCCCCGACCGCGCCGAGAACGCCGTCTATTACGCGTGGACGGAACTGCGCGTGGACGAGGACCGCGACGTGTGGCTGTCCATCGCCGCCGACGACGACTCGATGCTGTGGCTGGACGAGCGCCTCGTCTGGGTCAGCTCGCCCGGCGACAAGCCCTGGTACCACCCGCCGTACTACCTGCGCGACGAACTCGTCGGCAGCCTCGCGCTGACCGAGGGCCAGCGCCGCGTGCACCTGGCCGCGGGCGTGCATCGCCTGCTGTTCAAGCTCCACAACAACACCGACAAGACGTTCTTCTCGGTCGTGCTTTCGTCCTGAGGAGGGATTTCCTTGCAATTCAACCTGTTCCAGCAACTGGCCACCGGCGGCGCCGGCATCTGGGTCATCGGTGCGCTGTCACTGCTGATGGTCACCGTGGCCATCGAGCGCTTCCACCGGTTCCGCATGGCGGCCATCGTGCCGCCCGGCCTGGTCGACGAGATCGTCCCGCTGTGGCAGGCGGGCCGCTTCGACGACCTGCAGCAGGCGCTCGCGCGCTACCCGAGCGTGCTGGCCCGTGCGATCGCGTTCCTCGCCGCCAACCGCGCGCGCTGGCCGGCGGAACTGCTGGGCGAACGCGCCGGCGAACTTGCCTCGCGCGAGCTGCGCCAGCAGCAGCAGCGCGCCTACCCGCTCGCCGTGGTGGCCACCGTGGCGCCCATCGTCGGCCTGCTGGGCACGGTGGTCGGCATGATCGAGGCCTTCCACGTCATCGCGTTCACCGGCGGCATGGGCGACGCCTCGCTGCTGGCCGGCGGCATCTCCAAGGCCCTGGTCAACACCGCCGCGGGCCTGAGCGTGGCGCTGCCCGCCCTGGCGCTGCACCACTTCTTCCGCCACCGCCTGACGGTGGGCGGGCTGGCGCTCGAGGAACAGCTCGAGCGCGTGCTCGACGACTGCGTGCGCGACGGAGGCCGCTGATGCGCATCGACGTCGGCGAGGAGGAACAACCCGAGATCAGCCTGATCGCGTTGATCGACTGCATCTTCTTCCTGCTCATGTTCTTCATGGTGGCCAGCTCGTTCCAGAAGCAGGCCGAGGGCAAGGCGCAGAAGAACCTGCCCATCACGCTGCCGGAGTCGGCGGTCTCGCTGGACAAGGCCGGCGCCGACCCCAGCCCGCTGGTGATCGGCGTGGACGTCAAGGGCGGCGTCTATTGGGGCCGCGACCCGGTCACGACGGTCGAACTGCGCGACCGGCTGCACGCCGAGGCGCAGAAGGACCCCAACCGGGCGGTGCGCATCGACGGTGATACCCAGGTGCCGTACCAGGAGGTGGTGCACCTGCTGGACCTGTGCCAGTTCGAGGGGTTGACGCACATCTCGATGCGCACGCGGGCCGGGCGCTGATCGGCCGCACGAGCGACCTCAGGAGGCGCCGCCGAGGTCGCGCAGGCGGGCGTGCAGGGCGTCCGTGGCGTCGGCCGGCACGCTCTGCTTCGCGCGCAGGTAGCGCTCGCTGAACACGTCCAGCCAGGCCTCCAGCGCCTGCGCGGCATCCGGCTCCCCGGCCTGCGCCAGGCACAGCGCGGCCACCTCGGAGGTGCAGAGGTGGTGGCCGTGCCAGGAGCGCCGCAGGCGGTAGCGCGAGAGCTGTTCGGGGCGCAGGGCCAGCACCGGAAAGCGGTCGAGGATCGGGCTCTTGCGGAACATCTTGCGTGCCTCGGACCAGGTGCCGTCGAGCAGGATGAACAGCGGGCGGCGCGCATCGTCGACCGCCGTGGAAGGCCAGCGCTCGACCACGCGCGCGGGCGGCGCGAACTCGCCCGGGAAGACAACCACCGGCTGCCAGCGCGGGTCGTCCAGCAAGGCGAGCAGCGCGGGGTCGACGGCGGTGCGCGACCAGCCGAACGCGAAGGTGTCGGGCACCACGTCGGCCACCAGCCAGCCCGTGTTGCTGGGCTTCAGCGGCTCGTAGGGCGCCATCAGCAGGCACACCCCGGCGCGCGTGGGCACGACGAGCCGCAGTGCGCACGCGCAGTGGCTGGGCGGCAGGCGGCAGGCCGCGCAGCGGGTCCTGCGCGGCTCGCCGCGATCGAGCCAGGGCCGGGTCGCGTCGTCGGCGAGGCTGGCAGCGCGCAGGCGGGCGACGGCGTGGGGCGGCGGCGTGTCGTCGGGGAGCGGGGTCATGCCGGCATGATGCCCCGACGCGCCGCGTGGCGGGCTCAGGCGGCGGGCCGGGACGCCGCCTGCAGCATCTCGCCCATCTTCTGGTGGATGACGTTGATGGCCTTGAGCGGGCGCAGCATCACCTTGAACTCGACGATCTGGCCGGCGGCGTTCCATCGGACGATGTCGACGCCGTTGACCAGGATGCCGTCGATCTCGGTCTCGAACTCCAGCATCGCGTCGCTGGCGCCGACGATCTCGCGCACGTAGCGGAAGCTCGGGTTGAAGAACACCTGGAAGGCGGCCGACAGGTACCTCACCGTCAGCGCCCGGCCGCGCTGGGCCGAGTGCACCACCGGCGACCAGAACACGGCGTCCTCGGCCACCAGGCCGGGCAGGTCGGTGGCGTCGTGGGTGCGCACCATGCGGTGCCAGGTCTCCAGCGGGCTCGGGCTCATGTCGGATCTCCGTGTGGCGGCGCCGGCGTCGCGGCGCGCGGGCTCAATGCTGGGCGACCTTGGTCTTGGCGGCCTGCCGAGCGGGCGTGCCGCCGGCGGCCTTGTGCGCGACCACCACCTTGGCCTTGTGCGGGGCCTTGGACGTCGCCACGTGCGCGCCGCTGCGCGCATTGCCGGTCAGCACGACGCGCGGCCGGACGACCGGGGCCTTCGCGACCTTGGTCGGCGCCGCGTGCGTCGGCGCGCGCGCCAGCGAGGTCGTGCGCGGCAGGAACAGCACCGCGGTGCTGCCGGCGGCGAACTTGCCGCCGGACGACACGTGGTTCCACGAGGCCACATCCGAGGTCGTCACGTGCCAGCGGCGCGCCACCGAGGCCACGCTCTCGCCGCCCTTGCCGATGCGCATGTTCACGCGCCGGGTGGGCGGCAGGTCGGGCGCCAGGGTCATCGCGGCGGAGTCGGCCACGGCCACCGAGACGTCGGCGATGTGCTGCGCCGAGCGCGGCACCAGCAGCGTCGAGCCCGACTTGACCAGCATGCGCGCGGGGATCCGGTTGACCGCGCGCAGCTCGGCCTCGCTCATGCCCACCACCTTGGCGGCCTCGGCGGGGCGCATCGTCTTGCCCACCACGTACACCGTCCAGGTGGCCAGGGGGCCGTCGTGGGCCTTGACGGCGCGCACGAAGTCGTCGGCGTTGTCGTAGGGCAGCAGCACCTGCGGCGTGCCGGCGGCCAGGATCACCGGCTTGTCCAGCTGCGGGTTGAGCATGCGGAACTCGTCGATGGGCACGTTGGCGAGGCGGGCCGCGGTGTCGACGTCGATGTCGCGCTCGATCGGCACGCTCAGGAAGTACGGGTGGTTGCCCACCGCGGGCAGCGTCAGCGCGTAGGCCTCCGGGTGCATCACGATGTTCTTGACGGCCTGCAGCTTGGGCACGTACTCGCGCGTCTCCACCGGCAGGTTCAGGCTGAGGTAGTCGGTGGGCAGGCCGGCCTTCAGGTTGCGCGCGATCGCGCGCTGCACGTTGCCCTGGCCGCAGTTGTAGGCAGCCAGCGCCAGGCGCCAGTCGCCGAACATGTCGTGCAGGCGCTGCAGGTAGTCGAGCGCGGCGCGCGTGGAGGCGAGCACGTCGCGGCGGTCGTCGCGGAAGATGTTCTGCTTCAGGTCGAAGTCCTTGCCGGTGGCCGACACGAACTGCCACATGCCCGAGGCCTTGGCCACCGACATCGCCTGCGGGTTGAACGCGCTTTCGGTGAACGGCAGCAGCGCGAGCTCGGTGGGCATGTGGCGGCGCTCCACCTCCTGGGTGATGTGGTACAGGTAGCGCGAGCCGCGCGCCGTCATGCGGGCGACGTAGTCGGGGCGCGATGCGTACCACTGCTCCCAGTTCCGGACGTCGGCCGTTTCCATGTCGGGGATGGCGAAGCCGTCGCGCACGCGGTGCCACAGGTCGGCGCGCGCCGCGCGGTCGTCGAGGTCGACCCGGGTCTCGGGTTGCAGCGGGTCGAACGGCGGCAGGACGGCGGGCGCCGGGCCGATCTTGGCGGCGGCGTCGTCGTCGTCGGCGTCCATCGCGTCCGCGGCCGCGGCCGTGGCGGCGCCGGACGGCGCGCTGGCGGCGACGCTCGCGACCGCCACGGGCGGGGCCTCGGAGGCGGCCGCGGCGGGTGCGGAGGCCGCATCGACGGGGGCCGCGGCGACGGCGGTGACGACGGGGGCGCCGCCGGCCGCGGAGGGCGGCTCGGCGGTGGCGCAGGCCGCCAGTGCCAAGGCGACGACGAACGGGAGCGCGCCCAGCAGGGGCAGGCGCGGCTTCGGGGGAGTCAGGTTCAAAACGTGTTCTTCCATTCGCGCAAGGCGGCCAGGATGTCGGTCGGGGCGCTGGAGGCGGCGCCATGGGTGAGCGCCGAGTCGATCACTTCGGGTTCCCGGACGCGCAGGAACGGGTTGATGGCACGTTCCGTGGCGATCGTCGAGGGCAGCGTCCACGCGCCTTCGGCGCGCAACGCCTTGCAGCGGGTCTCGTAGTCGGCCAGGGCCGTGTTGTCGGGCTCGACCGTGCGCGCGAAGCGCAGGTTCGAGAGCGTGTATTCGTGAGCGCAGCAGACGCGCGTGTCGCCCGGCAACGCGGCGAGTCGGGAGAGAGAGTCGTGCATCTGCGCCGGAGTTCCCTCGAACAGCCGGCCGCAGCCGCCGGAGAACAAGGTGTCGCCGCAGAACAGCCACGGCGCGCGGCCCGGCTCGGTCACCACGTAGGCGATGTGACCGGCGGTATGGCCGGGCACGTCGAGCACGTCGACGCGGGCGCCGAGCAGTTCGAAGGACAGGCCCTGCGACATGCGCTGCACGGCCACCGGCATCGCCTCGTGCGCCGGGCCGTAGACGGGGCCGTGCAGCAGCGGCGCGAGCTCGACCAGTCCGCCGACGTGATCGCCATGGTGGTGGGTCACTAGAATGGCCGCGAGCCGCAGACCCCGCTCGTGCAACGCGTTCCTGACAGGCGCCGCCGCTCCGGGATCCACCACGACGGCGTCGTTGCCGTCGTGAAGCATCCAGATGAGGTTGTCGGCAAAGGCGGGTAGGGCGATCAGATCCATGGAGACAAGCGCTGCGATTATAGAGTTGGGCGGCTGGCTGAAGACGCCGCCGGGCGAGGTGCTGCTCGCCTGGGAGCAGGAGCGCATCGACACGGCCGTGTCCGACATCTTCGGCTACCACGCCTTGCAGATGGGCCTGCCCGAGCTCGACGGCCTGCGCGCCAATCGCATGCCCCACCGCTGGCTGGCCAGCAGCAGCCTGGTCAATCCCGAGCCGCTGGCCATCGCCCCGCCGCGCGACAGCGAGATCTCCACCCGGCCGCTGCGGGTACCGGTGGGCCTGCACTGCGACGCCGAGGCGTTGCCGTTCGCCTCCAACAGCCTCGACCTGGTCGTGATGCCGCACACGCTGGAGATGGCCGAGGATCCGCACCAGGCGCTGGCCGAGGCTGCGCGCTGCCTCGTGCCCGAGGGGCGGCTGGTGATCGTCGGCTTCAATCCGATGAGCCTGTGGGCGTTGCGCCAGCGCCTGGGTCGCACCGGCCACAGCCTGAAGATGGCCGACGAGGACCTGTTCCTGCCGAGCGCGGGCGAGTTCATCGGCTACTGGCGGCTGCGCGACTGGCTGCGCCTGCTCAGCTTCGAGATCGAGGTCGGCAAGTTCGGCTGCTACCGGCCGCCCTGGGCGTCGCAGAAGTGGCTGCAGCGCTTCGAGTGGATGGAGCCGCTGGGCGAACGCTGGTGGCCGGTGCTGGGCGCCGTGTACTTCCTGGTCGCGGTGCGGCGGGTGCGCGGCATGCACCTGATCGGCAAGCCGCGCCGGGGGCGCCTGAAGACGTCGGCGGCGCCGGCGGTGGCGAGCACGCATCGCCGGCGATGAATCGCCGGGCCCCCGGCGCCGCCCGGGTACGATGCCGGCCATGACAGAAGAAGTTTCGACCGAAGTGACGATCTACACGGACGGCGCCTGCAAGGGCAACCCCGGGCCGGGCGGCTGGGGTTGCTGGCTGTCGGCCAGCGGCAAGGAGCGCGAGCTGTTCGGCGGCGCGCCGCAGACGACCAACAACCGCATGGAGCTCACCGCGGTGATCAAGGGCCTGTCGGTGCTGACCCGGCGCTGCACCGTCGCCATCTACACCGACAGCGAATACGTGCGCAACGGCATCATGACCTGGATCCACGGCTGGAAGCGGCGCGGCTGGAAGACGGCCGACGGCAAGCCGGTGAAGAACGTGGAGCTGTGGCAGCAGCTCGAGACGCTGGCCAACGCGCACGACGTCCAGTGGCACTGGGTCAAGGGCCACGCCGGCGATCCGGGCAACGAACGCGCGGACATGCTCGCCAACAAGGGCGTTCAACTGGTGCTGGACGGCAAGGCCGCCTAGGTTTCGAGGTCGGCCGGGGTGTTGACGTTGGCGAAGGCGTCGGCGTCGCCCGCCGCGTCGAACAGCACCGGCAGCGCGTGGGCCGCGACCCAGCCCTGCACCTTGCGGCCGCCCTCGGCCAGGTAGCGCGCCAGGTCGGCGGCGAGCGCGGTAGACAGCAGGCAGCACACCGGTTCCAGCCGCAGGCCGTCGGCGCCGCGGTCGCGCTGCACGACCGCGCCGGACGCGTCGGCCAGGCCGCGCGCCAGGCGTTCCACGAGGTCGACCGGCAGCCGCGGCGTGTCGCAGGGCACGACCGCCAGCCACGGCGTCGGCGCGGCGCGCAGGCCGGCCAGGATGCCCGCCAGCGGGCCGGGGTGGTCGTCGGTGGCGTCGGCCAGCACGCACGCCGCCCGCGCCGCGTAGGCGGCCTCGTTGCGGTTCGCGCTGATCATCACCTCGCCCACCTGCGGCGCGAGGCGCGCCAGCACGTGGTCGACCAGCGGCAGGCCGCGCCACGACTGCAGGCCCTTGTCCAGCCCGCCCAGGCGCGCGCCGCGCCCGCCGGCCAGGACCAGGCCGGTGATGGCCGCGCGCGTCGGGGCCGCGGCCATCAACCGCCGATGTAGTGCATCTCGACGCGGCGCTCGTCGCCCGCGCCGCCGCGCGCATCGACCGCCGGCGTGGCGGCGCTGCGCAGCGCCGAATAGCGGTCGTCGCGGCTGGCCCAGAGGTGGTCGACCGCGGCGGCGATCGCCGCATCGTCGGCCCCGCCGCGCAGCAGCGCGCGCAGGTCGTGGCCCTGGCTGGCGAACAGGCACAGGTACAGCTGGCCGTCGGTGGACAGGCGGGCGCGGTTGCAGCTGCCGCAGAAGGACTGCGTCACGCTGGAGACCAGGCCGATCTCCTGGCCGCTGTCGACGAAGCGCCAGCGTTGCGCCGTCTCGCCTTCGGACGTGGCCGGCAGCGGCTCCAGCGGGCCGATCTCGCGCAGGCGCGCGAGCACGTCGTGCGACGGAAGCACGTCGTCCAGGCGCCAGCCGTTGGTGCTGCCGACGTCCATGAACTCGATGCAGCGCAGCACGACGGCGTGGCCGAAACGGGCGTGCAGGGCGCGCGCCAGCGGAACGATCTGGTCGTCGTTGCCGCCTTTCTTGACCACCATGTTGACCTTGACCGGTGCGAAGCCGGCGGCGATCGCGGCCTCGATGCCGAGCAGAACGTCCTCCACCGCGAAGCCGACGTCGTTCATGCGCCGGAAGGCCTCGTCCTCGATGGCGTCCAGGCTCACCGTGATGCGGTCCAGGCCGGCCGCCTTCAGCGCCGCGGCCTTGCGGGCCAGCAGCGAGCCGTTGGTGGTGAGGGTGAGGTCCAGCGGCTCGCCGGCGGGCGTGCGCAGCGTGGCCAGCATCGCCACCAGGGCCTCGAGGTTCTTGCGCAGCAGCGGCTCGCCGCCGGTCAGGCGCAGCTTGCGCGTGCCGGCGTTGGCGAACACCTGCGCCAGCCGCGCAATCTCCTCGAAGCTGAGCAGCGCCGACTGCGGCAGGAAGGCATGCTGGTGGTCGAACACCTCCTTGGGCATGCAGTAGCTGCAGCGGAAGTTGCATCGATCGGTCACCGAGATACGCAGGTCGCGCAGCGCACGGCCGCGCGCATCGAGGCGGTCCTCGCCGCGCTGTAACGCAATCGCGCCGGGGCGTGCCGGTGCCGGTGCGAGGCCGCGGCGCAGGTCGTTGATGGCGATGATCTTGTCCATGCCGCGATTGTGCCCGGCCGGCGCGTCGACGCTGCCAGTCGGGGCATCGCCGGAAACGACACAGCCCGCGCGCGGGCGGGCTGTGGCCGGGGAGTCGGGGCTGCTCAGCGCTCGGCCATCGGGCGTGCGAAGGGCGCGTGCATCGGGCCCAGCGAGGTGGGGCCGGTGGACGGCAGCGTCGGCAATGCGCTGCCGGTGTGCAGGCCCGACGGGTTCAGCGACGCGGCCAGCGGCGTGGCCGCGGTCGCTGCGCCGCCGCCCTGGCCGGACAGCCGCGCCGTCAGCGAGGCCAGCATGGAGCCGCCCGCTGCCGTGGGATTGCCGCCGGCGTCGGCCAGTTCGGGCACGCGGCGCGCGCCGGTGAAGTGGCGCGCCCAATAGGAGATGTTGATGTCCTCGATGCGCACGGACTCGCCGGTGCGCGGCGAGTGGATGAACTTGCCGTCGCCCAGGTAGATGCCCACGTGCGAGAAGGTGCGGCGCATGGTGTCGAAGAAGACGAGGTCGCCGGGCTTGAGGTCCTTCCTGTCGACCTTGGCGAGTTCGGGTGCGTTGGCCTGCTCGTCGGCGCGGTGGGGCAGCACGCGGCCCAGGCTGTTCTCGAAGACGTAGCGCGTGAAGCCGGAGCAGTCGAAGCCGGTCTCGGCGGTGTTGCCGCCCAGCTTGTAGCGCACGCCCAGGAAGTTCATGGCCGAGTCGACCAGGCCCGAGGCGCCATCGCGCACCTGGGAGATGAGCTGGGAGCTCTTGCTGGCCACCGAGGTGGCCACTGAATCGAGCAGGCCCTGGTCGTCGACCGGGCGCATGGCGGGTTGGCGAACCGAGGGCGGGGCGGCCAGTGCCGTGCCGAGCGGCGCCACGAGCGCTGCCGACATCACCAGGAGCCCAACGAATCGGGGGAGGTGGCGCGACGGCTGGCTGGCCGCGGCCCCTCGACGGTTCTTGATTGTTCGCACCGGGCCAGCATACAGGATGCCAGCTTCGGGGGTCAACCGTGGCCTGGGGTAAAACCTGAGCAAATACAAAGACTTGCACGCGGTTACGTGCTGTCCGGGTGAGCCGGAACGACTGTTTCGGACGCGTAAATCTGCAACTCGTCACAACGTGGTCGGAAATTCCCTCTACGCGCAGTGACAATCGGCGCGGCCGCCAGGATGGCGGCCGGCAGCCGGTCGAGCAGGGTTGCCGCCACCCGGAGACCCGATGCAGAGAACGAACGTGATGTCCGCCGCGCTGGCGCTGGCGGCCGCGCTGGCCCTGGCCGCGGCGCCGGCCGACGCGGCGCCGCGCCGGCACGTGCCCGCGCACCCGAAGCCGATCCCGGTCAAGCCGGTGGTCGAGAACCCGGTGGCCGATCTCCCGTTCCCGGCCTTCGAGCGCGGCCCGCAGGTTGCCTCGGCCTGCACGACGGGCCTGGAAGGCGCGATGCTGCGGGTCAAGGAGCTCGAGAAGCGCAAGGCCGGCGCCGACTGGCTCAAGGGCTGGGAGGCGCTGTACGACTGGGAAGAGGACCAGAGCGGCGCGCTGATCTTCCTGCAGAACGTGCACCCGAACGCCGAGCTGCGCGCGGAGGCCGAGAAGTGCGAGCAGCGCTGGAGCGACTTCCAGGCCGGGCTCGGCCAGAACGCGCTGGTCTGGCAGGGTGCCCGCCAGAGCGTGGCGCTGCTCAAGGATCCGGTCGACCGCCGCGCCGCGGAGCTGGCGCTCGAGGCCTTCGAGGATGCCGGCGTCGCGCTGCCCAAGGACAGGCAGGTCAAGGCCAAGGCGATCGCCGACAAGCTCGCCACGCTGGGCCAGCAGTTCAACCGCAACATCCGCGACGCCCATGTGCGCGTCGCGTTCGCCGACGCCGAGCTCAAGGGCGTGCCGGAGGCGGTCTGGAAAGACCAGCCGCGCGATGCCGACGGCAAGGTGACGCTGCCCATCGACGGCCCCGCCTACGCCACCGTGATGCAGACCGCCGAGGATGCCGGCGCCCGCGAACGCCTGTGGCGCGCGAAGACCAACGAGGGCGGCCCCGACAACCTCAAGCTGCTTGCCCAGATCGAGCAGCTGCGCCTGGACCAGGCCCGCCTGTTCGGCCTGTCCAGCTATGCCGACTTCGTGCTGCGCCGGCGCATGGTCGAGACCCCGGCGCAGGCCGCCCGCTTCCTGGACGAGGTCCACGCGGCCGTCGCCGAGGACGACCGGCGCGACGTGCTCGAGCTGCGCCAGGCCAAGGCCCGCCACCTGGGCCAGACGCTGGAGGCGACCCGGCTGCAGCGCTGGGACACGATGTTCTATTCGGAACGCCTGCTGCGCGAGCGCTTCGCCGTCGACGAGGAGGCCTTCCGGGCCTACTTTCCGCCGCAGGAGAGCCTGCGCTTCGTGATGCGCGTGGCCGAGAAGATGTTCGGCGTGCGCTACGACAGGGTCGACGGCAAGTGGTGGGCGCCCGAGGTGCAGGCCTGGGCCGTCACCGACGTGGCCGGCAACCGCAAGATCGCCACGCTCTACGTCGATCCCTACCCGCGCGACGGTAAGTACAACCACGCCGCGGTCTGGAACTACCGCAATGGCGCCAGCGCCGTGCCGCGCCAGGCGCAGTCGGCGCTGGTGGTGAACTTCGACCGCCGCGGCCTGACGCTGCGCGAGCTCGAGACGCTGATGCACGAATTCGGCCACACCCTGCGCAACAGCCTGTCGGCCACCCGCTACGCGAGCGACGCGGGCGAGAACGTGGCGCAGGATTTCGCCGAGGCGCCGTCGCAGATGCTGGAGGACTGGGTCTACGACAAGAAGGTGCTCAAGGTGTTCCAGGAAGTCTGCCCGGCTTGCAAGCCGGTGCCCGACGACCTGGTCGACAAGGCGCGCGCCGCGCGCGAGTTCGGCAAGGGCATGCAGGTGGAACGCCAGCACCTGTACGCGGCCTACGACCTCGCGCTGCACGGCCCGGGCGCGCCCGACCCGATGGAGACCTGGGAGAAGATGGAGGGCGCCAGCTCGCTGGGCTACGTGCCGGGCACCACCTTCCCCTCGGGCTTCGCCCACATCGCCGGCGGCTACGGGGCGGGGTACTACGGCTACCTGTGGAGCCAGGCCGTGGCCAGCGACATGCGCACGGCCTTCGTCGGCGACAGGCTCGACCCCAAGGCGGGGGCGCGCTTTCGCGCCACCGTGCTGGGGGAGGGGGCGCAGAAGGCGCCGCAGCAGGTGGTCAAGGATTTCCTGGGGCGCGAGGCGGGCTCGCAGGCGTTTTTCGACTACCTGAAGAAGTAGCCGGTCCGGGGAAGGCGCGTCGGAGGCGCGGTTCCCCCGCGCGCTGCAGGATTCACGGCGCGTGAAACGCGCCACAAATGCCGCGGCATGCACGGTGGCGCCCGCCGGCACGTTGAGCGACGAGCCCCGGGTGCGGCACACTATGGCCAACATGTCCGATTCCCTGAACACCCGTCCCGGCGCTGCGCACTCGCCAGAAGAGGGCGGCGACGCGCTGGCGGCCGGCACGCGGCTGGCGGAATTCGAGATCCGCCAGGTGCTGGGCACCGGCGGCTTCGGCATCGTCTACCGGGCCTGGGACGAGGCGCTGCAGCGCGACGTCGCGCTGAAGGAATACATGCCGGTCTCGCTGGCCGGGCGCGGCGCGGGCGAACGGGTGACCTTGCGCTCGCGCAGCCAGGAGGAGAACTTCGCGCTGGGCCTGCAGTCGTTCGTCAACGAGGCCCGGCTGCTCGCCCGCTTCGACCAGCCGGCGCTGGTCAAGGTGTTCCGGTTCTGGGAAGCCAACGGCACCGCCTACATGGCCATGCCGCTCTACCAGGGCCGCACCCTGCGCCAGCTGCGCAAGGCGGCGACGCCGGGCACCTTCGACGACGCCTGGGCGCGCGCGCTGATCGAGCCGCTGCTGGGCGCGCTGGCGGTGATGCACGACGCGGCGGTCTACCACCGCGACATCGCGCCGGACAACATCCTCTGGTGCGACGACAACCGCCCCGTGCTGCTCGATTTCGGCGCGGCCCGCCTGGTGCTGGCCGACCGCACGCAGAACGTCACCGCCATTCTCAAGCCGCAGTTCGCGCCCATCGAGCAGTACGCCGAGACGCAGTCCATGCGCCAGGGCCCGTGGACGGACCTGTACGCGCTGGCGGGCACCTGCTATTTCATGCTGACCGGGCGCGCGCCGCTGCCCGCCACCGCGCGCCTGATGGGCGACGAACTGGAGCCGCTCGCGCACCTGGCGCCGCCGGGCTGCTCGCCGCACCTGCTGCAGGTGCTGGACTGGGCGATGGCCGTGCGGCCGCAGGATCGGCCGCAGTCGGTGGCCGAGTTCCGCGATGCGCTGGCCGGGCGCATCGACGTGCCGCTGCGCATCGGGCCGAAGCCGCCCGTGCTGCCGGCCGCGCCGGTGCCGTCGTCCGCGGCCTACGAGAAGACCATCCAGGCGACGACGCGGCTGGGGTCGACCCGGCGCGCGCCGGCGTCGGCCGCGTCCGCTTCGGCGGCCGCGCCGGGCGCGCGGCGCCCGCACGCGCACGATCTCGAGACGCCGGAGCGCAGCGTGGTGCTGCCGCCCAAGTCCGGGTTGCCGCTGAAGTCGGTGTTGCTGCTGCTGGTCGTGGCCGCGGCGGCCGCCGGCGCGTGGACGACGCGCCTGCAATGGCTGCCGGCGCTCGGGCTGCGCAGCGCGCCGCTGGCCGTCGCCGCGAGCGCCGCGGCCGCCGAGCCGCCGGCCAGCGCGGTGGTGGCCGCGGCGTCGGCCCCG
>Ga0265336_10000816_pt1 | contig 16369 bp, 18 predicted proteins | sample 42119metaG_FD_193583 | JGI IMG/M metagenome (GOLD analysis project Ga0265336, IMG submission 193583) | Rhizosphere microbial communities from Carex aquatilis grown in University of Washington, Seatle, WA, United States - 4-21-19 metaG | ecosystem: Host-associated > Plants > Roots > Rhizosphere...
AGGTCCGACGAAGGGCACGGTTGCGCAGGCTTCCCCTGCGCGAACAGCCTGCAGAATGTCGATCCGCGACAGCACCGTGCCGTAGCCATTCGACGACCAGCGAACGAACGCAAACACGCTGCCGGGTGTGAATGAGACCACACGACGATAGTGATCGAGCCGCAGGTCTTGAACTGTTCGGCCGAAACGGATGCGGTTTTCGATTCTGCCCTGCAGCCATAGCAGCTGGACGCGCGTCAGCTCGCTCATCGGATCATCTCTCGGTTGGATGGGATTGGGAGACGCTGGCGAGCCCGGCACGAGCGCACAGAAGGCAGCTCGACCATCCCTGGGGACCAGCCACGCAAAGGTGACGGGCGTCGACGGGGCGGCGCTGACGGTGCCCGTTAGACAAAATCCGAAGGATTTTGCAGTTAGGTAAGTTAAGGGCCGAAAAGCGAAGCCGACAGAGCGGCTTAAGACCGATTTCGGTCCCCGATAGCACGAGGATCCGGTCCCCGATGGCACGAGCCTTTCGGTCCCCGATAGCACGAGACAATTCACAGCTTGTCCCCCGCAGCGCTCGATGAGTGATGCTTGGCGAAGCGGCGCGCGATGGGATCCGTGACGGCGGCCGTGAAGTTCAGCCGCTCCGTTCCGTTCGGATCGCGCGTGAGCACGAGCTCGTAGCCGGGCAATGTCTGTCGGCGGACGATTTCGCGCAGGTCGTAGGCGAAGTGTTTGAGCGGCGAGAGGCTGCCGGATTTGGCGTGGAGATAGCCGAGATCGAAGCTCCAGCCGCCGTCCTGATGACCGCCATGCTTGCGCACGAGACGATAAAGCCAGCGCTCCAAACCGCCAGTCAGTGCGAAATAGGCGCGATCAATCGTCAGTACGAGCGCATCATCGATGACGCCGGAATAGAACCAATCCGGCAGGATCAGCTGCAGTCCGGATGGCTTGCCATGCGCATCCGCGGTCTCCTTCCACTCGTTAATCCAGGAGAAACGGTGCCGCCGCCGCTCTGTCGACTGGCGGATCGAGGTCAGCACGGTCGTCGACTGCAGACGGTCGAGACCTGCTTTGAGACGGTCGTAATCGCGCACGCCCGTGCCGCGCCCGACGAACGTCAGGATCTCATACGGCGTGGCCGCCATCAGCCGCGATGTCTTCAGTCCGGCGTCACGCGCTTCGACGATCTGCGACGCAGCCCAGATCAGAACATCCGCATCCCAGATCGTCGCCATGCCGTGCTCGGGGACGGCCTCGACACGGATCGCGACGCTGCCTGCGCGGAAGTCGATCGGCACCACACGCTTGGTCTTGGCCAGCGAGAAGAACGGATAGGCCATCAAGTCCTGCGCATCGCGCGGCGCCAGATCACCCGGCAGCGCGCGAAACAGATCGAGCTGGGCGCGCTCGGATTTAGGCAAATGACGCATCGTCACGCCCGCACAGTCCGCTGCGCGCGGCGCTCTTTCCCTGCATAGGGAACGAGACCGGCATGCCGTTTGGCCGGCAGAACCGTGCCCTGCCCGGGATCGGCGGTGGAGGTTTTCGTGCCGCGATCGACCCAGGCTTTCAGGTCCTCGAGCGCATAGACGACTCGGCCACCGATCTTCCGATAGGTCGGGCCGGTGCCGTAGGTCCGGTGCTTCTCCAGCGTGCGACCGGAGAGACCGAGATAGCGCGCAGCCTCGGGTGTACGAAGAAAGCGCGGCGGAAGACCGGCCAAGGAATCGGACATCTGGCAACCTCCAGGACAGACCTGCGCGCTACGTCGGAGTGCAGCGCGTTGCCGGTCAGCATGGAGGCGTAGGTCCGCGAAGGGGGAGGCCGCAGATCGAGGGGGCCGTTTCCGGCCCCCTCCCTTCGAATGCGGCAAGCTATTCGTCCTTGCGCGGCGGTCGCAGGAGTTGCCGATATCCGCCGCGGATCAAGGACAGGCCGTCCTCGACCAAACGTCGAGTAAGGCTGCGCACTTCGCTCGTTTTCCAAGTGCGCGCAGGAATGCGCGCTGCGCCGAACAGCACTTCTGCAATCGTTCGATGATTATGACCCTGCTGCCAGCCGTCGAGCGCGCGCAAGATCAGCACCAGGCGCGTGCGGCGCTGCTCCGTCAAGCCGTCGGAGGCGGGTCCAAGCGGCTGCGCACGCAGGGCACGCCAGAAACGGTCGGCAGCCTCGTTGCGCATCTTGAAGTCGCGATCGTACGGCAGCAGCACCGCGTAGGACACCGTGCTCAACGGCTTCCTTCGAAGCCAGACGCGGTGCTGGCTCGTGCCGATTTGCACGACGACATGCCATCCGTCTATCGCCCGGCGCAGCTGGTCCGGCGCGAACGACGGCAGCTTTACGGTCGGCGCGACGGCCGGCACACGCGTGCCGATTTCGACAAGCGCCAACACGGTCGACAACTCCTCAGGCGCCCAGAACACAGGCTGGGCATCGAAGGGCAGCGCGGGATCAGCCGCGAAATATCAACCCCCAATGCTTTCGGAAGTTGGCAGGCGCACTGCGATCAAGATGAACGATCGCCGAGAACTCCGTACAATAGTTCGGTGATCGGCGAACACTCTCCCAAGCAAAGCCTGGGCGGTCCGCGCGATGAATGTTCGCGTAGGCCTTGGGTGAGCGCCAATCGAATTCCGACATCGTGCTGTCCTCATCAGGTTAGGACTGCAACGCAATAGGCCAATGATGGCGCCATTTAAGATTGTTTAAGAGATTCTCGACTCGTGCAGGTACATGGATGCGGACTACTGCCACAACCAACTACACGATTGCTTGAGGCGATCGAGTTCCGTCCTGGTTGCACAACTTCAGGTCTCTGGAGGACTACGTAGGAAGCCCTTGTAGCCTTCCTCCGACAGCCACTTTGCCCGCGCGAGATGACTGTCGTACGCGCGGCGCGCACGTTCGGGTTCGCGGACCGGATCAATGTGCAACACAATCTGCGCGACCTCTTCCCAACCGGCGCCGGCCTTCTCTGCATCGAGAAGGCGGAGATAAGTGACGAGGTGCTCCTCATCATAGCGCGTCAGGACGGGATCGGACGGAGCCACGTCAGCGACATCGGGATCGAGCGGGGGAAAGGACATCGGTCAGAAACCCACAAAGGCAAACACAACTTTCGTTCTTGGCCGACAGCAGAAGGAGCAGCTCTACACCCGGTGGGGACTTGGCACCATTAGTCAATGCAATCAATCGCTTGGTGCTGAATTGTAGAAAATACTCCGTGGTGAAATACTCGACAAGCCTGTGCTGTCTTGGAGATGAACATCCGAGACGTCCTGGCCGCCAACTTGAAGCGCCTGCGCCGAACCAATGGCATTTCGCAGGAGCAGCTCGCCCACCGCGCCGACATCGATCGGACCTATATCAGCTTGGTTGAGAGAAGCCGCAATGCCGTTTCGATCGACGTGCTCGCCGCACTCGCGGCTGGCCTCGGTGTCGAGCCGGCAGACCTGTTGAAGCCGACGCCGCCGGCAGTGGATCTCAACAAGAAGGGGCGACGTATCAAGAACCGATAATGCCAAAGCGTGCTCAAAGTTTGGCAATCAGGTCTCGGGCGGCAGGCTCCCCGCGGTCACTCCCAGTTCCGAAAAGCCTGTTCAGCCAAGCGCTGGCGGACATCAGGCCTTGCGCCCCTAGCCTTAGCGGCGTTCCTTTCCGCCGCAGCGCTGGAATCAATTGGGGCATGACCACCCTCACCCGCCGCCGCGATCCACAATCCCCGAATGAGACGTGGCGCCTCTATTTTGGAGATGTCCAGGCCGGCACGATTGCCAAGCCTACAGAAGGTCCTACCGGCTCGCCCGCCTGGCAATGATTCTGCGGCTTTTATCCGGGCGGCCACCCGGGCGACCAGAAGGTCGGCAGCGCCCGCAGCTATGAACATGCGCGTGACGCGTTCCGAGGCCGCGGAAGTATTGACCCTGACCTTTCACCAGCTGGCGACGAACGCCCTCAAGTACGGCGCCATCTCCGCGCCTGCCGGCGGGCTTCGCGTGTCATGGTCGACGTTCAAGAAGCACGACCGGACCTGGCTCACTTTGAGTTGGATTGAAATGGAAGCGCCATCGCGCGGTCCGACGACCCGACGCGACTTCGGCACCGACCTGCTCGAGGGTCGCATCCCCTACGAACTTAGCGGAACGGGAAAGGTCGTCATCGGCGCTGGCGGCGCCCACTTCCGGCTCGAGTTTCCATCGAAGGATGGCGAAGCGTCCTGGAGACCGATGCGCCAACCCCATCCGTGGTGTTAGGAGGAAGTTTGGACATGACGAATGCGCCTGGCCTGACCAGCCGACGGATCCTCGTGGTCGAGGACGACGACTATATGGCCGGTGACACCGCCGCCGCATTGCGCGGGGCGGGAGCCGCCGTACTCGGGCTCTGCCCGACCGAAGAAGCCACCCGAGATCTCCTGCAGAGACAACACCCACCCACGCTGTGCTAGACATCAATCTCGGCGGGGGTGCGCCTCGCTTCGAGATCGCTCATCTGCTAAAGGCGCGCGGCGTACCATTCGTCTTCCTGAACGGCTACGATCCTGAGGTGATCCCGAGGGACCTTGCAGATGTCGTCCGATTGCAAAAGCCGTTGCCGGTCCGCAAAATCGTCGCTGCCGTTAGCCGGCTTTAGAGCTGCCCCGACAGCGGACCATCACAGCGGCGGGGCAAGGCCAACTTGCTATACTTTGATAGACGGACGTGTGCAGAGGCACCATTGCAAGGAGTAGTCTGAAAATGGTCGTGACGAGAATTGTCGCCAACCTCTCCACTCGTGACCCCATCGCGTTGGCAATGTTCTATCAGCAGGTGTTCGAGCTCGATGTACCACTCGACATGGGCTGGATCACTTTTCTGAGCAACGCCACTAGCCAGAAAATCGAGCTGCACACTGCGTCTGAAGGCGGCGGTGGCACAGAGCTACCCGTCATCTCCATCGGAGTGACCGATCTCGCTGCGACCGAGCGCGCGGTTCGAGAAGCCGGTGCGGACATAGTTTATGGCCCCGTTTCAGAAAGCTGGGGACTTCGTCGGTTCTTCTTTCGCGATCCAGCAGGCAACCTCGTAAACGTTGTCGATAGCTGAAGGCCACCGAAACTCATTTCGGTTTTGGCCCTCGGGGGATTGCGCGTTTCCGCCATGCTGTCGCTTGTGCCCCTTAGCAGACTTGCCCGTTCTCGGGCTCGCGGTTTGTTCCTGTCGAGTGCGCTATGCGCGCCTGACCTCTAGTGTCCTCAACCCGTGTTGGAGGCATTTGATCTATTCTAAGCCACGGAACGGCTGCGCCATTTGTCCATTGACGCCTGGTAGAGACCTGCGCCGGGGCAGCCATGTGTGAGAAGTGCGCCGAGATCGAAAGGAGAGTAGATCGCTATCGGATGATGCAGTCTCAGGTCACCGACAAGCAGGTTCTGACCGGATTGGCCGCTTTGATTGCCGAACTGTTGAAGATGAAAGCTGAGCTCCACCCGGAGCAGGACATCTGACGCGTGGTGTTTGAATGAGTGTGTCCGATGTTATTGCTCAATCTTTCCTCCCATGCCATTCAGCAGGGGTTGCCGAAAACGACGTTTGAGCAAAGCCAACTGGGAACGATGGCGATTCCGCTTGTCACCGCGAGAACGCGGGCGGTGGATGGGGCGGAATACACCAGCACAGAGCCACCTCAGCGCGAAGTTTGCCGGACACCGACAACCTTTCGGGCGCGATTTTTCGATGTGCGCCAGACCGGTCGTGACCGCCGATTTTGCCCCGTTGAAGCATCAAACGAAGTCGGATCTATCGACGCAACCAGAGCAGATGGAACGTCGCGTTCAAACGCCTACCGGTCGTAAGCCACTGCTGCGTCGAACGAAATGCGCCGACAACATCAGCCGCATAGCCGTGTCCGGCTTAGTTCCAGGCGGAGTTGTACGCCAGACCGCTCCCAAACGATATCGACTTTTCCGCCGAGCTGCCCTTCGACTGCAGATTTTATGAGCCTGCTGCCGAAACCGGTCGAGGTCGGCTTGGCAAGCACAGCAGACGAATTGCGCTCGCTCCAAGTCAGAATCAAGAGGTCTCCAGCAATTTCCCAGCCGATGATCACCTTGCCGTCTGCATGACCGAGTGCGCCATACTTGATAGCGTTCGTGGCAAGCTCATGCAGAATGAGCGCCATAGCGGAGGTTGATTTTTCGCCGAGCAGGATTTCCGGTCCGGTCAAGCTCACTTTGCCATGCTGCGCGCCACTCAAATGCGGTGCCAATATCTGTTCAGCAAGATCGAGGAGCAACACCGAATGCGCTGGCATCGAATCCGCTCGGCCGATTCGGACGAGGTCATGTGCCCGCGATAGCGCCTGCAAACGCTCCTGAAGCGCTGTGCCCATTTCAGCTGTCGACTTGGTCGATCGGCCCGTCATGGACACCATTGCGCTGAAAAGCTGGAAGAGGTTCTTCACCCGGTGATTCAGCTCTTCCATCAGCAGTTGGCGCGCCTCCTCGGCCATTTTCAGATCATGCACGTCGGTGCACGTGCCGTACCAGCGGATGATCTCGCCCGCTTCGTTGCGGATGCACCGTGCACGTCCGATCACCCAGCGATATTCGCCCGAGCGGTGCCGCAGCCGATACTCGATGTGATAGGGAGCGCCCGTAGCCAGGCTGTGGCGCCACAGTTTCCAGGCCCGCTCCTGGTCGTCGGGGTGAAACATTCCGTTCCAGGCCTCACCGTCGGTCGAACCTTTGGGCATGCCTGTGTATTCGTACCAACGGTCGTTGTAATAATCATGATAACCGTCGGGCAGCGTCGACCAGATCATCTGGTCGATGGAGTTCACGATGGCTTGGTAACGTTGCTCGCTCTCGCGAAGAGCAGCAACGGCCTGGATCGTGTCCGTTACATCGGTCGCCTGCACGAAGATGCCGTACCGCTCGCCCGCGCCGTCTGTTATCGGCTGATAGACGAAGTCGAGATGCCGTTGCTCGCGAATGCCATTTCGCTCGAGGATGACCGGAATCGCTCGCCCGGCGTAAGGCACTCCGCTCTGGTAGACGGTGTCGAGTAGGTCGATGAAACCTTGCGATGCGACCTCGGGCACGGCCTGATCTACCGATTTGCCGAGGATGTCTTTACGGCCCACCAGCTGCAAGTAAGCGGGGTTTGCGATTTCGAAGACGTGACCTGGCCCGCGCAGAATGGCCGTCGCGCCCGGCGCCTGTTCGAACATAAGAGACAGACGCGCAATTTCCTGCTGGGCAGTACGCCGCGCCAGGACGATTTGAGTCGTTTCGTTCCCTTGATTGAAGATGCCCGCAACCTCGCCATCTTCGCCGCGGATCGGGCTGATACTGTAGTTCCAGTAGGTTTCCTGTAGGCTGCCGCCACGCATCATTGGCAGCATTTCGTCATAGGCGGAAAAGCCTTCACCGGTGGCCACAACGTTCTCGAACTGCGGGCCAACGACGTGCCAGATGTCGGACCAGACCTCCTTTGCCGGACGGCCGAGAGCCCAAGGATGGCGCTCGGCGGGGATGACAGACCACGCGTCATTGTAAAGGAGCCTAAGGTCCGGCCCCCAATATATCGCCGTCGGAAAGCTCGAAGACAGGCAAATGGACAGCGCCGAACGAAGGGATTGCGGCCACGATTCCGGAGGCCCGAGTGGATTAGTCCTCCAGTCGAAAAGGCGGACAAGCTCGCCCATCCGTCCCCCGCCGCTTAGGAATGTTGTCATGTCGTCACGCATTGACTGCCCATTTCAGCCCTCAGCGCACATTTTTATCCAGCATTTCGGCGGACGGGAACCCCTCAAGCATTTCCTTACAGAGCGACTGACGGCTGGGCTGGGCTCCGTCCGGTCCGCGTTATTCGCCGCTCTCCGCGTACAGACTGCGCCAAGGAAGCTTTAGAACTCGGCAAGCAGCTGGCAGAGCGACGCCGACAGACTCTGACCGTCCCGGATCATACCTCTATGATCACAGATGTCTTTACCTCGGACGCGCACTTGACTAAGCACGCTAAAATTCGAAATCCGTTTTATTTCAACCCAAGATAGATTTTCGCGATTCGCCCGCCAGCTTTCTTGGTCTGTCGACCCCACTCGCAATGTAAATTCAGTTGACACCGCCGTCGTCGAATGACGGCGCAAACTGCGGCGCAGGCAGCACTTCGCTGGTGACGTCCTGCACCGCAGTCCAGATTCAATCCGGCGAACGATTAATAGTCCCAGGAGATCGGCACGAACCGAAACACGTTGCCTTCGCGCCCGACGCGCCCGATGGACGGGAACGGCATATGGGTGGCGACCAGTAGCTCGCCCGTCTTCGCCAAGTCCCGCAGCAGCCCCTCGCGAACGCGCGTGGCCTCGTCCGGATCGTGCTCGAAGCCGTTGTGCCAATCGGGATGGTCGAAGCCGACCGTGAACACCGCGTCGCCCGCGAAGGTCATCGCTTCGCCGCCGGACATCAGCCGGACGATGCTGTGTCCCGGGGTGTGACCGCCGGTGCGGCGGACGACGACGCCCGGCGCGACTTCGTGCTCCTCGTCGAATTGCCGGATCTGGTTGTGGTACTCCTTCGCGAACCGCTTCGCGGCTGCGCGTAGCGCGTCCGGGAAGCCTTCCGGCATCGCCGTTCGCGAAAAATCCGGCGCCCGCCAGAATTCGACTTCGGCAGCCGCAACGTGGATCTGCAGGTCTGGCCGCAGCCGGTCCTTTACGCCCTCGACGAGCAGGCCGCCGACGTGATCCATGTGCATATGGGTCAGCACGACGTCGGTGACGGACGCGAGATCGATGCCGGCGGCGTCCAGGCGTCTGATCAGCTGTCCCGCTCGCGGCAGGTTCAGGTCGGGATCTGACCCGAGCCCGGCATCGATCAGGATGGTCTTGCCGCCGCTCCGGACGACGACGGCATTCAGTGCCCAATCGAAGGCGTCGGTCGGAAGGAACATGTCCTTGAACCAGGCGGCTCGCTCCGACGGTGCGGCGTTGTGCCCGAGCATCGTGGTCGGCAGCGGGAGCACCCCGTCGCTGATCACCAGCACGTCGATCTCGCCGACCTTTAGGGCGTAGCGCGACGGCACCAGTTCATCCGGCTTCGATGTGACGAGGTGTGAGGTGTTTTGCAGATCCATGTTGGTCTCCTGTTGCAGGTTATTGAAGCTTGGTTCATCCCTGAAGACGTCCGGCTCATTCGGTGAGGCGGTCAGAGATCCGTGACGCGTTCCGGATCGGCGGAGGCGAGCGCGGCAGCACGTTCGGCAAGCGGCGGGTAGATCCAGACGGTGTTGATCTCCCGCTTGGTCTTCTTCGCCTGGTCACCGACCAGCTCGACCGTCCGATCCCAGCCGCGTGTGAACAGGGCGCCGGCCTCGCCGAGATCGAGGCAGGTGACGTAGGCCTCCTGGTGATAAGGCGTGGTCGGAACGCCGAGCAGTTCGGCGGCGGCGTTGTTCCCGGCAAAGGCGCCCATCCGTGTGGCATGCTGGCACGACATCAGCGCGTAGTTACCGGCATCATCACAGGCGGCGCGCGCGGCGTCGCCCGTCGCGAAGATGCCCGCCGCGCTCGGCACGCGCAGGTCGCGGTCGACAAGCAGCCGGCCGAAACTGTCGCGCTCGGCTGGAATCTGCGCGGTCAGGGGCGCGGCACGCATGCCGGCGGCCCAGATCACGGTTTCGGCTGCGATGTGCTCGCCACCCGACAAGGTCACGCCGGATTGGTCGAGCGACGAAACGCCGACCCCGAGCCGTGTTTCCACACCGATCCGCCTCAGCGCATCCTCAACGACGGGACGCGCGGCTTCGCCCATGTCCGGAGCGATGACCGAATTGCGCTCGACGATGACGACGCGCGGCCGCGCATCCGGTCCGAGAATGGCGCGAAGCCGCGTGGGCATCTCGGTGGCGACCTCGATGCCCGTGAACCCGCCGCCGGCCACGACCACCGTGTCGCGGCCATTTCCCGCCGGCCGCCCGGCCAGTCCGTACAGGTGCCTGTCAAGGGCCACCGCGTCGGGCAGCGAGTCGACGCTAAAACCGTGCTCGGCAAGGCCGGGAATGCTCGGACGAAACAACCGGCTGCCGGTGGCCACGACAAGGCGGTCGTAGCCGAGCCGCGTTCGTTTTCCGCCGGCCGCCGCGATCCCGACTTCGCGTGCCGCAGCGTCGACCGTCTCGGCTGTGCCCTTCACGTAGTCCACTTCGACCGCCTTTAGTAGATTCAACAGCGGCGCCGTCAGCGTTTCAGGGTTTGGTTCGTAGAGCCGCGGACGGACGACCAAGGTGGGTTCCGGGGCAATCAGCGTAATCTCCAGCGCCTCGGGCGAAACGCCGTGGACGCCGCGCAGCCGCGCGGCGGACAATGCTGCGTACATGCCGGCGAAACCGGCACCGATGATGACCAGTCGCATGTTGTGTTTCCTTTGATTGAATTGGATGCAGGGGATCAGCCAGCGATGAACGCCGACAGATCGGCATTCACGATCGCTGCATGGGTGGTGCAGATGCCGTGCGGCAGGCCGTCGTAGATCTTCAGGGAGCTGGTCTTCAGCAATTTCGCCGACAGCGGCGCCGAGTCCGCGACGGGCACGATCTGGTCGTCGCTGCCATGCAGGACGAGGGTCGGCACCGCGATGGCCTTGAGGTCTTCGGTGAAGTCGGTTTCGGAGAAAGCCTTGATGCCGTCGAGATGCGCCTTGGCGCCGCCGCTCATGGCCTGACGCCACCAATTCCAGATCACCGCCTGCGACGCCGTGGCACCGGGGCGGTTGTAGCCAAAGAACGGACCGCTCGCGAAGTCCAGATAGAACTGCGCCCGGCCGGCAGCGAGTTGCCGGCGCAATCCGTCGAGAACGTTGATCGGCAAGCCGCCGGGATTGCTCTCCGTCTTAACCATCAGCGGCGGCACGGCGCTGATCAGCACGAGCTTGGCGACGCGGCCGCGGCCGTAACGCGCGACGTAGCGGACGGCTTCGCCGCCGCCGGTGGAATGTCCGACATGGATCGCATTCCGCAGATCAAGATGATCGACCACGGCGGCAGCATCGGCCGCGTAGTGATCCATATCGTGGCCGTCGCCGACCTGGCTCGAGCGGCCGTGACCGCGGCGATCGTGGGCGATCACGCGAAACCCCTTGCCGACAAAATGCAGCATTTGCGTATCCCAGTCGTCGGAAGAGAGCGGCCAGCCGTGATGGAATACGATGGGCTGGCCCGATTTCGGCCCCCAGTCCTTGTAGAAAATCTTCACGCCGTCTTTGGTCGTCACGAACGCCGCCGGATCCGCCGCCTGCGCAGCGATGGTCGAGCTTCTCGACTCGTCACCGATCGCGGTCGTGGAGCGGACGCTGAGCGAGACGGCCGACATCACCGAGGTCGCGAGGATCTTTCGGCGCGTCGTGTTCGCAATCCGGTTGAGCGGCTTGTTCAAGGGCATTGGTCATCTCCGGTTGATAGGCTTGGACACGATGCGGATCTAACGAACCCTGCGTGCCGGTGCCCCAGCGCGGTTGCGGCGACTAAAGAGCAATTGCTGCTACCGCATCCGCCGGCGCCAATCGGTCGGCGTGTCACCGGTCAGCCGCTTGAATGCTGCGGCAAACGCGGTCTGCGAGGCGTAACCGAGCGCGGCCGCAACCGTGACGACGGACACGTCCGGGTCGCGCAGCATTTGCATCGCCTGCTCGAGCCGGCGCTGGCGGAGCCAGGCATGGGGCGAGAGCCCGGTGCTTTCCTTGAACGCGCGGCAGAAATGGAAGCGCGACAGGCCGGCGTCCGCGGCGAGCGCCGCAAGCGAGACGTCCGCTTCGCTCTCCGAGCGAAGCCGCTCGATGGCGCGCATCAGCACTCTCGGCGCCAGACCGCCGACGATGGGCTGGACTGCCGTCGGCGCGCCGGCGTGTGCGGCCAGCATACGCGTGGCGAGCAGGTCGGTGAGTTGCTGCCTAAACAGCGAGTCGAGGGCCTCGTTGCCTTCCAGGACGTCCGCGGCGCTCAGCAGCAGGCGGGACGTGATCGCGTCGGGATGCGCGGTCCGTTCGAGGAGATCGGCCGGCCTCGTGGTTCCGGCTTCGTCGGCCACGCGCACCAGCGTGCTGTGCGGAAGATAGAGCTGGACGACATCTACCGGCTTGGGGATGTCCCATCGCGAGCTCGCGCCTTCGGGGATGATGATGACGACACCGGGACGAAACGTGCCTGCCGAGACGAACCTTCCCGACCGCCGCTCCATGCGCTGAACCACGCCGTTGTAGGCCATGATGACGTGATGGGTCATCGGCTCGACGACGTCGTGGAGCGGGTCGTGCTTCCAGTGCGTCACGCCGCCGCCGACCGCGTCCAGGGCCATGCGAAACGGCTCGGTGCCGAGCACGCGGGCCATCTCGGCGTCCGCGAGAGGGCGGTCGGCCGACGGGCGAACAGGATCGCGCGGTTCGGGCGCGGCCGCCGTCTCCTCACCGTCAAGATCGTATGGAACAGACTTGGTCATGTTCATCTCGCGGGATGAGCGGTGTAGCGATTGCCGGAGAGCACCGCCGGCCGCGCTGCGTTACTGGCGAAGGGAGGACAGCCAATCTTCGAAGCGGATGGCTCCGAGCCGCGGATGGTCGCCCGGCGTGAGCGATCGGTCGTCCAGCTCCGCACCGAAATAGCGGGCGTGGATATCGGCGACGACCTTGCGCGGGTCGTTGATGGCGGCGAGGTATCGGCGGCCGAAATCGTCGAGGCTGAGCTGCTCCGGGCCAGCCAGTTCGACTATGCCGTTGATCGGCGCGGCCAGCGCCACGTCGGCGAGTGCGGCAGCGACATCGTCCGCGGCGACCGGCTGAAACAGCGCCGGCGACAGCCGGGCGACTCCTCCGTTCGTGGAGGTCTCGACGATGTGACCGGCAAACTCGAAAAACTGGGTGGCCCGGAGAATGCTGTAGGAACGACCTGAACTGCGGATCAGATGCTCCTGAGCGAGCTTGCCGCGGAAATAGCCGCAATTCTTAAGGCGATCGGTCCCGACGACGGACAGCGCGACATAGTGCTGCACGCCCGCGGTAGCCTTGGCCGCAAGCACGTTGCGGGTGGACCTCGTGAAGAATTCCAGAACCGCATCGTCCTCGAACGACGGTGAATTGGCGACATCGACGACAACGTCCGCGCCTGACAGCGCAAGGTCGAGCCCCTCACCGGTGACGGCGTCGACGCCCGTGCGGGGGGAGGCCGGGACGACCACGTGACCCTTGCGGCGCAGCAGGCTCACAAGTTTTGTCCCAATCAGGCCGGCTCCCCCAATGACAACGATCTTCATGCTGATTTTCCTCGACTTTCCCGGCCGGAGACGACCTGGCCACGACGGCGAGGATGGGCGAGGCCGAGCAGGAAAGCCTTGCAGACGGCTTGAATTACCCTTCAATTCTCATTGGATTGTCGTCCAAGCGGAGCGGCTTTGCTTTTCCTATTCGAAGATTTTTGCCTGGATGCTGAGCGGCGCGAGCTGACCCGTGGCTCGCAGCTCGTCGCGGTCGGGCCGAAAGTTTTCGACCTTCTGCTCTACCTGGTTCGCAACCGGGATCAGGTCGTGACGCGTGACGATCTGTTGGCCGCCGTCTGGGACGGTCGCATCGTCTCCGAATCGACGCTGACGAGTCACGTCAACGCGGTGCGCCGGGCGGTCGGCGATAGCGGCAAGGAGCAGCGCCTGATCCGGACGATTTCGCGCAAAGGACTGCGCTTTATCGGCGAGGTCCGGCAGGATGAGGTGGGCGCCAGCGCCGCAGACGCCGCCCGATCGCATTCTTCGGCGGTCGACCAGCAGCCGACGCTGTCACTCCCGGATGCTCCCTCCGTCGCGGTGCTGCCGTTTCGCAACCTCAGCGGCGATCCCGGGCAGGAGTATTTTGCCGACGGCATCGTCGAAGACATCATCACCGCATTGTCGCGGATCGGCTGGCTGTTCGTGATCGCCCGCAATTCGAGCTTCACCTACAAGGGCCGCACCGTGAACGAGCAGCAGGTCGGCCGCGAGCTCGGCGTGCGCTACGTCGTCGAAGGCAGCGTGCGGCGATCCGCCAACCGGGTGCGCATCACCGGGCAACTCGTAGACGCGACGACCGGCACTCATGTGTGGGCGGACAAATTCGAAGAGACGATCGGCGATCTGTTCGAGCTTCAGGACCAAATCGCAACCAGCATCGTCGGGGTGATCGCCTCGCAACTCGAACGCGCGGAAATCGAACGCGCCCGGCGAAAGCCGACCGGGAATCTGAGCGCATATGATCATTATCTGCGCGCCATGCCGCATCTGTATCGCGGGACGCGAGAGGCTATCGACGAAGCTTTGCCGCTGTTTGAGAAGGCGCTTTCGCTCGATCCCGACTTTGCCTCGGCGCACGCGATGGCGGCGTGGTGCTATTGCCTGCGCAAGATCAACGGCTGGATGACCGACCAGTCGCGGGAGTACGCTGAAGGCATTCGGCTGGCTCGCTCGGCGATCGAATTGGGCAGGGATGATGCCGTCGCGCTCACCCGCGCGGGGCATACGCTGGCCCATCTGGCTGGCGATCTGGAAGGCGCGGTTGCATTGCTCGACAGGGCCCTGCTGCTCAACCCCAATCTGGCGGCGGCCTGGTTCCTGGGTGGCTTCCTGCGGGTCTTGTGCGGTAATTCCGAGAGCGCCGTCGAATTCTTCTCGCGCGCGATGCGGTTCAGCCCGCTCGATCCGGAGATGTTCCGGATGCAGGCCGGCATGGCAATGGCACATCTGTTCGCGGAGCGGTTCGACCTGGCTGTGGATTGGGCCGAGCGGTCGTTCCGGCAGATGCCGAGTTCGGGGTTCGTCGTGCTCATTATCATCACGTCGCATGCGCTTACCGGGCGGATGCCGCGGGCAAAAGACGCAGCCGCTCATCTGCTCAAGCTGCATCCCACGTTTCGGATCTCCAAGCTGGAGGATTGGATACCGATCCAGCGGCCTGAACATCGGGCTACGTTCAAGAAGGGGCTGCGGCTAACGGGCCTGCCGGACTGAGCGCACTTTTGCGACGCGTGGATCGAACGCTGCGGTCCGCTTCTGACCCATTTGAGACATCAAGCCGACTTGCTTTCCTCGGAAGTTTCGTCAATATCGGCTGCATGACTGTCGTCGTGATCACGTTCGCGAACTTGTGGTGGCGCTCCACTTAGGAGCGGCACGGCTTTGTCATTCACCCAACCGTCGCCGCCGTTCATCGGCTTGCGAGGTTGCTTGCATCAACAGTCCGATTGAATGGCGGTTCTTATCTGGAGAACCGCGATGCAACATTCGTCAACCACCCTTCCTGTTATCTTGACCGGCGACAGAACCACTGGCCCGTTGCACCTGGGGCACTACGTCGGTTCGTTGAAGAACCGCGTCACCCTACAGACGACGCACCAGCAGTACCTGCTGCTGGCGGATGCCCAGGCACTCACGGACAACGCGCACAACCCTGGTCGGGTGCGTGACAATGTCCTTGAGATCGCGACAGATTACCTGGCTGTTGGGATCGACCCGAACCTGACCACGATCTGTCTTCAATCGCATCTCCCGGCGCTTGCCGATTTGACCCTGCTGTACATGAACTTTGTCACGGTGGCGCGGCTTGAGCGCAACCCGACCATCAAGGACGAAATCCAGGCGCGAGGTTTTGGCAGGGATATTCCAGCAGGCTTTCTCTGCTATCCCGTCGCCCAGGCCGCTGACATCACCGGTTTCAAAGCGACAATTGTCCCGGTTGGGGAAGATCAAGCTCCTTTGATCGAGCAAACCAATGAAGTCGTTCGCCGCATCAATCGCCAAGCTGGCTTTGAAGTGTTGCCCGAATCCCGCGCCCTCATTCCTCCCGTCGGACGACTTCCGGGCATCGACGGCAAAGCCAAAATGAGCAAGTCGCGGGGCAATGCTATTCAGCTATCAGCCACGGCCGATGAAATACGTAAGGCTGTCCGGCGTATGTTCACTGATCCAAGCCATGTAAAGGCATCCGACCCAGGTCGCATCGAAGGCAACGTGGTTTTCACGTACCTGGATGCGTTCGACGGAGATCACACTACGGTTGAGGATTTGAAGGCACGCTATATTCGTGGCGGCTTGGGCGACAGCATTGTGAAGAAACGTTTGGATGACGTGCTGCAGGCACTTCTCGCGCCAATCCGAGACCGTCGCCGCGCACTCGCCCGTGATCCCGGCTATGTGCTGCAAGTCGTCAAGCGCGGCACTGCGCGAGCGCGTGAGATCACAGATGCGACTTTGCGCGATGTTCGCGCCGCGCTTGGTCTATTCACCCTGAATTAATCGGATTGCGGTCAAGCCAGGGTATGTCCGGATTTGGCCCACCTCGGACGTTCCGGTCATCGCTTCCAACGTCTGCTCTCTGAGTTCAACC
>Ga0265336_10000821_pt1 | contig 16279 bp, 12 predicted proteins | sample 42119metaG_FD_193583 | JGI IMG/M metagenome (GOLD analysis project Ga0265336, IMG submission 193583) | Rhizosphere microbial communities from Carex aquatilis grown in University of Washington, Seatle, WA, United States - 4-21-19 metaG | ecosystem: Host-associated > Plants > Roots > Rhizosphere...
CTTCGAAAGGTTCGCAATTGAAAGAACCATCGGAAGGCTTGTAATCAATGTCTTCCATCTCTTTATTGTGTTCAGCCTTCCGATGGTTGGGTTGACAAAAACATTTTCCATGAGGATCGTATGTCAAATGAAAGCGTTCTGGATCGTCTTCTGCGTTACGTCAAAATAGACACGCAATCGAAAGAAGACTCGGAATCGTATCCAAGCACACCGAAGCAATTCGACCTTTTGAACCTGCTCGTAAAAGAATTGAAAGAGCTCGGAATAAAGGACGTCGCAATCGATAAGTACGGATACGTCACGGCGACGGTTCCGTCCAATCTCCCGTCGTCGCATAAGGCGCACGGCAAGGTCCCTGTTGTCGGATTGATCTCACATGTCGACACATCCCCGTCGGAGAGCGGTGCCAACGTGAAGCCGCAAGTGATCGACTATAAAGGCGGAGATATTGTGCTGCCGGGAGACAAGACGGTAATCATCAAGGACTCAGAGAATCCGGAATTGCGACACAACGTCGGGAAGAAGATCGTTACAAGCGACGGCACAACACTCCTCGGCGCGGACGATAAGGCGGGTCTCGCAATCATCATGACCGCGGCGCAGACGCTATTAAACAATCCCAATTTCCTTCATGGCGATATCCGCATCGGATTTACCCCAGATGAAGAAATCGGCGCTGGAACAAAATATTTCGACATCAAAAAGTTCGGTGCAAAATTTGCCTATACTGTCGACGGCGATACACCTGGGGAACTGAACAAGGAAACATTCAGCGCAGACCAGGCAGTTATTACTGTGCACGGAAGAAACATACATCCCGGCTCTGCGAAAGGAATCATGGTGAACTCCATCCGAATCATGGCTGACATCATCGCGCGGATGCCGAAAGATATTGCTCCGGAAACGACCGACGGCTACGAGCCGTACATCCACCCGCATACTGTAGAGGGAGAAGAATCGAAATCGACGTTGAAAATTCTCCTCCGCGATTTCAACACACCGGGGTTGAAAGTTCTCAAAACAAAACTTGAGAAAATCATCGCCGAAGTGCAGCCTCTTCATCCCAAGGCACAGATCGAATTAAAGATCGTGGAACAGTATCGCAACATGAAAGACGGTCTCGGGAACGACACCCGCTTACTCGACTGCCTGGAAGAAGCGACGAAACGCTCCGGCCTCGCGCCCAAATGGGAACCGATCCGCGGCGGCACCGACGGCTCACGGTTGACGGAAATGGGTTTGCCGACGCCGAATATTTTTACCGGCGGACAGAATTACCATTGCAAGAACGAATGGGCATCGGTGTACGGAATGGAAAAAGCAGTGGAAACAGTCGTCAACCTCGTCCAGCTTTGGGCTGAACGAAGCTAATTTTTTTGAACCGCCAAGACGCAGAGAATTTTTTCAAATTTTTTCTTGGCGTCTTGGCGGTTGTTAATCTCATCATGAAGGAACCCTCGCATGGAAACACCCGCCTCTGCTTCCAACACTCTTCCGGATAACGCATACAAAGAATTGAAAGAGGGCGAAGAGTACCGCCCGATCATGGACCCGAATCAACAGTACGCTGAAGTGACACCGTGGTCGGTCGGCTGGGGCCTGGTGATGGCAGTCCTTTTTTCTGCGGCGGCCGCGTACTCCGGCCTGAAGATCGGACAGGTCTTTGAAGCTGCGATTCCCATAGCGATCCTGGCCGTCGGACTTTCAGCCGCGTTCAAAAGAAAAGGATCGCTGGGACAGAATGTCATCATCCAATCGATCGGAGCGAGCTCCGGTGTTATTGTTGCCGGCGCAATTTTTACGATTCCTGCCTTGTATATTCTCGACCTTCCCGCAAATTTTTTCCAAGTATTCATCGCTTCGGCGGCGGGGGGCTTCCTCGGAATCCTTTTCATGATTCCTTTCAGAAAATATTTTGTGAAGGATATGCACGGCATCCTTCCATTCCCGGAGGCGACGGCAACGACGGAAATTCTTGTCGCGGGGGAAAAAGGGGGATCGCAGGCAACGGTGCTGGTTGTGAGCGGCTTGATCGGCGGCATTTTCGATTTCACTTTCAGTGCCTTCGGCTGGTGGTCAGAGGTCGTCTCGTCAAGGATGATCCATTACGGCGAGGTGCTGGCAAACAAAGTAAAGATGGTGGCGAAGATCGACGTGTCGGCGATGGTCTTTGGACTGGGCTACATCGTTGGATTGAAGTATTCTGCCATTATTGCGGCGGGTTCGTTCCTCTCATGGTTTGTGCTTGTCCCGCTGGTGTTCGAAGTCGGCCATTCCCTGACCGTGCCGCTTGGCGCAACCGCCACGAAGCTTATCGCCGACATGTCGGCGGAAGAGATCTTCCGGAATTATGTCCGGCAGATCGGGATCGGCGGCATTGCGATGGCGGGGATTATCGGCATTATCCGTTCGTCTAAAATTATTGCCGGGGCGTTCTCGCTCGCCTACAAAGAGATCTTCCATGCGAAATCTGCGGGGGCAGAAACGACCGTTCGGTGGCAGACAGACATCAAAATGCTCTTTGTGGCTCTTCTTATTCTGCTGACAGCACTGCTGATATTCGTTTTCTTCTACGGCGCCGTCGTCTTCAATCTCGGACATGCAGTGGCGGGACTGCTGATCGTGATGATCGTTTCATTCCTCTTTACTACCGTTGCGGCAAACGCAACCGCGATCGTCGGAACGAATCCTGTCTCCGGAATGACCTTGATGACGCTGATCCTTTCTTCGTTTGTTCTTGTGCAGATCGGCCTGACGGGAACGTCCGGGATGGTCAGTGCGCTGATCATCGGCGGAGTTGTCTGCACTGCGCTTTCCGTTGCCGGAGGGTTCATTACGGACCTTAAGATCGGTTATTGGATTGGCTCAACGCCGAAGAAACAGGAGACATGGAAATTTCTCGGCGTGCTGGTCTCTGCCGCCACGGTCGGCGGAGTGATCATCGTCCTTAACAAGTCTTTCGGGTTCAAAGGCGAACATGCGATGGTGGCGCCGCAGGCCAATGCCATGGCGGCCGTCATCCAGCCGCTCATGTCCAATGTCTCCGCCCCGTGGGTCCTCTACGCCGTCGGAGCCGTGATCGCGCTGATCCTTACGATGGTGAATATATCTCCTCTGGCGTTCGCTCTTGGGATGTACATTCCGCAGGAGTTGAATACGCCGCTGGTGTTCGGCGGCCTTATCGCATGGTGGGTAACGACGCGGACAAAGAATGAGAAACTGAACAACGCCCGATTTTCGCGCGGAACGCTGATCGCCTCGGGATTTATTGCCGGCGGATCATTGTTTGGAGTACTGAATGCATTCCTGAAATTCTTCGACCAGGAAGTCTGGAATTTTGGTTATGCAAATTGGTATATGAGCGCGTGGGCAGATTCGCATTCCGGAGAGATTACTGGATTGATCATGTTCGCCCTCTTGTTCTCCTACGCACTCTGGGATACGATGAGAGCGAAAGAAGATCAATAGCATACACGTTGGCAAAACGGTGAAGTTGAACTTCGCTCGACGATGCCAATAACTAGAAGCTATCTCAAAAACGCTTTTTCATGTCCTTCTCAAGGCACACTGAGAGCTCCTTGTCATTCTGAACCCTCGACGAGTCGTCTACCTACGAATCGTAGATTCGTTGAACGACCCTACGGGTCATAGACCCGGAGGGAGTCGTCGACCGTCGTTTTTTAGACGGGGTGAATGCCGAAGGCATCTCCCGAAGGTCGCGAAGCGATCCCTTTGGGAGATGCCTTCGGCATTCGCTCCGCTCAGCATGACATTTACGGCTGCTTTCTGTATAGGAACCATTTTTGAGATAGCTTCTAACAACGGTTACTGAATAAGTTACCTTCTCACAACCAGGCAACGCTGGGAAAAGGTTTACATAAATGGAAGATGCTCTTCTGCTTCACAGGCTTCAATTTGCATTTACTGTTTCGTTCCACTATCTGTTTCCACAGTTGACGATGGGGTTGGCGCTTCTCATCGTCATCATGAAATGGCTGGCATTTCGCACGGGAAACGAATTGTATAACAACAGCGCCCGCTTCTGGGCAAAGATCTTTGCTTTCAACTTTGCTATCGGTGTGGTGACCGGTATTCCGATGGAGTTTCAATTTGGGACAAACTGGGCGCGCTTTTCCGTGTTCGCCGGCGGCGTTATCGGACAAACGCTGGCGATGGAAGGAGTTTTTGCATTCTTCCTCGAGTCGAGTTTCCTCGGTTTATTCCTCTTCGGAGAAAAAAAATTGGGACAACGACTTCACTTTTTCACATCGGTGATGGTATTCATCGGCTCGTGGCTCTCCGGGTACTTCATCGTCGCTACGAATGCCTGGATGCAGCATCCGGTCGCCTACGAGGTAGGAGCAAACGGCAATCTTTCGCTCTCCAGCTTTTGGGGATTGCTCTTCAATCCATGGATCGGATGGCAGTACACGCACAACATGATCGGCGCAGTGGTTACATCGTCGTTCGTCGTGGCCGCCATTGGCGCATTCTACCTTCTCGTGCACAAGCATGAAGAATACGGCAAAGTGTTTGTTCGCATCGGTGTGCTTGCGGGCGTCGTCGCGTCGATCCTCATGGTGTTCCCAACAGGCGATGGCCAGGGAAAAAACATCGCGTTCAATCAGCCGCCCACGCTCGCTGCAATGGAAGGGCTCTTCGAATCCAAGGAAGGTGCTCCGCTTGTCCTCATCGGTCAACCCGATATGGAGAAGAAGCGGCTCGATAACCCGCTTCAGGTTCCCAGGATGCTCAGCTTCCTGACGTATTATCGCTGGGGTGCAGAAGTGAAAGGCCTCGACGCTTTTCCGGAGAAAGACCGGCCGACAAATATTCCTCTTTTGTACTACAGCTATCATATCATGGTCGGGCTCGGAACAATGTTTATTGCCTTATTGCTCGCGGCAACATATTTCCTTTGGAAGAAAAAACTGTATATCACACGTCCGATATTGTGGATGTTGATGCTTGCTTTTCCGTTTCCGTATATCGCCAACACGGCCGGCTGGATGACTGCAGAGCTTGGCCGGCAACCATGGCTCGTGTATGCATTGATGCGCACCCCCGACGGAACATCAACAATGGTCTCCGCGGGCAATACACTCTTTACGCTGCTAGGTTTTGGAGGAATGTATTTTCTCGTTGGAGTGCTCTTCTTGTTTCTCGTCGCGAAGACAGTCAATCAGGGGCCGGTTGCGGCGCTGAAAGATCACTAATTATCGCGCGGGCATTCTGTTTTTCTGAAATATAATCTTCGACTGGAGTGCAGATGGAGATCCTATGGTTTTGCGTTGTCGCGTTCATGCTGGCGATGTACACGATACTCGATGGGTTCGATCTTGGAGCAGGCATTCTCCATTTGTTTGTCGCGAAGAACGACGACGAGCGCCGCATTGTCCTCAACGCCATCGGACCGGTATGGGACGGAAATGAAGTGTGGCTGCTTGCGGCTGGGGGCACCCTGTACTTCGCTTTCCCGCTTTTGTACGCGTCGAGCTTCAGCGGTTTTTATCTTCCTCTCATGATCGTCCTCTGGCTCTTGATGCTGCGCGGGCTCGGTATAGAGCTGCGGCACCATCTCAATCATCCGATGTGGAAAACCTTCTGGGATGCGCTTTTTGCAGTCGGCAGCATCTTGCTGGCAGTCTTCCTCGGCGCGGCACTCGGGAACGTTGCGCGAGGCGTTCCGTTGGATGACCACGGTTACTTTTTCGCACCGTTGTGGACATCGTTCACGGTTCAGCCTGAAGCGGGCATCCTCGATTGGTTTACCGTTATGATGGGGGGGCTTGCGTTGCTCACGCTCGCCAACCACGGAGCAAACTATCTTGCAATGAAAGCCGACGGACTTGTGCAGCAACGTTCGCGAAAGATCGCATCATTTACCGTATGGGGTGTCCTTCTCTTTGCCGTCGCAACGCTCGCAGCGGCATCGTCGATTCGTCCGGAAATCTGGAACAACTATGTTGTCCATCCTTGGGGAAACATTTTCCCGCTGCTCGGAGTGCTGGGATTGGCCGGAATGGTCTATTATAACAGGACCGCACAAGATGTTCGGGCATTTATTTCTTCATCGACATTCATCGGAGGAATGCTCGCAAGCACTGCGTTCGGGCTTTTTCCGAATGTGCTTCCTGCCTCGACAAACCCGAAGTACAGTCTCACCGTGTATAATACCTCCACTCAAGGATACGGGCTTAGCGTCGGCATTGTATGGTGGGTGATAGGAATTGTCCTCGCGCTCGGATACTTTACGTACCTCTTTTATTCGTTCCGGGGAAAAGTGAAACTGCACGCAGAAGGATATTGAATTGCAGGGAACAAATTAACTATTGTGAACCGTGTAGAAAAAGGCAACCCGAATACAATGGCAGAAGAACATTCACACACTCCTTCGACAGGCAAACATCTTGCCGTAGCCATTATACTTAATGCGGTCATCTTTATTGTCGAATTTGTCGGGGGCGTGCTCACCAACAGCCTTGCACTTATTTCCGACTCGCTCCACAATCTCAGCGATTTTTTCGCATTAATATTGAGCTACATCGCGCTACGGGTGGTCCAATGGAAATCGAATCCGGAAAAATCGTACGGATACGTGCGAGTTGAGATCTTTGTAGCATTCATCAACGCAACGACGCTCGTGCTGATCGGGATGTACCTCATCTACCAGGGAGTTCAGCGGTTCGCCCATCCTGAGCCTATTGCCGGCGGTTGGATGCTCATCATTGCCATCGTCGGGTTCGTTGTCAATACGGCCGCTACGCTGCTGCTGAAAACGCACTCGCACCACGACCTGAACATGAAAAGCGCGTACTTGCATCTTCTCACCGATGCTGTGGAATCGCTCGCCGTGGTTGTCGTTGCAGGAATCATTGCATGGAAAGACTGGCGAATACTCGATCCGATCGTGTCGATCGCGATCGGCCTCTTTATCATCAGAAGCGCATGGAGTATCGTTGCGGAGACGGTGCATATTCTCACCGAGGGAACACCGAAGGGAATTGATCTGGATGAGGTGGCAGCGTACCTCCAGTCGTTTCCGGGGGTGGAGAGCGTCCACCATCTGCATATCTGGGGATTGTCTTCTAAAATGCGTGCGCTGAGCGTGCACCTTGTCGTGCAGGATCAGCTGATCAGCAGCGGAAATAAGATCAGCTCGAAGTTAGAACACGAATTGGAGCATCGCTTCGGCATCAATCATCCTACCTTTCAGCTTGAATCTTCCGGGTGCGGCAATCAGGGGATAGTAGTGGAATTCCATCCGACACACGAAAAGCACTGACCGAGTGCACAGTTGTTCGCCTCTTTATTAACTCAGACGCTGCGTGCATGGCTTCTCTGAAGATCCAAAGCTCTTAGATCTTCCACGCTCGAATGCCCCCCTTGAGATTCCCGGCTTTGAATCCTGCTTTCTTCAACTTCAATGCTGCGCTCACGCTCCGGTTTCCGCTGGCACAGTAGCAAATGATCTCTCTGCCGCGGAATTTTTCCAATTCTTCTATGCGTGCCGACAACTCCTGCACGGGAATATGGATCGATTTGGGGATAGAGCTTGATGCGCGTTCGCTCGCAGTACGCACATCAAGCATGATGCTGCCCGACTCAACTCTTCGTTTTGCTTCTTCTCCGGAATAATTGACCTGCGCGCGGGCAAGCAATTGCCTGCGCACATAAACAATTAGAATTAGACCGATGATGATGTAAAAAACAATTTGTTCCGCTGTCATTGAAGAAGTTCGTTGGTTGGTTTAATAAATCATGATTTACTGGAACTCATACCATAGTGAGGACTTAATGTTTCCCATCTGCCTAATTACAATTGCACGAGCAGCAGCAACCTTCGTCGCTGCAAGCAGGGGGTGGCCAGACAGTGGTAAGCGTCTTTCGTCGAAAGGTACTCAAAGATCTTTACAATGAATAACGGAATGTGCCGTACGCCGACCTCGGCTGTCCGGGATTCACAAACCCGCCCGCGACTAATTCGGGATATGCTTTGTCTGCCAGATTTTTCACTCCTACCTGGAAAGAAGCATTTCCTGCATGCATGCCGAGAGTCAAGGAAAAAACGGCGTATGAAGGAAGCACAATTCCCGGTTCATCGAACGGGCTGTATGGACCGACAATATTCGAACTCAACTGAATATTCCAGTTGCTGCTTGGATCAATTTCCATCGATGCTATTCCGACATACTTGGCAGTATTGTAGACACGCGCGCCCGAAAGTGTGTCGCCATCTCCCGTGACAAGATTCTTGTAGCGTGCATCGTTGAAAGTCCAGTCGGCGGTCAAACGAATCTCGCTCGTGCACTGGATTGCGACGTCCGCCTCCAAGCCCTGCCTGCGGCTTCTCCCTCCGCTTGTGGACGTCAGCAGAATCGGATCGAATGTCTGTTCGTTGCTCACATCCATCAGAAATAGGGCGATGCTTCCGTTGACGCGGCCTTCGTCGAATTTAGTTCCCGTTTCATAAGCCCAGGCGGTAATGAACGGGAGCGATGGCGTCTCGATCGTTCCATCCGTCGAACGGAATCCCCGTGAGACATTTGCGTATAATGAAACGTATTCCGTCAGAAAATAGATCGCCCCAAGCTTCGGCGAAAATATTCCCTTCGTGTCGCTCGCAGACGTACCTTCGACCGGCTCCGCTGACGCGTTCAGAAGATCGTACCGTGCACCGAGAGTGAAGGTAAATTTGTCGGTCCGTTCCTCCGATTGCAGAAAGAGCGCTCCGGCTTCCTGTCTTGCCGACACGAGCATTTGGGCGGAATCCCTTACTCTGTTCGTTGTCGTCCAGTTTTGATAATCGGAGTGATCGAGCTTTCCTTCGATACCCATCGTCACCTCGGCATGCGGAAGAACCCATGTGAGCGCGCTCGTTCCGCCAAAACCGTACCTCGTATCCTCTTCCTCGGTTTGACTGCCGGATCCTTCGCTAATTCCTCCTTCGGGGGGAGTTGTAAGGAACAGCTGCCAGCGTCCTTGAGTTGAATACAAAGTTGTCCTCCAGAACATGACGGAGTCTGGCGAAAGACGCAGGCTTACACGCTCCTGTCCGCGGCGCTTGAATCCGCCGTCGGTTGAGTTCGCGGCAACATTATACTGATGCTGAGCGAACTGAGATTCGGTGAGCGAACCGGGAGAATTCCAGTCGGCGGTGTACAACTCAACTCCCGCGTCGAGCGTGGCAACGGGCGAAATGTTTTGCACGAAACGGGCATGCCCCTGTCCGAGGTCGTACGAACTGTTCGGTCTCCAGCCGTTCTCGTGGATAGTGCGAAGACCGAAGACGCCGCTGCTCCCGCTGTGGTCAAAGCCGGTGAGAAGTGTTCCGTCGAATTTTCCGTATGAACCGCCGGACAACGAAAGGTTCGTGCCGTCCATCCTCTCGAGCGTTCGTATATTCACGACGCCGGATATCGCGAAGTTGCCGTACAGTGCACTCGCCGGACCTTTAATGAGGTTGATGGAACTCACCGCCTCCGGCATCAGCAAATTAAAATCGTTGTAACCTTCCGCATGGCCGTTGACCGGTTCATTGATCGGCACGCCGTCGATCCACAGCGCCATATCGGTGGAATGGTCGGAGCTGAAGCCGCGTATGGAAGCATCCGAAGCAAAGCCGGGACCTTGTCCCTGTTCGTGGACTTCGAGTCCTGCCGTTTGCCGTAAAAGGTCCCACGAATCCGTCGCAACCGTCTGTTGAATGTCAGCAGGAGAAACGACGATCGAACTCACCGGCACCTGACGTTCGACTGGGCTCGACGTGATCGTCACTTCAGGAAGTTGAACAACCCGGGCATTGAGCGTGTCGGGATCAGAGGCTTTGGCAGGCTCTGCCGTAACAATTAATACCCATGACAAAGCAACAACAAAACACCATCGCATAGAGAATTTCCTTCTTCTATTGATAGCCGTACAACAGGGCAACACCTTCATTTCAAAGGAGGCCAATAAAAAAGATTACGGATTTAAGAAAGAATCAGGAGAAGGAATATTGCGGGGGATGGAAAGGAGTATTCGTTATTCCAGGAAGAAGTGATTCGCGTGTGTTTGAAAACTTCTCGGCTGTGAGGTTATGGATGGAATCGTTCAATTCGAGCACCGGATCGATCCACTGGTCAAGAACATTAGTGGAGAGAACCGCAAGCGGCGCAGCGCACGGAGCGGCGGCAACAGCACATGTCGATTGGTCGCTTTTGCTGGAATGCTGAGACGCACAACAGCAATTGGCTGTCATCTGGCCGCCGGAGGTGCAGCAACAGCAGTTCGGCATCGAAGCGGTTTCTTTATCACCCTGCTTAAATGTGTTTAGAAGCGGAGCGAAGTAGAGTCCGTTTGCAGACAAAAGGCTTAATACCAGCGTAATGCTAAGAAATTGGCGCAACGGATTTATCATGCCATATATAACCAATTTTGAGGACGGCAAGTTTCAATAAGATAGGAAAAATTTGCTCAAATGGGCGGTCGATTTGACTTCGTTCCCAAACAGAGTTTGGGAACGAGATTTGCGAGCAGGGTACCTCGTTATCTCGTTCGCAACGTCCCGTCACGAAGTGATCCCTTTGGGATTGGGAACGAACGGTGGTGAAGCCCTGCTTCACATTGAAGAAATAAGGAAGGTAAGCGAAGCAGAAGGCGTTCCCAAACAGAGTTTGGGAACGAGATTTGCGAGCAGGGTACCTCGTTATCTCGTTCGCAACGTCCCGTTGGGAGCAACACGATGAAGCTCTGCTTCTATATCTTGAAATAAGAAAAGCAAAGTCAGATACGGCGTTCCCAAACGGAGTTTGGGAACGAGAATTGCGAGCAGGATTCCTCGTCACCTCGTTCCCAACGTCCCGTTGGGAACGCAACGCTATGAAGCTCCGCTTCACTAGAAATATGCTCCAAGGGGGGAACCAATGACACGAACACGCTATAAGATCTACAACGATCAACAGCCGTATTTTCTTACAATGACGGTTGTCGAATGGATACCGCTATTTGCCAACCCTGAAAATGTAAGTGTCATTCTTGATTCTCTGCAATTTGTGCAGAAAGAACGTGGCGTGATTTTGTATGCCTACGTTATTATGGAGCACCATCTTCACCTCATTGCTTCGGCACCGGAGCTTGCAAAGACGATGAAAGAGTTTAAGTCGTTTACGGCAAGAAAGATCATCGATTATTTTGAAAAACGAAGTTCGACTCCTTTGTTGAAAGAATTAGAGAAGGCAAAACTACCTCACAAAACTGGCAGCGACTATCAGCTTTGGCAAGAAGGTAACCATCCACAAGAAATCTTCAGCGAACAAACGTTGGTTCAAAAAATCGAATATATTCACAACAACCCGGTACGACGGGGATATATTGACGAAGCAAAACATTGGCGGTACTCAAGTGCAAGGAGCTACGAGGGGATGGAAGGATTGCTTGAAGTATGCACTGATTGGAGAGATGAACGGCACATTTGAAACGGAGTTTCAAGAGCCTAGCGTTCCCAAACAGAGTTTGGGAACGAGATTGGCGGGCGGGGCTCCTCGTCACCTCGTTCCCAACGTCCCGTTGGGAACGCAACGCGATGAAGCGCTGCTTCGCTTCGGCGAAGTAAGAAAAACAACGTCGAGCACGGCGTTCCCAAACGGAGTTTAGGAACGAGAATTGCGAGCACGATTCCTCGTCACCTTGTTCCCAACGTCCCGTTGGGAACAAGGCATTGTGAAGCTCTGCTTCTGCAACGTGCAATAAGCAAGGCAATGTCAGATCCGGCGTTCCCAAACGGAGTTTGGGAACGAGATTTGACCGGCACTCCTCTATTCCCTCAGCGCGCTCTTTTACTATTCTTTGGGCATTCACTTCACCCGCATTTTCACCAAAAGTTCATCCACGGATACGCTTGCGATGCGCGTCGCACGGTCAGACATCGCGTACGGGATGATCAACCTTCCATTGTGCGCGATCGCGCCGCACGTGTAGACGACATTAGGAACATAGCCTTCGCGTTCCGTTTCATCCGGTGCGATGAGCGGCTCCTTCAGCCGCCCGATTACCTTTGCCGGATCATCGAGGTCAAGCAAGACCGCTCCGATGCAGTATTTTCTGACAGGACCAACGCCATGAGTCAGCAGGATCCAACCCTTGTCCGTCTCGATTGGCGAGCCGCAATTTCCGATCTGTGTGAACTCCCACGGAGCAGCAGGCTGCAGCAATGGCGCAGGGGCATTCCAGTGGTAGACATTATCTGAAAAAACGATATAAAGATTTTCGGCGTCCTGTCTTGAAACCAGCGCATACCTCCCATTGACCTTCCTCGGAAAAAGCGCCATCCCTTTGTTCTTTGCTGCATCTCCGCTCAGCGAGTTGATCCTGAAGCGGACAAAATCGGTCGTCTCGAGGAGCAGCGGCATGATCACCTTGCCGTCATATGCCGTGTACGTGGAGTAATATGTCACTGCGCCGTCGTCGTCAGTGAATCGTACGAATCGAGCGTCTTCGATTCCGTTGGATTCAAACGACGAAACCGGAAAGATGGCCCGCTCCGACAGCGGCACGTTCCCCGAAAAATCTATCTCATAGTTCAGCTCGAGCAGCGAATCGAGAGCTCCGACGGCCCGGCGCTGGACGGCGGAGAGTTTTGTTCCGCGCTTTTTCAGCCGCGCAGTCTTTGCCGCCAGTTGAGAGCGTGTGAATTTCGCCGGAAGCGATTTGATGATCTCTTTCATCGCAGAACTCCGGCGTTCTCCGTCCTGGAGTTTGCTGAAAAAATCCGAGGCAATGAATGACGGATCGGGATTCACCGTCGGCGTCGTCACGATTTTTCCCGCAGCGTCCAGGGAAACGTCGCCCTTCGCATCAATAACACCAGATCGAAATTCGATGGACGAGATATGCCCTTCACCTGTAGCCCTTAGGCTCATGATAAACCGGAGCGCCCCCGACGCCGTTCCGCTTTGGTCATGATGAGGAACAATTGACGGATTGAAAAGAGCCGCAGCTTCCAAAGAATACTCGCACGTGAAATACGATCCAAGAAGAAGCTTCTTTGCCTTCGACAGTTCCCTGCGAGGAGGGAGAATGCCCTTAACCCGTTCGTAGCCCAGGCGGAAAGCCTCTTCCATATCCCGGTGGCGGTTCCGGAATTCCGCAATCACTGTCTCCAGCATATTCCGCGATTCGTCGTCGGTCAGATCCAGAACCCGCTGGACAAGTCGTTTCATCCTGGATGCAAAGCCAGGGCTCAGCGGGCCCAGCGGAAGAAACGGTTTGATAATAACCCGCGAGATATCCGGTTCGATCATTACGGATTGCCTCCGCACTTCAAGTTCTTCCCTCTTCATAAACGCTTACCTTCTTTCTGGTTGAACATTTCTCCCGATCGCCAAACGCTGCTTGATCTTCACAGCGCTCGAAATCTGAGTTTTTCTTTAATCAATGTCTGGGGGAGATGCGATACGATCCGGACAACTTTGGGTATCCCGGCATCGAGATCGAAAAAATTATCGTCCATTTCAATATCTTCCCCCTCAACTTCAATCCTGATATTCTTTTTCAATCCTGGCGCGGTCAACGCCAGGAGATGAACATTCCCGGGATCGCTCGACAATTGGAAGTCGATAGTCGCCGGTGAAATCTGCATGTGCTTCGGTTCAACAAAATAGAACCTGTTTTCGGACAATACGTCATTGTCTTTTTTTAGAAGCGCGAGAAGATACGATCGAACAGGATCACAATGAGCAGAGTCGGCGTTGCTGATTTTCATAATGAGCTTCGACGCGTTGCGGCCGAAAGTCACCTCAGCTTTCTTTGACCATGCGACGGTTCCGTCGAAGGAACGGAGAGTGACTTCCAACGTTGCATTCAGGGGCGCGAGCATGTCGGAAGTCGCCCACACCTCCACAGACGATTCCGTGTTCCGAAAACTGACCAGCACCGGCGAAAGAAATTTTTTCGCATAAAAATAGGCCGCTTTAGGCCGCAGGGCACTGTCGATAATGGACCAGCTTGTCACGGGCCAGCAGTCGTTGAGCTGCCAGAAAAGCGAACCGGCCGTAGCAAATTTTCGCCGGCGCCAATGTTCGACCGCGGTTCTCAACGCTTCGGCCTGCACGAGCTGCCCCTTATAGATAAAATCTGCGAGGTCCTCGGCAACATTCACGTGCCCTGCCTGAAAGCGAAACAACCGCTCCGTCCCCTCGGGAAGTTTGTTGTGATACTCCATTACCCGGCTTTGCGGGTTGAGGTCGGAGAGGATCATCACCGATTCCAACGTTCTCATATCCGGCGGCGCCTGGAATCCGAATTCCGTCACAAATCGCGACGTGTCATTTTCATATTCTTTGTAATCCTTCCACCTTCCCCACATCTCCCATTGATGACGATTGCCGTTCGATTCCTCATTCGGGAATCCTTTTCCAAATGGAGAACTCCTCCAATAGGGACGAGTGCCGTCGAACGTGCTGCAGACCGACGGAAGCAGCGTCTTGAATATTTTCGAGCCCGTCATTGCATCCGGCGGCCTGCCCGGATTGTGCTGGCAGAAGATCCACTCGCATTCATTGTTGCCGCACCAGAGAACGATGCTGGGATGATTCCGCAGCCGCTTCACCGCCTTTTCCGCCTCGTCTCTTACCTGTTTCATGAACCACGCATCTTCGGGATACTCGGCGCAGGCAAACATGAAATCCTGCCATACCATCAATCCGAGCCGGTCGCAGAGGTTGTAAAATATTTCCTGCTCATAGATCCCGCCTCCCCACACGCGAAGCATGTTCATGTTTGCGGATTTCGCCATGCCGAGCAGCTTTTCGTATGTAGAGTCATTTATCCGCGGGATAAACGAATCGCTCGGGATCCAATCTGCCCCTTTGCAGAAGATTTTTTCCCCGTTCATTTCGATCACAAAGGATGTCCCTTGTTTGTCGGGCTCCTGGAGCAATCGAACCGTGCGGAGTGCAAAAGGAACTTCGAGCCGTTCGACTTCCGCGTCCCTTGACGTGAGAGTAATACTTGCCCGATACATCGGCTGTCCGCCGTATCCGTTCGGCCACCAGATCTGCGGTTTCTTTATGCGGAGACGAAATTTCATCTTTCCCTTTTTCGCGCGGCGCCGGTCCGTAACGATTACTTTCTCATCGCAAATTTCTGTCCGCAATTGCAGAGACGCCGGGGTAAACAGTGACACATCGAGCGACAATTCGACCACAGCTTCATTTTTTGTCAGGGAAATAACTTTGACAAATGGATAACGCAACGCTCCCTGCGAATGGGTTTCCAGGCGAATGCCGCGCCAGATACCCGAGGTCGCCAGCCGTGGCCCCCAGTCCCAGCCAAAAGAGTACTGCGCCTTCCGCACATAGATCCGGTGAGGCTCGTGTCCCGCGGCGAGGACACCATGTTTCTTCTCAATAGCTTTCGACCGCAGCACCGGAGAATCGAAAAGAATCTCGATATGATTTGTTCCTTTCCGCAGGAACCTCTTCGCATTAAACCGGTGCTCGACGAACATATCCGCCGTTGTTCCGAGCCTCCTATTGTTGATGCGGATGGATGAATACGTGTCCAGTCCTTCTGCTACGAGTTCAATGCTTTTTTCCTTTAGGAATTTTTCATCGACCTCAAATTCACGGCGATAGACCCATTGCTGCGAATCGACCCATTGAACGTCTTCCTCGTTCATTCTGTAGAACGGGTCGGGAATTTTTCCGTTCGTCAAAAGGTCTGTGTGAACTGTGCCGGGAACGGCGCCGCTCATCCATTCCGTGATGCCGGAAATCTCCTTCGGAAGCCTTCGATATTTATCGACAGCTTTGAACTCCCACGTTCCGTTGAGATCTATCTTATTCATGTCTTCTCTCCACTCCGGGCCATTTTCAATAAATATTTTTTTGTTCTACCGCTCACGAAGTGATGCCTTCGGCACAAGGCACGGAGAACGCCAAGAGTATCGTTGTTCTTCATACTCATAACCTCCTGGTGTCCTTGGCGTCTTTGCGGTAAAAAAATTCAAGAATATTTTCGAGAAACAGCCCTGCCAAGAAAGTTTCAACCACGTCCAATACTCATCGCAATAAGATCATTTTCTTTACCATCACGGAGTTCGCCGCCTCCAGCTTATAGTAGTAGACTCCGCTCGCACAGCCGGCAGCGTTCCACGCCACGGAGTATTCACCGGCGCTGACTCTCTCACGGACCAGGGTTGCGATCTCCCTTCCCAGCACATCAAAAATTTTCAACATCACAAAGCCGGGCGCAGGAAGAGCAAAACGGATGGTCGTCGACGGATTAAACGGATTGGGAA
>Ga0265336_10000824_pt1 | contig 16245 bp, 14 predicted proteins | sample 42119metaG_FD_193583 | JGI IMG/M metagenome (GOLD analysis project Ga0265336, IMG submission 193583) | Rhizosphere microbial communities from Carex aquatilis grown in University of Washington, Seatle, WA, United States - 4-21-19 metaG | ecosystem: Host-associated > Plants > Roots > Rhizosphere...
CATCCCCTGGGGCGTTAACACTTCTTCATCCATATTTATTCCTTGCTTGCCTGCCGCACTAATTCGCCTGATATCTCGCTTAATGGCAGGATCAGATCTACAGCATTAATTTCCACGGCTGCCCTGGGCATGCCGTACACCACACAACTCTTCTCATCCTGGGCGATCGTGAAAGCGCCCGCTTCCTGCATATGTTTAAGGCCTGTGGCGCCGTCCCGTCCCATACCGGTCATGATGACACCGACGGCATTGCTTCCGGCATATTTGGCCACTGAATCAAAAAGGACCTCAACGGACGGACGCTGATAATAGACCATGGGGCCGTCCTTGACCTCCACGTAATAACGGGCCCCGCTGCGGCGCAGAAGTATATGATGATTGCCGGGTGCCACCAAGACCAGTCCCTGATACAGACCGTCCTGGTCCTTGGCTTCCCGCACTTCCATATGAGAAATATTCTTTAAACTTTCCACAAAATTCTTGGTGAAATTCTCCGGCAAATGCTGGGCCACAATGACCGCCGGAAAGGTTGCGGGTAATGCGGACAAAAGGACACGCAATGCCTCGGTGCCTCCGGTGGAAGCCCCGATGGCAAATACCTTGTCCGTGGTCTTGATCATGGCGCCATCCAAGCTCCTTGTTTTAACAGCAGGTACCAACGGCTTATAACCTTGCTTATAGCGATGCCGGGCGCTATGCGCCGCGCGAAGAGCATTGACCAGGACTTCCATGATCTCATTCAATGGCGTTGACGCATTTAATGACGGCTTATGGATCACTTCAACAGCCCCGAGCTCTATCGCATGCATCGCGGTGGCACAACCGGCCGGCGTCAAGGAAGAAAAGATCACCACCGGCATGGGCTTTGCCTTCATCAGTTTCTCAAGAAAGGTGATCCCGTCCATGCGGGGCATCTCAACATCAAGCAGTACCACATCCGGATCATGCTCGATGATCTTCTCGCGGGCAATATAAGGATCGGGGGCGGTATCAATGATCCTGATATCAGAAAATTTCCCAAGCTCTTGTTTCAGGATCGTACGCACCACCGCGGAGTCATCGACGATAAGGACTTTGATTTCCATTTTAATTTTTCCTGTAAACCGCCGGGGCAAGGGCTTCCATCTGCCCCCGGAACACCGGCGGTAAATTCTCCGAACGGCTGGTGAATAAATACCCGCCCGGTTGAAGATATTTCAATAATTTTTCAACAAGCCTCTCCTGGGTCGCGGGATCAAAATAGATCATCACATTCCTGCAAAAAATAAAATCAAATGTCCCCTTGAAAGGAAACACCTCATCCATCAAGTTCAATTGTTTAAAAATGATCAAACGCCTGACCTCATCTTTGACACGAAAGCAAGGACCGTTCTCACCCGGATTCTTTTCAAAATAACGTTCAAGAAGTACCGGCGGGACTGTTTTTACCCTTTCATACGGATATGTCCCATGATAGGCCTCACCCAAGACCTTGGTGGAAATGTCCGTCGCCAGCAATTTAATGTCCCACTTCGAGGCCCTCTCCTTAAAATACTCCAAAAGGGTGATCCCTAAAGAATACGGCTCTTCTCCCGTCGCTGCTGCCGCGCACCAACCTCGAATTTTATTGGTGTGTAATGCCGTTTTTTTTTGGACAATGTCCGCCAGCACAACCGAAGAAAAGAAATCATAATGTTTCTCTTCGCGGTAAAACGACGTAAAATTTGTCGAGATCGCGTTGATCATCATTGTCAGTTCTTCATTGTGGCTTGGACTAGTGACATATTTAAAGTATTCGTCGTATGACTTGACCCCCAAGGCCCTGAGCCTCTTGCCCAAGCGGGCCTTGAGCAGTTCCTGCTTATGTTCTCCCAAATTGATCCCGCTCTTGGCATAGATCAGCTTGATCAAACTTTGGTATTCCGTTTCATGGAGTGGAACAGGCTCTATAATAAAATCCATTTTATTTCACCCGCGCGTACGCGATCCTTTTAACGCCAATCTGATGCTCCCATTCAGGGAGCCAGTCCATCCGCCGGATCCTGGACGTCTTGATCGACGCTGTCTCGCCATTATCGGTATTAAAAATCACCTTTCGGCCCAAGCTCCCTCCGACATCTTCGGAAATGACCGCGACCTTCTTATTTTTAAGGATGTTACGGATCTCCCTGACACAATCCTCTGCCCTTTCTTTACCCAGCCCATTTTGATGACCACCGCCAAAAATTTGCGCTTCCAAATGACGAGAGTTCGAAGAGCCCAAGCTTGTCACGATATTGATCAGGGAGCGAAGGGCGCATTCCACATAAAAATTGGTGGGGCTTGCCCCTTTTTCGAGCTTAGGATAAACCACATGGGCCATACCGCCCAATCTCAAGACCTTATCGCGCATGGTCACGACCACCCCATTACCGCAAATGGCGCAAAGAAAAGCAGGTTCTTGACTGTAAGCCAGATGACTGGCCTCGACCACACAGCTTATTTTTTCCATTATCTCGTTCCCGCAAATTCAATAAGGCCTTCGGCATCAAGGATCAACCCAACCCGTCCGTCACCTAAAATAGCCGCCCCTGAAATCCCCTGGACATTCCTTAATTTATCTCCCACACTCTTGATCACCACATGCTGCTGGCCCAAAAGTTCATCAACCACGACACAGGCCTTGCCGTAATCGGAATCAATGAAACAGATCGTTTGGTCTTCAAATTTTTCTTTGCCGCCCTGAATGCCGAAAACATTGTTTAAATAGATCAACGGGTAGACCTTGTCATAGACCTTATACATCTGTTCTTTGTCATAGACCTGGCTGCGGCAGGCTTCCTGGGGCTGGACAAATTCCAACACTGAGTGAATGGGAAGAACGTAACGTTCAATGCCGGACCTGACAACGATCCCATCGACAATAGCCAAAGTAATGGGGATATAAAGGCAGAAGATGGTGCCTTGGCCGTCAACGGAAGATATGTTGATCTTGCCATGAAGCCAGTCGATGTTTTTTCTCACCACATCCATCCCAACGCCGCGGCCTGAGGTGTCGGTTACATTTTCGACGGTCGTAAAGCCTGCCTCGAAAATCAAATTGTAGATCTTATTGTCAGAAAAGACCTCTCCTTCTTTGACGATCCCGCGTTCGATCGCTTTCTTGAGGATCTTCACTTTATCAAGCCCTCTGCCGTCATCCTTGATCTCTATGACCACAAACCCGCCTTTATGGCTGGCGGAAAGTTCTACCTTGCCGATCGCTGGCTTGCCTTTGGCGATGCGCTCTTGCGCCGTTTCAATGCCGTGGTCCAGGGAATTGCGAACCATATGCATCAAAGGATCTGTGATCAATTCAGCCATATTCTTGTCGATCTCCGTATCTTCACCGTTAAGCACAATGGTGACATCCTTACCGATCGTCTTGGAAAGGTCACGAAGCACCCGCTCCATTTTTTGGAACACCGGTCCGATGGGGACAAGCCTCATACCCATGACTAATTCCTGTAAATTCCGTGTATTACGGTCAAGTTCAAGCAAATTGCGCTGGAATTGCTGATGGGTGATCGCGACTATTTCCGGGCTTTGGATCAATTGCACTTGGGAGATCACCAGCTCGCCGACTAAGTCAAGGAGGGCATCGAGCTTTTCAAGCTGGATCCTGATCGATGCCCTTACAGGACCGGCTAATCTTTGAAGTTCAGGTGAAGATTTCTGTAATTTTAACGCTTGATTTAACTCCTGATCGGTGATGACCCCCTGCTTGATGAGAATTTCGCCGATCGGCTGGTTCTTTTTGGGACTGATCACTTCTTTTAATTCCATGATCAAAGGTCTTATATCCGGATATACGCCATTGAATTGCCCGCCATGCCCTGCCTGCTCCTGCAAAAGTACCAATAATTTCCTGATTCCGTCGATGGATGACAGTGAAAGGTCAACGATCTTCCCTTCAAAAGGAAGGGTGCCCTTTCGTACCAGCTCGAGCATAGTCTCAGCTTCATGGGCATAGGTCTCAATGTCCTTAAGGCCCAGGAACCTGGCAGAGCCTTTGATCGAATGGAAGGCACGAAAAATATTATTAATCGCTTCACTATCTTGAGGCGCAGACTCAAGGACAAGGACGGACTTCTCTGCCTTGATCAGGTGGTCGAATGCTTCGGTGACAAAATCACTGTAATGATCCAGGCCATTGGAAAGGTCTAAAACCGGAGGCTGTGACCGGAGATCTTTTATTGGGTTGGGAGACATCGCCTCCAATGATCCTAACAACTGGTCGATCTTGGTCAATAGCACCGTAATCATGCCTTCATCGATCTTGATCGACCCCGCGCGCAGGGGATGACATAAATCCTCTGCTTCATTGGCCAAGACGCCTATCCTGGAAAGCCCTGTCAGATTAGCTTCTCCCTTGAGGGAATGAAAGGCACGAAAAATAATGTCAATCGCCGCTTTATCGTCCGGGGTTTTTGTCAATATTGATAACGATTGCCGGGCGTCTTCAAGCAGGGCCTTGGCTGAATTTAAAAAACCTGGGAATTCGCCAGGATTACTATCGAAATACGTCAATTTTTTTTCGTTCTCCAGGAGATTGATAAACTCGTCAGGGTTTTTGCCACGCTCCAGGCAGGTTAAGGCAGATTTAAGATGAGAACATAATGATGAAAGCACCTTGATAAAATGTTTGCCGGTATTATCCGCTGAAGACAAGTCGGCCAAGACCACTTCCAGGGCCAGTTGATCTGTCCGTTCGATCAATTTCTTCCAATCAGCCATATATCGCTACACTTTCGTCAAAATCTTGAGCTTTGCGGCCAATTCTGTGATGTCGCCGGCCAGTTCAATATGACCTTGAGCACCGGTCTTTGCGATCACGTCGGCCATGGATGCTTTATCCATCGATGAAATAAAATACACCGGAGCGTTCGGGGTCTTGGCTATTTTCCTGATCGTCGCACAGACCTCATCCCCGTTGATATCAGGCATGTAATAATCCAGCAGGAAAATATCGTAAATATTTTCCTGGGCCATGGTTATTCCCTCGTGGCCGGTCAGGGCTGTATCGACCAAAAAACCCTCTTCCAGCTCAAGTTTTCTTTTAATGATCTTGTTGACGATGGCCACATCATTGACGAGCAGTATTTTTGGCATCGACTACCTCTCTTGTCATCCCCGAATGTTTTAATCGGGGATCCATTTTTTAGTGGATTCCCGCTTTCGCGGGAATGACATTCCTTAGTGCTCCAGTTGGGCGATCAGTTCCAGGTTTTCATTGGTTTTTTCATCTAATAAGCGCATCTTGGCATGGTGTTCTTCCAGCCGACGGTCCATTTCTTTGGAGATCAAACCCAAGGTGTCCATCACAGCGCCCATGGTTGATGCTTCTGCGCCCAGATTTTGGATCTTGGTTTCCTTGGCAGTGACCATCTGTTCCCATTTTTGTTTTTCACCCTGCACTTCGACCAAACGTGATTCATTGGCTTTCTGCAAATCTTCGTTAAGCGTTTGTATCACCGCTTTGAATTTGACCAGTTCCTCCTGCTGTTGCTTTAATTGGGCCTTGATCGATTCAGCATTCTTGACGGCCAGACTGGAAATGCCGCGTTCATCTTCAAGCTTCGCTTCAAAGGTCTTGATCTCATTGTTCTTGTCTTCCATGAATTGCTTCTTTTGCTGATAGAACTCTTCCAATTGCTTCGTGTTCAATTGGGACTGTGTCGATTGTTCCTGATTGATACGTTTCAATCGCCGGACCTCCACATCCTGCTTGATCAACAGAAATGAGATCCAAACGCCGATGACAGCGACAAAAATGAAATATAAAGTGAAAATGCTTATTAACATATCTTGACCTTTACTGCTTGAATTTTGACTGCCTTAACGCCCTTAATTTTTCCAGGTTCTTATCAATGCTCTTGGATTCCGTTTCTGTGACACCAACATCATCAATATTACTTTCAACCCGTTCATGTTTATAAAGGCCTGAGAGGTCGATCAACTCCGCGTCCGCGGCCTGTTTGACTTCCTGGATACGGCTGGCGCGCATCTCAACAGGCAAAGATTTCAAGTCCTTTAACATATTCATCAAACGGTCCGAGATCTTGTCCCCCAGCACATCCAGCGTACCTTGCAACAATTTCTCTAATTGAGCCGTCGGATCGACCATCACCGAGGGAACACCTTGGGCAATAATTTCCTGAGAAATCACTGTGCCTGTATGTTTACCATTGCCGGATGATTTCTTGGCTAATAAGGACCTAAGCTTCTCATTTACGGCATTTTGGTCCTTGAGCGATTTATCCAGCTCGCCACCCATGGAAAACAAAAGTTCATTGAGCTTGGCATAGGCTGATTCAAGCTCAGCTACTTTTTGGGACAATTGCTGGATGGTATTATCAATGTCCATTTATACCTTGGACTCCTGATTGTTGATCGCCTGAAAAAGACAACCGCGGGCCACACTGGTAAAGGGGTCCTCAGAAATCCTGATCTCATTGACCTCAAGGCCCAGCTTAACATTGACCAGTTCTTCTTTGACCACCTCAATAAACCCTCCCACCAGCGATGAGCCCCCGGCAAATACAATGTCAACCGGCTCGCTGAACTGGGGCGTTTCCTGGGCCTTGGAAAAAACATTGGCCATATTCTCCAAAAAATATCGGATATAATTACGGTAATAGATCCCTAAAGCCTCTTCTTCCCGGTTTTTGGGGCTTTTTAAATTCATCCCCTGTTCTTTGAGGGTCGTGACCTGGCTTATGGGCATATTGAGGACCTTGGCCGTACTTTTATCGATCCAGTCGCCGCCGCGGGTCATGGAAAATGAGATCAGCGGCACGGAACGGTAAGAGGCACAGACATTGACCATCCCTCCGCCACAGGAAACGCCTATCCCGGTAAAATTCTTATATTCCAATTCCGAAAGGACAACGGCATAGCCTTCATCAATGACAAGGGGCTCGAAGCCCAAGGTTTTTAATATCCCTTCAAAGACACTGCGGTGATAGATCGTATCCTGGTTGCGGTCAACAGGATTGGCAGGGACGGAAAAACAGCAGATCTCTCCTTGCTCACGCGGCTCCCAGAGGATGTTCTGGACGATCAATTTAATGATGGAAATAGACTCGCCTTCTGATGGATTTAAAATACCCATGCTCATGGTCCGCTGTACTTCGCTGTTAAGGATATTGGCAAATTTATGGGCCAGGTTGCCCAACACGAACATATTGCTTCCCAGGGAAACGTATTTGATCCTGAGCTCCTTTAAAAAATCCTTGGTCGCCTGGTCGGCCCTGACTGAAAGAAAAGCATTGCGTTCTGTTTTGACAAAAACTTTTTCTCCATTGACCTCCCGGGAAGCGACCAAATAAGCCGTGCCCACATCCAAACCAACTCCTCGCCTTTCATTTGAACTGCCCGCTGTTGCCGCGCTGCCTGAATTAGGAAGAGCCACTGATGTTGTTTGCTCATGGGCTTCGGCCGGAGCGGCAGTCGTGTTGTCCGCGATAATATGGTCTTCCATTACCTCGGAAATAGTCTCTTTGGGAATGGCTTTTTTAATGACAGGCTCAGGCATGACAGGCTCAGGCAAGGAGATCTCAGAGCCGTCGGCTAATTTGCGTTTTAAGTATTGATTAATGGTGCGCAGTTTCTCACGCATTTCTTCAACATTTAATTGCGGCGTGATCCCGGTTGGCGATGGCTGGGGCTTGAATTCAGCGCTTCGGCCGGAAGCAAGAGACCTGATCTTCGCGTTGAGCTTTTTTAAACGCGCTCCTACGTCTTCAAGGTCTTTGTTGATATTTCCGTCACCTGGATTTGTCATATTGATCCATCCACCATAAATTCCATTCATTACCCGTTTTAGCTTTACTTTCCTTGGTGATCTTCTTTAATGCGCCGCTTACTTCCTTTTGGATCTCGCTATTTTCATCAGTTAACATTGTGATCAGAACTGGGACAGCTTCCCTGGCTTCAAGGGTGGCGCACAACGAAATCACACAACTGCGTACCTTATCATCCAGGTCACGCAGTAAATGGAGTAATAAGGGCAGGGCCCGTTGGCCATAGATGCTGACCATCAAATTGATAGCTTCTTTACGGATATCAGGCTGGCTGTCCTTGATGGCAAGCGACAAGGTTTCAAAAGATGCCTCATCCTCATATTTTGAAAGGGCCCTTAATGCCGCCACCCGCAGCTGTGGTTCAGGATTATAAAAGTACGTGTTTAAATATCCCCTGTCCCCGTCAGCCTTGCCATTACACGTGGCCAATGCGCCCAGGACTTCAACCTGTTTTAAAACTTCAGTTTCTTTGGATAGAAGCATTTTTAAGATCACTTTGGCCACTGGTTTGGATAACCTTTTAATTTGTCCTAAAGCCTGGAGCCTCAGCGTCTTTGTAGCCGACGAAAAATCACGTATATACACCTTGGCACGGAGGCATTCTTCTTTTTCTGAAATGGTAAGGACGTCTAGGGCGTTTGTCGTGTTCATTTCTTTTTGGTGTCCCATTTATTCAAGATCTTTTCGATCTTATCCTGAACCTTGGTCTTCATTTCGGCATCGATCAAGAGTTCATCAAGGATGGCTTGGTGTTCCTCAGCCATTTGAATGATGTCCCGCTGGATCTCCTGCATGTTCTTTTCCATGCGCCGTTTTTCCACCGCATGGGTCAAGGGCAGGATCACCTTGTCCTTGTTCTCGATAGGCTTGAGGATATAGTCAAAAGCGCCGTCGCGCACCGCTTCCTGGCAGCTTTCAAGGGTTGCGTAACCGGTCAGGAATATCAGCGGAATTGTTCGCTGGGTGTCATTGAGATATTTCAAAAGATCATGGCCTGATTTGCCGGGCATTTTAAGATCACTGATCATGGCTTCGATCTCATTGTTGGTCTCAAGGACCTTGATGGCCGCATCCACGCAATTCGCCGTAAATACCTTGAAACCGGATGATTCCAAAAGTTCGCCCAATGATTCGCGGATGGCATCATCATCATCGGTAAGAAGGATACAACCTTTATGTTTTTCATTGACCATAATTGGCTCCTATTAGTCTTGTTATGGATTCCCGCTTTCGCGGGAATGACATTGTTAATAATCGGGAATGACACATTTTTTTAATAAAGTTTCTTTAATTCCTCGTTGACCACTTCGACTAAGTTCCCTTCATCGGCTAAATTCCTGTCTTTATTCACCGGAAGGACAAAATAAAAGATCTTGCGGCCTTCCTTGATCTTGGTAAAGCTCAAAAGCCCATTATGGTTCTTGATGATGTTGTAACAGACCGAAAGGCCTAAGCCCGTGCCCTTGCCCGGCGGTTTGGTGGTAAAGAAAGGATTTAACAATTCTGATTCTGTCCCTTCCTTAATGGGGATGCCGTTGTCGATCAAGCCTGCCACGACACATTGGTGTTGGGCCAGGATCCCGGAAAAAATATGCATGTTCCCGCCTTCTTTTTGAGCAAAGGCATCATCAATGGCATCGCGCGCGTTGATGAGGAAATTGATGACAACATCCTGGATCTGATAACGGTCAATATATAGCTTGGGCAGTTCTTCGTTGACGTTAAGGGTAATTTGAATATTGTGGTCTTTTAATTGCTGGGCAAATAAATAATACGCATCCTGGATGGGGCGGTTGATCGACTCGCTGGTATAGGTGCCGGTCCTGCCGCTGGAATATTCATGCATGCGTTTGACAATGGTGCCCAATCTCGCAAATTGGTCCTTGACCTTCATGATCTTATCCGAAATCTTTTGGTCGCCCGCGATCACCGGGTTCATCAGCAGGATCTCCAGATGGGAAGCGATGGCCATCAATGGCTGGTTCATCTCATGGGCAACACCAGCCCCCAACTCACCCACCGCGGTCAATTTGGCGGCCTGGAGCAATTGAGCTCCCTGAGTCTTTAATTTTCTATTAGCTTCCTCTATATCATGGACATATATGTCCAATTGTTGGCGCAGGTGCTTCTTTTCCAGGGCCCTTTTAAGGTTGATCTCGAGCTCATCGTAATCAATGGGCTTGGTCATGTAATCAAAGGCACCGCTTCTCATGGCCTGGATCGCTGTTTCAAGACCACCGTGGCCGGTCATGATAAAGACCTCTGCGGTATTAGGTATTTTCTTGATCCTCTCCAAGACCTCAATCCCGTCGATCCCCGGCATTTTGATGTCCAATAGGACGATATCAGGCTGAAATTTGGCAAATTCCTCGAGACCTTTAAGGCCGTTCTCAGCTGTAACCACTTCATATTCATCCAGCTCAAGCAGCCTTTTTAGCCTGTCGCGCAGGATCTCTTCATCATCGATCACCAGGACCTTGATCTTATTTTCCGCTGTCATTTTCAACTCCAATAGGTAATGAAACAATGAAGGTAACACCTTGGCCTTCTTTAGACTCAACGTTGATCTTGCCTTTATGGCTTTCCATAATGCCGTAGGTGATAGATAAACCTAATCCGGAACCTTTCCCTACTTCTTTGGTCGTAAAAAACGGTTCAAAAATTTTCTTGGTATGCTCTTGTGAAATACCGATCCCGTTATCGGAAAAATAAACCATGATGAGCTTGTTTACTGGATCTTGATCCGCTTTAATTGAAAGTTTTTTATGATATTCCCCGGCAGGAAGCCTGCCATCCTTGATCCTTTTTTCCTTTTCATCCATGGCGTCCCTGGCATTCGAGATCAAATTGATCCACACCTGTTCCAGCTGAAAAGGTTCTCCCATGATCTTGGGAAGGTCATCGGTAAAATCCAGGGCAACCTCGATCTCATGAAGCCTTAGCTGTTCACCTAAAAGGCTCATGGCTGAATTGATCGTTGAGGGCACGTCCACTTCAATGAATTTCAAGGTGTCCTGACGGGCAAAGGTGCGCATATGCTGGATCACCCTGGTCATGCGCTGGATTGATTTTTCAATGTCAGCGATGTCTTCCATTAGCATTTCCTGTGAGAATTTACCCCGCTGGATGGATTTTTTGATATTGGCACAGATGAGCGCAATCCCGCCTAATGGCTGATTGATCTCATGGGCGAGGCCCGCGGACATCTCGCCTAACGTGGCCAATTTCGATGTCTGAAAAAGCTGTGACTGGGTTTGGCTTAGTTCTTTAGAACGCTCTTCAATACGACGCTCAAGCTCCTCATTCATCTTGGCGATGATCTCTGAAGATATCTTCAATTCGCGGTTGCGATAAAGCCGGTCACGGTTTAAATTGATATTGTTCAGGGCTTTTTCAACAGAGATCAGAAGCTCGTCAAGATTGATGGGCTTAGTGATATAATCCACGGCGCCTGCCCTTAGCGCTTCAATGGCCATGACCTCATCTTTTTGGCCGGTGACGACTATCCCTTCGATGTCCTTATAAAATTTCTTGGCATTTTCCAGGACCTGGATCCCGTTCATGTCCGGCATATTGATGTCTGTGATCAGGACATCGATCTTGCTTTTTTCGATGATCAACAAGCCCTCTTTGCCGCTGGGGGCAGTAAATACTTCATAACCCTCTTTTTCCAGGTACCTTTTAATAGGTCCCAGAACAGCAGCGTCATCATCGATCACCAGTAATGTATTTTTATAAGCCAGCTCTTCTTTCTCAGCTAGTTTTTCCTGGGCCCGTCCCAGGGAGGCGGCCAGTTCATCATATTTTATTGGTTTCTCCAAATAATCGATCGCCCCCCGCCTTAAAGACTGAATGGCGATCTCCTCACTGCCGTATCCTGTAATGACGATGATTTGGCAATTGGGCCTTTGCACCTTGGCTTCTTTAATAAATTCAAGACCATTGATATCCGGAAGTTTGACATCCAGCAATAGGATATCTATCACTTCGCGGGTAAAAATAGCCCTGCACTCCTGGCCATTAGCGGCAAGGAAGGTTTCGCAATACTGGCGCTTGAGCTCTTTTTCAAGCTGAATACGGGCCATTTCATCATCATCAACAATGAGGACTTTTCTTATTTTCATCAGATCGTTCTTTCTATGCCTTAACCTTCTTTTCTTTCACCGCGGACAATGACCGCGACCAGTTTCCCTTTGATCTTATTGTCAAAAAATGACAAGGGGATCATGGTCATAAAAGAATGTTTGCTAATTGATACCTGTTGAAATTCTCCCAAGGGTAAATTCAATGTTTTTTGCAGGGCATTGACAAAGGTTGAATGCCATAATTCCTTGATACCGAGCTTATCCAGATCTTTGACCATTCTTTCATCCAATTTTTTAGGGACATATCCCAAAGCGGTACTGATCGCGGAATTGCTGAAACGGATATTTAACCCCTGGTCAACGACCATTAAAGCCATGGGAATGCAATCAATAATGTTTTGAGCGAACTCTCTGCTGCTGCTGCTGCTGCTGCTGCTGCTAGTGGTGGTGAGATCAACGATAAGTTCCTTCTGATCGGTGATCCTGGTGATGATCTGATTGGCTAATTCCAATTCCCGTGTACGGTATTTCAACGCCCGGGTGATCTGAAGTTTTTGCATGGCTTTTTCAAGCAGAACTGTCAAATTCTCCAGATCAATGGGTTTCTTAAGGAAATTCATGGCCCCTTCATGCATGGCCTTGATCGCACTGGCTTCATCCCCAAAGCCGGACATAATGACGCATTCAAAATCATCGGTAAGCTTACGCATCTCATGCAACGCCGAAAGACCGTCTAAATTAGGCATCTTGATATCTGTCAGCACAATATCGATCTTTTCCTGCTGAAACAAGTTCAATGACTCCTGCCCATCATTGGCGGAAATGATGTTCCAGTTTTCTTTTCTTAGATATTTAACAAGCGATTCGCGTGCCGCCTCATCATCTTCTGCCAGCAAAATATTGGGAGTAAAATTAAGAGCTTTATTGATGGTGATCTTTTCTTTGGCACGTCCGAGCGCCAGGGCCAGGACATCCAGGTCGATCGGTTTTTTAATATAATCCAAAGCCCCTTCCCTTAAAGCTTCAATGGCGGTGTCTACTTCGCCAAAGGCTGTCATCAGGATAAATTGTGTTTGGGGGGAAACTTTCTTGATGTTCTTCAAGACCTCCAGGCCGCTCATTTCTGGCATTTTCAGATCACTGATGACGATCTGGGGAGCTTCTTTTTGGAATATCTCCATCCCGATCCGTCCGTTTTCAGCGGTCAACACGATGAACCCTTCTTTTTTGACCACCCGGGCCAGCAAATTCTTGGCGCTTTCGTCATCTTCCATGATCAACACTTTAAAATCTTCCATGTCATTCTCCTTTGAACTATTTAGATTCCCCCGATACCGGCAATATCACGCGAAAAAGCGTCCACTCTCCTGGGACACTTTCAACCTCAAGTATTCCGGCATGTTCTTCCACGATCTTTCTGGCTGTTGAAAGCCCTAAGCCTGTACCCTCACCTGATTGCTTGGTCGTAAAGAACGCTTCAAAAATATTTTCCATATTCTCCGGCAGGATGCCCGGTCCATTATCTTTTAATTCTGCAATGACACTTTTCCCGTCTGGACTCATATAAGTCTTTATCTCGATCTTCATGGCCTGCTTATTGGCTTCCAACAGCGCCTGACGGGCATTGGTGATGATGTTCATGAAAACTTGCTCGAGGCGGATCGAATCACCTTTGACCTTTCCTATATTGACGGTGTATTGCTTGTCAACGGCAACATTATGGTTCATTAATTGCTGGCCCAAAAAGACAAAGACAGAATCAATTGTTTCATTGATATTGATCTCTTCAATCGTGTTGCCCACTGTACGCCGGGAAAAAACACGCATATGGTCAATGATCTGGGCCATGCGGTTCATTTGACTTAAGAGTTCAGGAAGGTCCTGTTTGGCGCTTGCCAGGTCAAAACGTTCTTTCTCGATGTCTTTTAAGATCGACTGACAGATAATTTTCATTACATTCAAAGGTTGTTTTAATTCATGGGCAACGCCAGCCGTGATCTCACCAATAGCCGCCATCTTTTCGGTTTGGACCAATTGGGCGGCGAAATCTTTTAATTTTTGATCGGCCGTATGAAAACTTTTCAATAAAGCTAATTTCTCTTTTTCCAGGCCTTGTTCATATTCCCTGATCCTTAAATGGACATTTACCCTTGCCTTGACTTCATTGGTCATAAAGGGCTTGACAATATAATCAGCGGCCCCTGCTTCAAATGCCTTGACCTTGCTTGGTGTATCTTCGGTAACAGTCAAAAATATGACCGGCACCGATGCAAGTTCGGGATTGCCTTTTATCCTTTTACAAATTTCGAACCCATCCATTCCAGGCATTTGGATATCCAAAAGGATGAGATCGGGAACTTCCTGGGAGATCAACTCCAAAGCGCCTTTCCCATTCTGTGCTTCCATGATCAAATGTTCGTCTTTAAGAATATCCATTAATAATTTTCTATCTAATGGTGAATCTTCGACGATCAATACCTTCCCTGAAATAACATTATCCATTAAAAATCCTTTCTAATGAACTCCCCTAACCCCTCTTTAAAAAAAGAGGGGGAATTATTTAATCCTTAATTGGTAAGATGATCTTGAATGTTGCTCCTTTGCCGACGACACTCTCCAGGACGATCTGTCCGCCATGGTTCTCAACGACCTTCCGGGACATCGAAAGTCCTAACCCCTTGCCCTTGACCGGCCTTCCGTCCGGAGCCAATGCGCTTTTGGTGGTAAAAAACGGCTGATATATCTTTTCCCGGATATCCTCAGGGATACCTAAACCGTTATCACTGATCTGGACACAGATGGATTTTCCGCCCTGGGTCAAATACGTCCTCACCAGAATTTTCTTTTCTTCCTTACCGGAAGCCTCCACGGCATTACGCGCGTTATTAAGGATATTCAGGACAGCCTGCTCAATTTCGACCGGATCACCAAATAATTTAGACAGATCATCCCCTTTTTCTACCTGCACATCAATGCCATGATTGGTCATTTGGGCACCCATGAATTTAAAGGCATTGTCGATAATGGTATTGATATCAAATTCTTTCTTTTCCCCGCCATCCTTGCTCGATGTGAAAGCCTTCATGTGCTCAATGATCTCGGCCATCTTGTCCATTTGTTTGACGATCTCCGGAAGGTCATTCTTCAATTCGTCCAGCGAAAAACGTTCTTTACGGATATCGTTTAATAGTGACTGACAGATGATCTTGGTCACATTTAAAGGCTGGTTTAATTCATGGGCAATACCACCGGCCATCTCGCCTAGCGCGGTAAATTTTTCTGACTGCATCATCCGCGCGGTCGAATCACGAAGTTCGGCATGAGTACGCTCCAGGGACTTATTGGCTTCCTGTAATTCTGATGTGCGCCTATGGACAAGCTGTTCGGCCTCATACCTGGAACGGACCATGGTATTAAGAAACAAGGTCAATAAAACCGTGATCAGCAGCCCAAAAGGCAGGATCAGTAAATACCCGGAAGGCAGATAATTACTAATAAATAATGTACTGGGGATGATCGTGATCCGCCATATACGGTCTGCCATATCAACAGGCAGGGCAAATTTTATAAACGGCTTGTCCCAATTGACCACGCCCAAGCGGATCTTATGCCGATACAAAATACGGTTCCCCGGATTAGCCTCGGGATCTTCAACTAATGCGGCCAAACCTTCCGCCGGCATCGCGGAATAGATCACTTTGAGGAAATTCTCATGAAAAACTGTTTCAATAAATCCGCGTAATTCCCTGCGTCTGGCCTCAACGGTCCGCGGCGTTGTCCCTGACCGATAGACAGGAATAAAAACGATGACACTTTTGGTATTATCCGTCTTATTGACCAATTGGACCGGAGGTGTTGCCACCGCGTGGCCTTCATCACAACTCTTTTGCATGGCAGAGTGCCGGTCAGGTTCTGTGGCCACATCAAATCCATAAGCCGGCAAATTATTGTTTAAAGATTCAATATAATAGATCGGATAATATTCATCCCTTTGGGATGCAATGACCAATTGACCTTGAGCATCTCTTTGTTTAAAACTGAAATCTTTAATGCCGTCCAATTGGGCCCGGTTTTCATAATCAGCCCTCTCTTCCTTAGTTACTCGAGGGGCCCATACAATGCCTTCCAAGGGAGAGCTTGCCAATAAAGGACGCACATAATAATTAAAAGTATTCCGGTCAAAGGAAGGGATCCTTTCTAAAACACTTTTTAATTGCTTGATCTCATTGATCTGGACATGGATATCTTTTGATATGACTTCGATCCTGCCTGCCGAACGTTCTGAAAAGATCATTTGGAAAGAATGATACGCATCCTGCCTGGCTTGACCATAAAAACCAATGGTGATCCCTAAACCC
>Ga0265336_10000825_pt1 | contig 16225 bp, 16 predicted proteins | sample 42119metaG_FD_193583 | JGI IMG/M metagenome (GOLD analysis project Ga0265336, IMG submission 193583) | Rhizosphere microbial communities from Carex aquatilis grown in University of Washington, Seatle, WA, United States - 4-21-19 metaG | ecosystem: Host-associated > Plants > Roots > Rhizosphere...
CTTGAGGGAATGTTTTCATCGTTTGGTAGCAGCCTAATGGGGGGTGGAGGGGGTGGAGGAGGTGGAGGTGGAGGTGGGGGAGGCGGTATGATGTCAATGTGCTGTTTCATATTCCTCGAATCTTACGGCGGAACATTGCCTTTCTTCGTCCGCAAATCCCGCGACCGTTATTATCGCTTGTTGCCGGACGTGGCGAACGGCTATAAGCGCATGGCCAGATGGCTCGTTCCTATGATGCGAAAGAGCCGGATTGTCCGGTCATTGGTTTGGAGGTTCATGGTTAAACCATTGACACAATACGGCGGATTCACCCATCGCGTTAAGGGTTATGGTGGATTTGCAAAAAAAAGAATATACCGAAAGTTCTGGTTTGGCGTCTGGAAAAAATTAGGAGAACAACATGGCTGATACTGGAATCTTTTCTATACAACCCCCGGAATGGTTGCAGAAACGCGCTCAGTTCGACTTGGAGCAGAACACCGAGTCGTTGAACAATCTGGCGGGCATGGCGGGTTCGGCAATCAGCGCGGGAGTCCAGACCGGGACAAAGGGGGGTAATTTCTTGGACAACTGGAAAAGCTCCTACATGGATTTGAAAGACCCGTATTGGGAGGGAAAGAAAGCCACCGCTGATTTGCAGGTCGCCACGATGAAAGACCGAGTTCAGGGAATGAAGGAATATCCCGAATGGATGCAATCCACCGGAGGAAGCGCCGACAAGATGCTGGACACTCCGTTCGTCGGAAAAAGCCAGTGGGCGGCTGACATGGTGGAAAAGGCGAAGATGTCGGCATGGCAGCGGTCAACTCAACAGCAGGCGGTTGAAGTCAAACAGCAACAGGTCGAGAATCAGTTGACCATTCAGGGTTTGAAAAACCAGATGGACGCCGACAAGATTGATACAGCCAAGCAAATCGCCGCGATGCAGGCCGCTTCGAGAGAAAAGGTTGCGGACACCACCGCCACCAGCCGCGAGAAGGTTGCGGATATAAACGCCAACGCAAAGGTTGATTTGGCCGAAACCGCGCAGCAATACAAGCTGGACTTGGAAAAATACAAGGCAGACCTAAAACAGACGCAAGGTGGAAAATCCGTTTCCAAGCAGGAGTTCATCAACCGGCAGATGGGGCGTCTCATGGGCGACCTTTACAATTCTTGGGACACGAAAAAGGATGGCGACTATGATGCTCAAAAGGCGGCGAACAAGGCTGTTGAAATCTTGGGTCAGACCTACGACCAGTTTTCAAAACAGCCAGCGAGCCAACCTTCGGCGTCGGTAAAGCTGGCCGGTGGCCAAAAGCCAACTGCAAGCGATGTTTCATACCTAGCGGAACATCCTGAAATGAAGGACAAATTTGAGTCAAAATTTGGTTCTGGAAACGCAGACCAGTATTTGCCATGATGACTTATGCCCGAAGTTGCAACACCAGATTGGGCGCAGAAAACTCAAGACGTTCCTGATTGGGCGGCGACCCCTGCAATTTCGCCGCGAAGGACTCCGTTGCTAAATCCGACCGGAGATACTAGCACAACCAAAGGCCCGCCTCCTTTGCAGATTCAAACTCCAGATTGGGCAAGTGAAGGTTCTGATTTCATGGCAGAGGCTTCGAGGCCAGCGATCAAGATTCCAAAATTCACCATCCAACCAACGGACAGCAAGACGATGGCAGTTGGAAAAGAGGCGGTGAACCTGCTGACTGGAATACCGGAGTTCATCGAATCGCCAATGGGCATTGCTTCGCTGGCGACCGGCAGCGTGCTTCCAAAGACCGTGGCGACACTTTTTGGCGCACAGGCATTGGACAGCGCGGGCAAGCAGGTTCTACAAAGCCACAAGGATTGGGACAAATACACACCTGCACAAAAGGCGGCTGCGGTCACGGACATTGCCGGACAAGTGGGGTTTGCCGCGCTGCTCGGTCATGGAGTCGTCAAATCATTACTGGCAAAAGAAACCGCCGCTGCGGGTGCTCCATTGACGGCGAAAGTGGTTGAACAGACCATTTCCAAGACTCCAAACGATTTGCCTCAACCTAAAGTTGAGGAAACCAAAAAAGCTCCGGCGCAGCAACCGTCCGAAGTTGCGCCGGGGCAATCTTCTTCGGAACCGGCCAAACCTGCAAATGACCTTTCATCCCCGCCGGGAGAACCTTCAACGGCTCCTGCTCCTGACGGGACTTCAAAACCAGTCCTGACTCCTGCGTTGTTGGTAGATGGAAAGCCCATTACTGGCGGCACATCACACGCTGAAATCTTCCAGAATCTTGCCAAAGACCCGAATGTTCCTGTGGATCAGTTGGATTCTGCTGTCATGGCGCTATCCGATGATTCAAAGCATGTTTTCGTTGACCAGGCCGGCAAGGTGTATGACCGAAAACAGGCTGCGCAGGCTTTGGGATTGAAGGGTGAGTTGCACAGTGAGAATTTACCTTCCCAAAAGCCAAGTGAGCCAGTGGCGAAAGAGCCGTGGAAGATGACGAAGGCGGATTATTCCGCGATGGTGAAAAAGGAATACGGGATGCAGGGTTTCCCTGATCTGAAGGCGAAACAAGCCACAGACGCCACTCATGCGAAAGAGGTTGCTACTGCGGTTGCTCAAGGCAAACCCGTTCCCCTCGAAGTCCTAACCGACTATCCCGACCTCCAACCCAAACCGGACGTGAAGGTGGGGGGTGAGTCGAAACCTTTTGAAGTGGACGAACAAGTTGTGATGCACTCCCCACACACAGGCGATGATGTGACGGTAAGCTATCGCGGCAAACCAAGCGACGGTCAGGCTGTTGTCTGGACTGGTAAAACCCAAATGCAAATTCCCGAAGCGTGGCTTCGGCATCAAGGAGAAAAATATGTCGAGAGTTCTGCGAATCAGAAACCAAATGAGATACTTGCCGCCAAGCCAGCAGAAACAGCAAAGCCAGTTGAGCCAGCAAGTCCAGAATCACTTTCAAAGGCAGCATTGGTTGACGAATATGCTGGCGCGATGCCTTCTGATTATTCCAGCAAGGTTAAGTGGGAGAACAGCAGAAAGGCTTTTGGAAGATTTACAAAATCGGAACTCGTAAATCGAATCAAAACACAGCGTAAATCCAATGAAGATTTTAGAGCATTGCAGGAACGAACCAACCTCGAATATCCAGCAATTGACGAACTCGCCAAGTCAGCCGGAAACCGCTGGAAAACTGCAATCAAGGAAAGGGCGGAACAAGAAGGGGTCACAGTTCCCAATCTTGCAAACGAGCGCAGCGATGCGGTTTATTCTTTGGCGCAAAAAATAGCCTCAAAAAAGATTCGAGATAAATCCACCCCCACCCCCCCACTTGCTGAAAGTGGGAAAGGGGAAGTGAAGGGGGAGGGGAAATCATCGGTGACAATCAAGGTGAAGCACCCGTCTGGCGAACCTCCTTTCGGTGGGGGAACTATTGAAGTCACTGGCAAGCCTGTAAAAATTCCATCAGCCCCGCCAGAGTTTGAATACGTCGCGTATAAGACGGCAAATGGATTTTGGAAAGTCGCTGAAAAAACAACCGGATTGACGATTGGGAATGTCCGCGAAAAGACGTTGAAAGCGGCTGTGGATAGCGCTGAACAAATATCTTCCGCCGTCAAACCGGAAGCGTTCAGGGCTGCGGTTGAACGTGCCGACAAGCTGAATGTGCCGTCAGAAACCGTTGCCAAAATGCAATCCGAAGAAGCGGATTACAAGGCACGACCACGGAAACAGACTGGCGCAGAGTTAAATGAGGAGTGGAAAGCGCAGCAAAAAGCTAAAGCCACTCAATCCCCCTCCTCCATCCTCGACTCCACGGAGAATGTGAAGGTGACTTCAATGCCGCAGGGGTCAACCATGCTCCGCGTCCACACCGAATCTGGCGGGAAGAAATTCGCGCCCACGGTCATTTCAAAGGCTGATTTGGAGAAGGGGAATGTATTCAAGGGCGCGGGCGTCACCAAGGTCGAGGCGGGGACGATGAGTGGGAAGGTTTTCAAGCCGATGAATGGCGAGGTCACGGTTGAACCAAAAGCCGTCACTCCAATTTCTCGCGGCCCCGGTGCTGCCGCATTTGGTGAACCAGGTTCATACTCTCCCATTCAACGGATGGCAGACCGATTGCAGGTCGAAGCCAAGACCGACAGCCCGATTGACGCACAAATAGACGCCATTGAGAAGGCGAAGACTGTTGCGGCAGATGCCAAGGATTCCGTCAAGAGTTCCGCATCAAAGTTGGTTGCCATCAAGGACGCCATGTGGAAGAAATGGGCCGGTCTTCCTGAATACGGAGACGAGCAAAAGGCGGTGGGTAAATGGTTTTACGCCCTTCAAAAAGCCGATGCCGAGGCCCGAAATTTTGCCAAGCAAATCACCAAGGCAATTCCATCCAAACTTCGGCGTGAGGCAATCACCAACTGGATTCAAGCCGATGGCGATGTCGGAACTTTGAAAGAACGCGCCGCCGCAAGCAAGGGAAGCATCAAACTCGGTTACGAGGCCGCGCAAAGCCTCACTCCCCGCGAAACCGAAATCGCGCAGATGCTACGCGACTACTACGACCAGCAGCTTCAAAACGGGATTGATGCCGGAATCCTGAAATCGGGACTGGAAAACTACATCACGCAAGTCTGGAAACGTGAAAACCCGATCACCAAGAAGCTGATCAGCGACCTTTCTTTTTCAAAGTTGCAGCCCAATTTTAAGTTCGCCCGAAAGCGGATGTTTGACTCATATTTCGAGGGCGAGCAGGCAGGTTTCATTCCGAACAAAGACGCCGGGTTTCTGGTCGCAAACTACGACCAGTCTTTCAACAAGTCGCTTGCGGCGCGGGCCTTCATAAAGGATTTGCACGAGGGAAAGGCATCGGATGGACGACCATTGGTGGACATTTCAGGCAACGGTCGCGCCATCGGGGAGGATGAGGCCAAGCAATCCGTTCTGGTGAATCCTCATTCAAAGCCGGAGGAACTTTCCGATTACCGGACTATTGACCATCCGGCATTGCGCGGATGGAAATGGGCAACCAAGACACCGGAGGGTCAGAACGTGTTCGTCAAGGGGGACATGATTGTTCACCCCGAAGCGTATCAGAAACTAAAAAACCGATTGAGTGTTTCCGCGTTTCGCCAGAGTCCGGTTGGACGCGCATTTATGAACACGCAGACAACGATTAAGCAGACCATGTTGTCTCTGTCTGGATTCCATCAGGTTCAGGAAACGCTTCACTCCCTTGGTCATCGTATAAACCCGGTCAACATGCCGGAGATTGATTTTACAGATCCGGTGACAAAATCACTGGTCGAACACGGATTGCAACTAGCCGACTACAACGCGCTTGATTCATTTTCGGAAGGGTTGAGCGGCGGGAATCTTACAACTCGAATCCCGGTGATTGGAAACAAGCTGCACGCCTACAATGAGTGGCTGTTTCAGGATTACATTCCACGCCTTAAACTGGCCGTGGCAAAATCGTCTTTGGAAAGAAATCGTTCAACATATCCCAATCTTGCCGAGGACAAGCAAATCGCCCTGGCTTCGGACATCGCAAACAAGGCGTTCGGTGAACTCCCATACCGATACTGGGGCCGCTCTCCAACACTACAGGACGCCTTGAGAACCTTCATTCTCGCGCCTGACTTTCTGGAAGCCCGCGCCAAGTTCGTTGGCCGCGCCGCAAGGCCATTTGGACGCGAGCAGTTGTCGGCTTTGGGAATACTGGCGGCAACTCAATACATGGTTGCCCGGATTGTCAACCAGATGCTCGACGATGACCCGCATTGGGAAATGAAAAATGCCTTCCGAATTGTTACGGGAAATCACGCTTACGGGCTTCGGACAATTCCATCCGATTTGATTCACCTTTTTTCGGACACTCGTGGATTCCTTTACAATCGAATGAGTCCGGGATTGAGAACTGCGGTTGAATATACCACCGGCAGGAATGACATGGGCGTCAAGCGGGATGTCATGGAACAGGTAAAGGACTTGGCCACAATGCCAATCCCGATTTCCATGAAGTCCCGAAATGGCCAAAAGTGGTGGGAGGGATTTATGAATTCCTTCGGAGTCCAGACGCAGCGCCAAACCCCCGTCCAGACCATCCAATCCAAGGCCGCAGACTTCAAACAGAAGAACAACATCACGTCACCCTATGAAACGGTTTATGATTCCACAAAGGACGAATACCAGCCGTTGAGAATGGCGATTCAGGATGGCGACCAGAAGCGGGCGCAGGAACAATTTGACAAACTCTCAAAGACGACTCCTCCGGGCAAGATAAAGCAGCACTTCAAGGATTCTCTTTTGAGGCCGTTCACTGGGTCAAAGCACAATGACGCCAAGTTTTACGATTCCCTCGATGAAGGCGGAAAAAAGGAATTTGACGAGGCTAAAGACCTGCAAAGGGCTTGGCTCAAAATGGTCATGTCGCTCAACCATGAATAAAATTTGAATTTCACCCCAAACCAAGTAACCTAAAGGAAATATGAGACATTGGCAGATTAAGTTTCGTGTGTATCACACCAAAATCGCCTACTACACCATCATCATCGTGTTGAAGTCGGGCAAGAAGTTCACCAAGCACGCGGCCCGGAATCTGGCCGTCAAGTATTGGAAATACTTTTATCGGCAGCATCATCACAACGCTGGGTATTACAGCCTGCCGTTGCACTACGTTCATGTGGCTGAAACCAAAGCCGCCATTACTCCCGGACTGCAAACGTGGAGTTGAACATGCCCGACGAGGAACAGAATCCGGTTGACCCGCCGACGCCCGAACCGCCGCCGACGTGTCCAGGGCCATCGGATGAATTACGGATGCCTGTTGAGTGTGTATGAACCATATTCCTAAAATAATCGTCAAGCCGATTAAGCCGGAGAATCATCGTTATTGCACATGCGGCGATTACATTTACGACAAAGAAGATGACGCTCTGACAATCTTTGTCAGCCGAATGTCCGACTGGCGAAGTGAACTGGCCGTGGCCGTCCATGAGATTTTTGAGTCGGTAGCCTGCATCGCTGCGGACGTGGAAATGACCGACATTGATTTGTTCGACATGGATTTCGAGCGAAACCGGAAAGAGGGGGACAACAGCGAGCCGGGAGACAGCCCCGAAGCCCCATACCGATCACAGCATGTCGGCGCGACATTTGTTGAGCAGGAGGTTTGTTCAAGGCTTGAACTGGGATGGATTCAACATGAGGCCAATGTGAATGAAGGACTGTAAAGACATTCGGGTTATGGTAGTTGACCACGGGCAGTTCGTCGAGGTTGCACGCCGTATGTCCACGGACTGCAAGGAAGTCCTGTATTGCTACCCGACTGAACGCTGTATGCCGCTGCTGTCAGAGGGAATTGTAGGAGATGGCATCGAGGGAGTGACGCGGGTTGAATCCATTTGGGATGACGATGACATTGACCTTTACGTTTTTCCCGATGTTGGTTTTTCATCCGAGCAAAAGGGACTAATTCGGCGCGGCAAGGCTGTTTGGGGGGCAAGAGACGCGGACAAGCTGGAAACCAATCGCGGCCTGTTTTGCAAGACGCTCGAAAGCCTCGACATGCCCATGGCTGATTACGAGACCATCAAGGGCATGACCAACCTGAAACTTTTCCTCAAGGACAAGCAGGATAAATACATCAAGATTTCCAAGTGGCGCGGCGACATGGAGACGTTTCACTGGTCATCGTGGAAGGAGAATGAAATCGAACTGGACAGGCTGGCCATCCGGTTTGGAGCCGCAAAGGAGGGCATAAAGTTTTATGTGTTCGACCCGATTGAGGCTGAAATTGAGGACGGAATTGATTCGTATTGCATTGACGGGAAATTCCCATCGCTGGTTTTGCACGGAATGGAGAACAAGGATAAAAGTTATATTGGGGCGATGCAGAAGTGGGATGACCTTCCCGAAGAAGTCCGTTCTGTGAATGAAAAGTTTTCTCCGATTCTGGCACAATACGGCTACCGGGCGATGTTTTGCACTGAAGTCCGAATCACCGAGAAAGATGAATCGTATTTCATTGACCCGACCTGCCGTTTTCCATCGCCTCCGTTTCAAGTCATGCTGGATTTGTTTGGGAACTTTTCTGACATCATCTGGCAGGGCGCAAATGGAATCCTGATTGACCCCGAACCAACCGCCAAGGTTGGCGTCCAAGCCCTGCTTAAGATGGACAAGTCGGTTGACGAATGGGGAGTTGCTGAAATACCCGATTCAATAAAAGGACAGGTCAAAGGCTGCTTCAACTGCGAAATAGGCGGCGCAATGGTATTTCCGCCTTCGCCAATGGGTGATATGGTTGCATGGCTGACGGCAACCGGAGACACCATCGAGGAGGCAATCAAAACATTGCAGGAATACAAATCCGACTTGCCTGATGTTTTCAGTTGCGAGGACAAGAGCCTTGCCGATTTGCTGGTTGAAATCCAGAAAGCCGAAGAAAAAGGCATCGAATATCCCGGAGAAAAACCCGAACCAAGCATCGTTTTAGAGGATTAAATTATGAACGACTCATTTGAACAATACACAAAGCGCAACACGCCGGGGCCGGACAAGGTTGGGCAGTCCTCCGGCAGTGCAATGGAAGCTATTCAGAACGCCAACTGGCTTCCGTGGCCGCGCAAGGATTTGGCCAAGGGCGGCAAAGGCGGCGGAAAATCCCATTCTCGGCAAAACCGCCAAATGGCTAAAACTTTTAGAAAGAAAAAGGCTTGACGTTTGGTGTTCTTAATGGAACAGTTTGGCCGTGGCAGAGAAACCTACCAAATGGCTCAAGTTCAAGATCACGGAAAAAGAATACCGCGACACAAAGATTGCATTCATAAAATCCGGCGAGCGGTGGTTTCTGAAATGGTGTCGTAAAATCTTCATGGCCGGGTTGAAGTGCTTGATTCTGGCATCAATCCTTTTCGGTTCTGCCAGTGCAGAGACAAATACACTCGTTCTGACATGGATTCAGCCTCCCAATTTCCAAAGCACGCTTTACGAGTCAACGAATCTGAATGGCGGGTGGAGCGAATTCGGAGTCGTCAATCCTCCGGTCGTCGTCCAGCCTACAAACCCTGTCGTGTTTTTCACCGTCACCGTAGCGCCGACGAATTTTCCGTCTGACTTTGTGGATTACAGCGGGCCTCCAACAAACCAGCCGCCACAAACCACGCATATCGTCATTGATAGCGATGGGAGGCAATGGCAGTTTTATCAAGGAGGGTGGAATTAAAATGAACGAACCGACGCCAGAAGAAGTCGCCGACACCATCATTCAAGCCATGCTGGAAATGATTTGGAAGAAGCCATGAATTTGACCATTGCCTACATCACCAGCCGGAAAGAGTCAAAGATTGAATGGATGTGGGACAGCCTTCTCTTACAAGGCGCGGACGAGCTTCCTTTCATCGTGGTTGATAGTCATTACAATGATCGGGACACAAGCGCGGGAATTTGGAAGCAAATATCTGAACACGCGATTCATGTTGCTCCAAAGCCGAATGTTTGGAGCGGTGAACACAGATTGACAAAAGAATCGTGGTTCTCCGCCGCCTCCCAAAGAAACACGGCCCTTTGTCTTGCGCCCGATGGATATATCGTATTCGTGGACGATCTTTCTGTTCTGATGCCCGGCTGGTTGCAGGCCGTGCGCGAGGCGATGGCCGGGGGTTACGTTGTCTGCGGAGCCTACAAGAAAGTCCGGCAGTTGAGGGTTGAAAATGGAATTGTCCAATCCTACGATGAATTCTTTGGAGGTCTTGACCAGCGTTGGGGATACGCCAAATCCGACCCATGCCCGGCGGAACTGGGCTGGTTGTTCGGCTGCTCCTGTGGGATGCCAGTCGAGGCGTTGCTGACAATTAACGGCTGGCCGGAGATTTGTGACGGACTTGGATTCGAGGACTGCTGCACTGGAATTGCGCTGACCAACGCCGGTTACAAGATGATGTATGACCGAAGAATGCTGACTCTGGAAAGTGAGGAGCATCATCATGTTGAACCGGCCCTGCAACGCGAGGACTGGCATTTTGAAAACGGAATTCCAGTCATCGGAGGCAATGGAAAAAATGACAAATCTCATGCGGTTCTGAACATCGCGCTTGGCTCGAAACGGTTTCCCCAGTGCTTTGACATCCGGGAGATGAGGCAAAAAGTTCTGGCTGGTGAACCCTTTCCAGTGCTGAACCAGCCTCAACACGACTGGTTCACCAGGGTCATGCTATCTGAATTATGAAGGAGCTTTACAATCAAATCGAAAACTGGATGGACTCCATGACCGATGGTTGGAGCAGCAAGGAAAAGGTCGCTGCTTTGGTTGGAGCTATTCTTGCAATCCGTCCAGCAATCGTGGTTGAGATAGGAATCTGGTCTGGAAAATCCTTCATTCCACAAGCAATGGCGTTGAAGCACATTGGGGACAACAAGGCGTGCATCATCGGCATTGACCCGTGGATTGCAACCGCCTCGGTTGAGGGCATGGACGGCGACCACAAAAAGTGGTGGAGTGAGGTTGACCATGAGCGGGTTCATAAACTGTTCACCGACGAACTGGTTAAGACTGGCGTTGCGCCTTGGACAAAGATTTTCCGATGCCGCAGTGATGAGTGGAAAATTCCGAATGATTTGGAGATTGGCGTCTTGGGAATTGACGGCAACCACGGCGAGTTTGCGTCCACCTATGACGTTACGCATTACGCGCCTCATGTGATTTTGGGGGGATTTATCTGGATGGATGACGTTCAATGGGCATCAAAAGCAACGGCCATGCTTCCGGTTTTGGGGTTTAAGTCCCTGTTTGACCTTGACGGTGGAACCATGTTTCAACGCATTGCAAAACCATGAACACACGAGAACATTTTTAACGCTCTCTCACCCAATCCATCAAGCATCGAATGCACGAAGCCCGCGATCCAAGCGAGGCGGTGTTTATGATTGACGTGCTTCTGACCAACGCCCTGATGCTAGTCGGAGCGGTTGATCGCGGTTGCAAAGGCGACAGGGCCATTTCAAGGCTGATTGACCGCAGTCAGCAAATCGTCAGGATGATGGAGGCGGGCCAGAATAAGGCAAAGAACCTAGGTGTTCCCCACATTGATGGCGACCCCGAACCATGACAGACGCCAGAGTCTATCCGAGCATCGTTCAACAGACCAAGTGGAACTGTGGAAAGTTCGATTTTGGGAAGCAGGATGGCTACGCCTTTTTCAACTGCGGCATTGTCGAGCGTCCTGATGGGTTGTGGCTGATTGCCCGCCGTTCCAAAAATGACCGGAGGTTTCGCGTCGGGTTCAATGACATGATTGCGGCCAAGCTGGACGAGTCCAACTATCGAATCATCGGTTCACTTCCCATCGTCACAAAGCATCATTTCGAGAAGGAACATTTTGAAGACCCCCGTGCAATCTATCACGATGGAACAACCTACATTTCGGCCTGCAATTTCCTGATAGTGAACAATGGCATGGGCTGGACGGGAGCACACCAGACCATGAACGCCATCCGTTCGATCAATTCAAACCGTTTCTGGCAGGTTGACCATAGGTATGACCCGATATTCGGTTACAACGGAGAGCGGATTGGCAAGGACACCGGCCCGGAAAAGAACTGGCTTTGGTTCTTCCATAATGGAATCCCCCATCTGGTGTATAAGGCATTCCCTCATACAGTATCCCAATTCTCAAAGGACTTTGTTTTCCAACGCGAATTCAAAACGGGCGAGGAAAATCCGCCGCGTTGGGATTATGGAATCATCCGGGGCGGAACACCGCCAATCAAGGTTGGGGACGAATACATAACCTTTTTCCATTCCAGCCTTCCATTGGACTCCACGTTCCATCGCCGGTATTACATGGGAGCCTATGCTTTTCAGGCTTTTGAGCCGTTCAAAATTACAAGGATGACGGACGAGCCGATTCTGGCCGGCAGCGCATTGGACAAATGGAACAAGGGCAAGCCGCTCGTGGTATTCCCATGTGGTAGCCGGTTGAAGAATGAAAAGTGGCTGGTGACGTTCGGGGTGAACGACCTTGAATCGGCGTGGATTGAAATACCTCATGCCGAACTGGAAGACCGGCTGATACCACTGGACGGCATAAAAAAGAAGTGGACAAAGACGTTCATAAAGCCGCGCCTTGAACTGCCAGACGTAACGCTGGTGTGCGTGGACGACAAAAAGCCGGAGGCGGCAAAATGGGCGGTTGACCAGTGCCAGAAGCATTGCAAGTTCGCCGATGTTCTGACGTTCAGTTCAAACAACCTGAACGCGCCGATAAAAAATCTTGAGGATTATTCCGAATTCATAGTCAAGGGGCTGCTGCCGCACATCAAGACATCTCACGTTCTAGTTTGTCAGTGGGACGGCTATGTGACCAACCCCGAACTGTGGAGTCCTGAATTTCTGGATTACGATTACATTGGAGCAATGTGGGCATGGAGGAATGAGAACAAGGTTGGCAACGGCGGTTTCTCGCTCCGCAGCCGGAAACTTCTTGAAGTCCTGTCCGGTGATGAATTTAACGGCCCGTTCTTGCCGGAAGATGAATACATTTGCCAGATCAATAGGGGGGTCTTGGAAAAGAAACACGGCATCCTGTTCGCCCCTGAATCAATCGCCTGCAAGTTCTCAAACGAATACAGGCTGGTTGGACAGGATTCATTCGGTTTCCACAACTTTCTGACCGTGCTGCCAAAGTCGGTTCTTCGTCCAAAGGTGTTTCATCATTCGGGCGACTTGGGAGACATCATTTACGGCATGGCGGCAATGGCGTCAGTCGGCGGCGGGGTTATTTTCCTGTCACCAAACGGCATTGGCGACACGCGCCAGAAAATGAGTCCGAAGGTGTTTGAAAACATAGAACCTCTGCTGGCTGAACAGCCTTATGTGTGGAGGGCTTGTTTCACCAATCTCAAGGTGCAATCGTCCGACTATGATTTGAACGAGTTCCGCAAGGTCATTCCTGTTGAGCCGAGGAATTTTAGCCTGTTCCAGATGCACCAAAAGGCGGCAAGGTCGAACTGGCCGGAAGATAGACCGTGGCTGGTTGTGAAGAATCAGGTCATCATATCTGAAAAGCCAATCGTCATAAACCGAAGCCAGAGGTATTTGAACAATGATTTTCCCTGGTTAAAGCTGGTCAAGAAATACGGCTCAAATATGTCGTTCATCGGAAGCCGGAATGAGCATATTGATTTCATAAAACGGTTTGGCGACGTTGATTATTTCCCGACCGAGAACCTGCTTGAAGCGGCTCGCATCATATCCGGCGCAAAGGTGTTCATCGGAAACCAAAGCTGCTGCATGGCCATTGCGCTTGGATTGGGAAAGAACGTGATTCAGGAAACATGGGATGGCGATAACCTTGAATTGGGCATCGTCAACACGAAATGGGACGGCAAGGGTTGGCCGAACTGTGTCCTTGAACGGGACAACGCGATTTATGTTCGGGGCAATCAAGCCGTGGACATTCCGAGAAAATGGTTGAAAGGAGCATGATATGGGTGAAGTTTCAAAAGCCTTTGAGCGAAGAATGAAAGAGGGTTGGTTTCTCAAGAACACCCAAAAGTTAGGACTGGACATAGGCTGTGGCACAGAACCAATCACAGATGAGGTTCAAAAGTGGGATTACATTCTTGGCAGCGGGGATGCAACGCTCATGGAAGGAGTCATGGACGAGACTTTTGACTACGTTTTTAGTTCACATTGTTTGGAGCATTTGGCTGACCCGGTGACGGCATTGCGCAACTGGTGGAGAATCCTTCGTCCGGGCGGAAAGTTGATTCTGGTTTTACCGCATCGAAACCTTTACGAAAAAAAGAAACTCCTGCCAAGCCGGTTCAATCCCGACCATAAATGGTTTTATCTTCCCTGCGCCGGAGAGCCGCCGCATACTTTGGGCTTGTTGGAAACGCTCCAAAAAGCCATCGGCAACGATTTCATATTTCAGCACTTGATTGTCTTGGATGATGGCTACCATGCCGGAGCAGGCCCGTTTGAACATCCCCAAGGCGAGTTGAGTATTGAACTGATAGTCAAGAAGCCATGCAATTTGTTCTAGCCGCCAATCATAGGATGAAGCAGGAAACGCTACGGTGCATCCGAAGCCTGAACTTTCTGAATGCGTCCTATTCGGTTTATGACCTTGGAGGTTTGGGCATCGGAACACCGTGGACGGTGCATGACAACACGTTTCAGGTCTTGGGCTATTACCGGACACACTACCCCTGCCATCCTTCACGTTCCATGCACAAGGCGGAAATCGTGATGGATTTCTGCAAGAAACAGGCGGAAGGCGAAATTGTCTGCTATCTGGATTGTGACACGGAAGTTCTGAAACCTATTGATGAAATCGGTCAGACTGAATTTGATGTGGGCGTGACCGTTTTTGAATCCACCCAAAGGAAGGAGTGTCACTGGCTCAATGCGGGGGTGGTTTTCTTTCGCTGTGTTCCCAAGACTTTTCAGTTCATCGAAAAGTGGATTTACAACACCGAGTATTACGGGAACGACCAGCGGGGTTTGTCGAGGACGGTATTTGACGGGGATTGGCGGGTGCATGAGTTTTCGGCGGAGATTTACAACTACAACATGAAATCACCGCTGCAACCCAATGAGTCCACCAAAATCCTGCATTACTTCGCCTCCACCACCGACCCGACGATGTTGCGTTGGGTTGAAATGAAAAAAAGGAAATGAATCTGGACGACATAGCTTTTGTCACGGGCGACCCCGCCACTCGCGGTTCGGTCATCATCCGTTCCTGTGAGATTGCAAGCCGGTTGGAAATGGCGGAATTCGCCAACGTGCATGAGCCGAGTGTCATCCCTCCAAATTACCAAGCATTCGTCTTTGTCCGTTCCGAAGTGTCCGAATACGAACTGTCACTATTCCACAAGCGCGGCATGGTGATTTGGGATGTCATTGACGACCTTCCGCCGAAGAAGAATGTGGATGTGTATTTATTCTCAACCGAACACGCCCGTAATTTTGCGAAGGTGGACGGCAGAACCGAGGTCATTCCCCACCCCCATTGCAATGTGTCTAGGGCGATGAACCCCGACCGGACGAATCCGGTTCAGTGGATTGGAAACCGGGATTGGATTGTTAGGATGCCCGGAGTTGAGGTGGTCACAGGTTGGCCGAACAATTTCCGTGTTGCGGAGAATTACCGCAGGGCGGGCATTCTAGCCAATTACCGAAAGCACACTCTGGTTTCAGAAACCCATGTGCCGTTGAACAGTGGTATCAAGCTAATCAACTGCATCGGGTTTGGAATACCATCCGTGTCCGATGCCGAGCCTGCGTATATGGAATACGGCGAAGGCTGCGCGGTGTTTTGCAAGATTGAAGAAGCGCCTGAACAGATTGAACGGTTGAAAAAGGACGCTGGATTGAGGAAACAGTTGCGGGACAACTGCGCCAAAAAAGCCGAGGGTTTTCACATTCACGCGATTTGCGCTCGATACAAGAGGTTTTTGGAAAACCTTGACAAATAAAGGAAATTGATGAACTATGAAAACGATGCTTGACCGTCTTAAATTCTGGAAAGACACCCCCGTTGAAAACCGGGTTAGAATTCTGGAACGGGAACCATTCAAGGTCACGATTGACGAGTGGCGTTCCGATCCCCAGTTGTGCGCCCAAGCCGCCGCCGCCTTGAAGTCTCCCATTCTGACTCAAATGCTGCAAACGCTCCAAAACTCGCATCCAGCGTTCAACGTGCTTTCAAGTTCCAATCCGCACGATTGCACCGCTCACCAGAAGCGTTGTGAAGGCTACACGATGGCGCTTTCCGATTTCGAGTTGATGGCCAGTTACATTGTTCCCCAAAAGGCCATTGAGCCTGAATTTGGCGAGGAGGAAATTCCCGCCGAACAGCTTCAACGGTTTCGTGTTCCAATAACTCAAAAAGCGAGGGCTTGATTATGTCGGAAGAAAACATCCCCGAAAAGTCGGCGGGAGTAAATTCTCCGACGAAGATAATCGCGCCAAGTCCGGTTCCGTTGAAGGAGCCGCTACCGGCATTCAACCAGTTCGGCGATGGGATAGAGGACTGTGTTGATTTCGAGACATTTGGAAACCCGGCACATTTCAGGCAAATCGGCGAACAAATAATCAAACATCACCAACAACCAAACAAATAATTATGGCAGACGAAACGGCGGTCATCGAAGCACCCAAAACATTCCCAGGAACCCGCAACGCCAAGGAGGAAATGGCTGAATTGAACAGCCTTTGGAGTCCTGTTC
>Ga0265336_10000826_pt1 | contig 16217 bp, 17 predicted proteins | sample 42119metaG_FD_193583 | JGI IMG/M metagenome (GOLD analysis project Ga0265336, IMG submission 193583) | Rhizosphere microbial communities from Carex aquatilis grown in University of Washington, Seatle, WA, United States - 4-21-19 metaG | ecosystem: Host-associated > Plants > Roots > Rhizosphere...
CGATAAAATCCCCCTGATTGAATGTCCCAAAGTCGAAGCTCTCCACCGCCTGCGCCGCCCACAGTCTCATCGTGTTTGCCGTGTTGGTCCGGTAGCCCAGAATCGGCGTGTCGTGCGGGACTCCGCGCACCACCCGTTGCGGAATCCACTCCACTTGCACCCGCCCCTTGGCGTCGGTGCGCCGTTCGGTGCGCCCGCCCAGCTTCACTTCAAATGCATCTTCAGGCCGCTCGAGAGCCCAGGGATTGCCCAGCCGCAGCCATTTGTCGGTCGATTCCACCTGCCAGCCGTCGCGTATCTGCTGGTCAAAGATTCCATACTCATAGCGAATGCCGTAGCCGATAGCTGGTATATCCAGCGTGGCCAGCGAATCCATGAAGCAGGCGGCCAACCGCCCCAGGCCGCCATTGCCCAGTCCCGGTTCCTCTTCCTGCTCAATCAGCACGCTCAGGTCGATCCCCAACTGCTTCATCGCCTGCTCAGCCTCATCGTAGATGCCCAGGTTGATCAGGTTGTTGGCAAGGTGAGGTCCGGTCAAAAACTCCGCTGAAAGATAGCAAACCAGCCGCACATCTTGAGCCTGGTAGTTTTTCACCGTTTGTATCCACCGCTCCACCAACCGGTCGCGAACCGTGTGCGCCAGCGCCATGTAAAGGTCGTTCACCGTCGCCCGCTCGGTCGACCGCCCCTGCACAAACAGCAAATTGTCCAAAAACGACTGCGCCAGCGCCTCAACGCCCAGCGCGGTTCTCTGACCCTTGTTCGGTCCACTCTGTTGCGGCAATACTACGGTCGGTATCTCGGTCATCAAATTCCTTGTCTCCGTGATAGACGGAGATATCCCATCAAAATTGGGAGTATCTCCTCAACATAAGTCGCGTCGCCAACTTGCGTGATGAAAAATCCGCTAAGGTTCTGTGGCAATCTTTAGATCGGTTCCATTTGAAAACCACAATGCCGTTTTGGAGCCTGCAAAACCAGCCTTAGGGTCCACTACGATAAGCTGATTCGGGGGGATTTTGATGCGATTTCGTATGGGCGCGTTGGCGGCTCTTGCGCTTGGTCTGGCAATGCTTCCACGGCCCGTCTCAGCCCAGGAAACCGCCTTCAATCCGGCTTTACCGCTGGTTCATGTCGACCACGGTGCAAACTCAGCCGCGGCTGAACATCAGCATTATCTTGTGCTTGTCTCGCTTGACGGCTTTCGCTGGGACTATGCTGTCCGCGACAAAGCGCAGAATCTGCTGGCCCTCGGCAAGCAAGGCGTATGGGCCTCTCAGGGAATGTTGCCAAGTTTTCCCTCGCTCACATTCCCCAACCACTTCACCATCGTTACCGGTCTCTATCCCGAGCATCACGGTCTGGTAGCCAACAGCTTTTGGGACCAAACCCGGCAAGCCCGCTACGCCATTGCCGATGCCAAAGCTGTCGGCGACGGCACCTGGTACACCGGCGTGCCCATCTGGAGCCTGGCCGAAAGCCAGGGAATGCGCACCGCCGTTCTGCTCTGGCCCGGCTCTGAAGCGACTATCGCCAGTTTCCAGCCCACATGGTACGCGCGCTTCGACAACAAAACCGAGACCTCCGATCAGTCCCAGCAGGCACGCATCGATAACACCGTGGCCCTGCTCAAATTGCCTCCGGCCACTCGTCCCCACTTCATTGCCATTTACTACTCCGAGCCGGACCATGAGGGCCACTCCTTCGGCCCCGACGCTTTCGAAACCCGAGCGGCTGAACTCAAGATGGACGACCTGATCGGCAAGCTGAAGGCCGCCCTGGACTCCACCGGCCTGCCCATCGACTTGGTGGTCGTCAGCGACCACGGCATGGTTGCTGAGCAAGGCAGTTGGGTAACCCTCGACCAATTCGCCGATCTCACCGGCTTTGAAACCGCCGGCGGCTTGCTCTACGGCAAAACCGAAGCAGACCGCACGAGCGTCTACAGACAGCTCAAAGATAAGTCGGACAAGTTCATTGTTTACCGCCGCCAGGACGTGCCTTCTGCGCTCAACTTCAATCAAAATCCGCGCGAGGGCGACCCGGTTGTGATTGCCACCGGCCCTTACGCCATTCGCGCTCACGGCCCTTCGGCGGGAAAAGAAGATCGGCCGCCCACCGCCGGCATGCACGGCTTCGATCCCAGGAAAATGCCCGAGATGAAAGCCAGCTTCTTCGCCGCCGGTCCGGACCTGGTCTCCGGCAAGACCATCGTCCCTTTCGAAAACGTCAACCTCTACCCCTGGATGGCGCACATCCTGGGACTTACCCCGCCCAGTAACGATGGAAGTTTGAAAGTCTTGGCAGATACCTTGCGAGATCACGGTATGGCCGTCGCAAAAAAAGGAGCACGCTAACAATGAAAATGATTTTGGGAATCGACGGCGGCGGAACCAACACCCGCGCATCCATCTTGTTAAACGGACAGCTTCTCGGCCATGCTGTGAGCGGCTCCATCAAGCGCCTCCGCGTCGGCGCAGAGGTAGCTGAGACCAATCTGCGCGCCGTGCTCAAAGATGTCTTCGCGCAGGCTGGGGTCTCCAGCGTCTACGCCGCATCGGTTGGCGTGGCCTCGGTTTCCATGCCCGGAACCAAAGAGTGGATCACAGCTGTCTTCAACGATTTCGGAGTTCAACATTCCGAGGTCGTCGGCGACGAAGTGATTGCACTCGACGCGGCCTTTCACGGCGGCTCCGGCATCCTGCAGATTGCCGGCACCGGCTCCAACACCATCGGCCGCGCCGCCGACGGCAGCCGCGAGACGGCAGGCGGCTGGAGCTCGCATCTCGGCGACGAAGGCTCCGGCTACTGGATTGGCCTGCACAGCCTGCGCCGCGCACTCAAGGCTTACGACCGCGAACAGCCTACGCGCGTTCTACAGCGCATCGGCGAAATCTGGAAGACGCCCAACCTTGACGACCTCATTAACCTGGGCGACAGCACTCCCGGGCCTGACTTTGCCGCCCTCGCCCCAGCAATCAATGCACTGGCCGAAGCTGGCGACCCGGTTGCGCTCAACGTTCTCGCACAAGCCGCCGCCGACCTCATCGAATTCGTGCTGCTCGTCCGCGCCAAGCTACGCCGCAAACACAATATTGCGGGCGAAGTTCCGGTAGCCTGGACCGGCGGCGTCATCGAACATATGCAGCTAGTCCGCGAAGCCTTCTTCGCTGGGCTGAAAGCCGCCGCGCCGGATATGCCGGTAGCGCCGGAGTCGGTTGTCTCACTGGAAGGCGCTCTCTGGCGAGCACAGCGGCTGGCGGACGTCGCTGGCTAAGAGCACCGAAGCACAGTTGCACAGAATTTGCGTCGATTTTTGATTTTCGATGCAAATCACTGATTATGTTTGAGTTGTGAGCGGGTTGACTGCGTCACTAAATACGTGTTTCTGTGTTCCTGTGAGGCTAGTATCTCTAAGCCATTGATTCCGCTGTGGTTCCGCCGGGTCCACAGTTTCACAGACGAAAACCGCCGGTTTTTTCGGGAAGAGCGATTGATTCCATTAAGTATTTCCATTTCAATTGGTTGCACCGAATTTTCTGCATGAAATGTAGGGATCTATGCTGAATTTTCGGGTCAAATCGAGCCATTATTCGACCTAATTGGCTCGGCGGAGGGCGTATTTGGCACGGGAAAGGCGCTAGCGGCGCGCGAGACTGTGGGCAGGGTTTCGATGAGGTGTTGCACAATCCTGGACAACGATGTGTCGCGCTCGGCGGCCCATACACGCGCACGGCGGTAGGCTTGGTCGGTGACGGAAACGGTGATGTTGCGCATGTGACTCCTGTCCGTTGGTGCGGAGCGGTTTTCTCCGCTCACTCTCTATTTGCTATTGTGCGGGAAGTGAATGTAATTATCTGCAAACCCATGCGGGGGGCCAATCGCTCACTATTCGCTCGCAAGGGCTTCTGTGCTATCCCCGGTCCCCAAAAGCGAGGGACCGGGGGCACCCGTCGGCTAGGGCGGGAGATCACACATCTTGACTGGACTGTGAGCGTCAAAGCTGAAAATGCTTTAACCCTACTCAATGGAAAAGACCGCGTATACCGTGGCTTCTTCGCGAATCGTCTGTGGACGAATTTCGAGAGGAGTACTCTCGACAATAACTGACATCGATGCTGATGAGGTATTCAAGACACGATCCTGCGCAGGATGTGCAAAATAGATTTTGGTATTCGGCGTCTCATTACTGGCATAGACCAACGCGCCCAATTTCACGTTAAGTCCATCAGCCATTTTGGCAGCAACCTCACGCGCCTTTATCAAAGCGTTCCCGGCGGCTTTGGTCTGCAATACCTTTCTCCCGGAATAGCGCCACTCTATTGCACCGCTCTGGTTTGCACCTGCCGCTATCGAAACGCGAATAGCTTCCGCTGCAAATTGAGGAGTTACATTAACATTCCACGATTGCCGGAATACAAACTGCCTTTTCGCTCGCTGCTCTTCTGTTTCTTTCTCGGCGTAGTCCGAAAAACGCTGTAAACCCTGACTAGAACTTTCAATCGCCTTGTCTTCAACTCCAGCCTTGTGCAATGCCACCAAAATAGCGTGTGATAACTTGCCGCTGTCTGCTGTAACGCTCTGCGCATCAGACCCGAATATCTCGAAACCGATGGTGATAGCGGCGATGTCAGCCGTTGCCGAAGCCTCATCCGTCGTGCTAATTGCGATGGTCTTATTTTCACGATTGATCTGAATGGTTTGCGCCGATGCCAAACCAGCCGCTGCAATGCCCATCGCCAAACAAACCAGTGTCTGCTTCAAACGCATCATAGTGTCTCCTGAACTCGCAGCGGAAGAATAGCACATTGGCCGAGTAGTGGGATTCACCGCTACGCCAACGTCCAATCCTCAGTCTTGAGCCCATCGACATAGGAAAAGGCCACGTCGTGCGTCACCAACGTCAATCCCAGCGACAACGCATGCGCGGCAATCATCAGGTCTTCTGTAGACAGCGGGCGTCCTTTGCGCTGTTGTTCTTCGCGTTGAGTGGCGTACACCGCGGCAGCGCGGGAGTCCCAAGCCAATGAAGGCACACGCTCCAGAAAATCGCGCACGCTTACACTTGTGCGCGCATCTCCCGGTCGTCTAGCAATCCAGTAAAGGAGTTCTGCCTCTGTTACAGCGGAGATAGCCAGGTTCACAACCGGGATGAGCAGCAGATGCTTCCGGACGGCAACGGAAGTGCCTCGAACAAAATAGCTGACTACGTTGGTATCAAGCAGATATATGGGCGGCATTTAGTAGAACTCTCGTTCAACAGGGGTCGAAAGTTGACGATCAAATTCAAGGTCAGCGGCGCCGAGTAAGTCCCACACCACGAACAGTTCGGTCCAAGACATATCCTGACGTGCCGCGACGCTGGGAGAGAGCAGGACCTCACCCGTCACCGGATCGCGCCGGATCGCAACTTCCGTCCCCTCGAAACGAAACTCCTTGGGTAGGCGTACAGCCTGACTGCGACCGTTCATGAAAAGTTTTGCGGTTTGCGTCATTTTTGCGCCCTCCGGATATAGTATATACCATGATCTATACTCGAACACCCCGAGTTATTTTGCTCCTCCATGCCGCTCACCGAAGGTACGCAGCTTGGCCAATGTAGCCGCTGCTTCACCGGAGCCAATGGCTTCCGCGCCCAGCAGGACACCCTGCTTCAGGTCGTCCGTAAGGCCCGCTGCAACCAGCGCAGCCGCCGCATTGAGCAGCACAATCTCACGCCGCGCACCGGGAATGCCGGTCAGCACATCGTAGAGCAGCGCCGCATTGGTCTTCACATCGCCGCCGGCAAACTCCTCCAGCTTGCGGCGTTCAAGCCCGGCCATCTCCGGCGTTATGCGCGCGGCCTTTATCGTAGGCTTGCCGCCTTCAGGCGACTCTTCAATCCGCGCCACAATCGATTCGCCAGTCGTCGTCAGCTCGTCAATTCCGTCGGTCCCATGCACCACAAAGGCGCGCTTCGCTCCCAACTCCACCAGCGCACGACCCACCAGAAGAACTCGACTGGGAGCCAGCACGCCAATCACCTGCGCTCGCGCTCCGGCTGGATTGGTCAGCGGGCCGCAGAGATTGAAAATTGTCCGGAAGCCCAGCGCCTTGCGGAGCGGACCCAGAGCCTTCATCGCCGGATGATAGTGCGGCGCAAAGAGAAACATGAATCCCGTCTCGCGCAGGCACTCCACGGCCAGCTCCGGGGTGAGCTCAATCGGCACGCCCAGCGCCTCCAGCACGTCCGCCGCTCCACACAGCGAGGTGACGGCCCGGTTGCCATGCTTGGCCACCTTGGCACCCGCAGCCGCAGCCACCAGAGCCGCGCCGCTGGATATATTGAAGGTCAAGGGGCCACCGCCGCCAGTGCCCACCACGTCCACCAGTTCGTCACGCTCGGCATCAGTCATCGGCAACGGCGTGACACGCTCACGCATTACCTGCACAAAGCCGGCCAACTCCGGCGCTTGTTCGCCGCGCGTCGCCATCACGGTCAAAAGCGCAGCCGTCTCCACGTCAGGCACAGTACCCGACAATATCTCCGTAAGCGCACCGGCTGCCTGCTCCCGCGTCATCGCCGCGCCGTCTTCGGCCAGCGCCTTCAAAAGCTCTTTCACTGTTGCCATATCCACATCATAACGGTCAATCGCCAAAGGCCGCTGGCCCAACCGCAGGTGGTTTGCTCCGCAATCGCCGCGCAGGATAGTATTTGCTTACGCTGGCACGGCGCTCGCACCCTCGGAGGCCGAATCCTCTGCGCAGCGGTCGGGCGGTCTCGCAACCCATGAAAATTCACGAGTACCAAGCGAAAGAAATCCTGGCAAAGTATGGCGTTGCCGTGCCGCGCGGCGAAGTGGCCAACACCCTCGAAGAAGCTTCGACGATTGCCCGCAAGCTCTTTGCCGAGGGCGCCTCGGGCGTGGTGGTCAAGGCGCAGATTCATGCCGGAGGCCGTGGCAAAGGCGGTGGCGTGAAGGTGGCCCGCACCCGCGAGGAGGCGGAGCAGTACGCACAGCAGATTCTGGGCATGACGCTGGTGACGCACCAGACTGGCCCGCTGGGACAAAAGGTTCAGCGACTACTGATTGAAGAAACGGCCAGCATCGACCGCGAACTCTATCTCGGCATTGTTCTGGACCGCGTCACCGGCAAGCTGGTCTTTATGGCTTCGCAGGCGGGCGGCATGGAGATCGAAGTTGTCGCAGCCAAAACGCCGGAAGCTATCTTTAAAGAAACCATCGATCCGGCCATCGGATTGGGTCAATGGCAGGCGCGCAAGCTGGCCTTCGCGCTGGGCCTCAAGCCCGCGCAAATCAACGCCGCTGTCGCCTTTTTTCAGAGCTTGTATAAAGCTTTTATTGAGAGTGACGCCTCGCTGGTGGAGATCAACCCCTTTATCACCACCACCGACGGCAAGCTTTTTGCCCTCGACGCGAAGATCACCTTCGACGACAATGCCCTCTTCCGCCATCCGGAAATTAAGACTCTGCGCGACACCGCCGAGGAGGACCCGCTTGAAGTTGAAGCCAGCAAGTACGCACTCAACTACATCAAGCTCAATGGCTCTATTGCCTGCATGGTCAACGGCGCTGGCCTGGCGATGGCGACGATGGACATTATTCAGTACGCTGGAGGCAGTCCCGCCAACTTTCTTGATGTGGGCGGCTCCGCAACGCAAGACCAGATCGAGCACGCCTTTGAGATTCTGCTCTCCGACGCGAGCGTCAAGGCAATCTTTATCAACATCTTCGGCGGCATTCTGCGCGTGGACCGGCTGGCTACGGGCGTAGTGGCCGCCGCACGCAATTTGAAAATCACCGTGCCCATCGTGCTGCGCCTGGAAGGCACTAATGTTGAGGAAGGCCGCAGGATTCTCAAGGAATCCGGCCTGAATTTCCAGGTGGGCGAAACTATGAAAGAAGCGGCCGAACTAGTTGTGGCTGCCACCTGCGGTGGGGCCAACTGCCTTCGGCAAGAAATTCAAGGGTTTTGAGGTTCAATAAGCCCGCCCTTCTCCGAAGTTTTTTGGGACAGCATAAAATGACCCGCATCCTGCTCTACCTGCTCGACTTCTATCGCCGCTGGCTCTCGCCGGCGATTCATTCGATGAAGCCCGGCGGATGCCGCTACCTGCCCACCTGTTCGGAATACGCCTCCGTCGCCATTGCGGTGCACGGGCCTTGGCGCGGTGTTTTACTGGCTTCTTGGAGGCTCCTGCGCTGCAATCCCTTCGCCCGCGGCGGGCTGGACCCGGTTCCGCCCAAACTCCCTCGGCCATGATTTCACGCCTTATTCTCCGCGAACCGTTACCATAGAAAGAGTGGCGCCACGAAGGCGCAACGAATAGGACGTATACCTTGGCAGAAATTCGTAATCCCAATCTTCAAGGGCAGGGCGGAGATGGCGGCGGCAGCGGCGGTGATTCGCGCGGCCTGATGGCTATCACCCTTCTGTTCCTCGTCATACTGCTCGGCTACCAGTTCTTCATCAAGCCCAAGCAACCGGTCACGCCCACCCCAGCCGTACCGACCCAAACCCAGAATCAGACCCAGCCTGCACCTCAGGCCGCCACGCAGGCCCAGCCGCAGATGGCCGCTGGGGCTGCACAGCCTACCGCTGCTGCCGTTCCCACCGTTGCCGCTTCCTTGGTGACGACCACGACGGTTGAGAACAAAAACCTTAAAATCGTCTTTACCAATCAAGGCGCTCAGGTGGAGCACTGGATTCTTCAGGGCAAGCAATACAAAGACCATCCCGATCCCGGCGGCCAACAGCTCGATCTTGTCAACCCCAAGACCACCGCCTTCGGTCTTCCGCTCTCGCTCTACACCTATGAGCCTGAGCTGACCAAGCAGTTGAATTCGGCGCTCTATCAGGTCACCGTTTCCGGCGCTACCTCGACCACGGGCCTCGTTCAGGCTCCTTGCGCAGTGACATTCCACTATGCGGCGAACGGTCTGGATGTGGTCAAGACCTTCCGCTTCGACGAAAGCTATGTGGTCACCGCAGAGGTTGATGTCAAGCGCAATGGCAGCCCCGTGCGGGCGCTTCTGGCGTGGCCCGGCGGCTTGGGCGACCAGACCGACGCCATGCAATTCTCCAACGGCGTGTTTATCTGGTCCCTGAACGGCAAAGACGACTCGGCCGCTGCCAAGAAGGTCGGCGGAAACGCCACCTTCAACCAGCCATTTGACTTCGCGACCGTCTCCGACCTCTACTTTGCCGCCGCATTTCTGCCCGACAATCCGGCTAAAGCAACTTTAGTCACTCTGCACAACGCCATAGACCTGACCGGCAGCCCGAGCGACCAAGGCAAGGAGAAACCGGTCGATGTGATCGGTTTGGCCGTGGGAGACACCAGCGGATCAACCCGCCTGCGATTCTTCGCCGGTCCCAAAGAGACCGACCTGCTCAAGACCATCCATGTCACCGGCGCGAACGGAAAGCCGGCTGAACAGACGCTCGAACCAATCATCCAGTACGGCAGTTGGCTGCAATTTATCGCCAAGCCTCTCTACGTGGCCCTGCACTTCATCAAGAATATGTTCGGCCCGAGCGACACCAACTGGGGATGGGCCATCATTATAGTCACCACCATCTTCACCCTAATAATGATGCCTTTCCGCTTTATGGCGCTGAAATCGTCGCTGAAGATGATGCGCGTGCAGCCCAAAGTCGACGCCATCAAAGCCCGCTACAAGCACCTCAAGGCCACCGACCCCAAACGCGCCGACATGAACTCCGAGATGATGGAGCTCTATAAGGTCGAGGGCGTCAATATGTATGGCAGTTGCCTGCCCATGCTGCCGCAGATTCCCCTCTTCTTTGCCTACTTTCGCCTGCTCCAAAACACAGTCGAATTGCGACAGGCCCACTGGTTCTGGCTCAAAGACCTCTCCCAGCCCGACCCTCTATACATTTTCCCCATTCTCATCATCATCACCATGTTTGCAACCCAGATGATCACCCCCTCGCCGGGGATGGACCCTGCTCAGCGCAAGATGATGGCCTTCATGATGCCGGTTATGATGGGCTTTTTCCTGCTGCATTATGCCTCCGGTCTGGCTCTTTACTGGGGCACAAGCAACATCATTAACCTGGCCCTGCAGCTTGGCATCAATCAATCGCACATTGGCAAAGAGATGCAGGCCATCGCTGAAAAACGCGCCTTCAAGAAGACTGGCGTCAGCCCCATCACCATCAAGGGCAAGCGATAGAATCAATCGCAAACACAATGGGCGAACAGCTGATATCAGCCGTTCGCCCATTGTGTTTGCGTTGCGTGTTGCTAAAGACTACCACCACTCCATCAGGCGGCCCGATGTGAGCTTCACACTGCTCGCCGGCTTTTCCGTACGAATCAGCAACAGCGGAATATGCACCAGCTTCACAAGCTTCTCGGCAATCGATCCGAAGACCATTGGATGCCAGCCGGTGGTACCGTGAGTGGAAACCACGATCAGGTCGATCTTCTTGCTCTCTATTACATCGAGAATGCTGCCAGCGATGTCGGTATCGACTTCGATGCTTGAGGTAGCCTTGATTCCTTTGGATGTCAGGTCAGCTACGGATACGGCAAAATGCGCCGTCGCCAGCTTCTTCTCAGACTCAAGGCTGGGGCCCTCAGAAAGAACACTTACAAGAAAAATCTCTGCATGAAAGTGCTGTGCAAGTTCGGTTGCCTTCTCAAGGGCAAGGTGGGATGAAGGACTGAAGTCGACAGGCACCAGTATTCTAGCGGGAATGGTGCTGTATGCATATGCTTGGGGCATTGTGATCTCCTGGCCATGCCATTTGGGTGGCTGGCTTCTTGTAATAGACATTCATCATAGCAATCCCTTGGTTGCAGAAAGCGTAACGAATGGTACGCGGCAGTGTATCGTGTCGCATTCTGAACTCAGCACCAAAATGGAACACAACTGCCCGATTCTCACTCAAAGAGAGACAGAATCAACAGGCCATCCGCATCTCAATCACATCAAGCCGGAGTCAGTGCGCGGATACTCTGCTTCCGCGTGGTGAGTCGCTCCACCAGTCCCGTGCGCACCTCGTAGCCACGGCCCGGAGTCTGCGAAATGGCGATTTCGCCCGCCGATGAAACAGTAACCTCTGGCTCGATAATGTCTTCCGCCCAGTAGCGCGCCGATGCGGAAACATCGCCCGGCAGCGTAAAGTTTTCCAGCGTTGAGAGCGCGATGTTGTGCGCACGACCTACGCCTGACTCCAGCATTCCCCCGCACCATACCGCGATGCCGCGCTCCTGAGCAGCATTGTGCACAGCGATGGCCTCACTGAAGCCGCCCACGCGTCCCAGTTTGATGTTGATGATTCGGCATGACTCCATCTCAATCGCCGCCAGTGCGTCGCGACGGTTGCGGATCGATTCGTCCAGACAGATTGGCGTTTGCAGTCTTTTTTGCAGCATCGAGTGATAGTAAAAATCATCGTGCCACAGCGGCTGTTCAATCATCAAAAGATCGAAGGCGTCAAAGGCGGTCAGGTGGTCCGCGTCCCGCAGCCTGTAGGCTGAGTTGGCGTCGCAGCTCAGCATGATCGCAGGCCAGCGACTGCGCACCTTTTCAAAGACCTCCACATCCCAGCCTGGCTTGCACTTCAACTTGATGCGCTGATAACCGGCGGCCAGCTCTTTTTCAATAATCTCCATCAGCTCCGAAATCGAGGGCTGAATTCCCAGCGATACGCCGCAAGGAATTTTTGTGCGCACTCCGCCAATTAGTTGCGAAAGCGATATTTCTTTGCACTGCGCCTCCAAATCCCAGACCGCATTTTCGAGAGCGGCCTTGGCCATACGGTTGCCGCGCACTTTGGCGAAGATGCGCGGGCACTCGCCCCCATGCGCAGGCGACTCAGCCGCCAGCATCGGACCCAGTTCATACACGATCACGGCCCACGCGCTGTCGGTCCACTCCGCGGAAAAGTACGGATGCTCGCCCGCCGAGCACTCGCCCCAGCCGGTCAACCCTTCGGAGTGAATCTCAGCCAGCAGAATTCTCCGCTCGCGTGTGACGCCAAAGCTGGTCTCAAAGGGACGCACCAAAGGCAGGTGGATTTCGCGAAGAACAATTTCATCAATTTTCATAGGCTATCTACATTCCTTGAAATTTGCGGTTCTCTCAAATCCCGGCCAACGGGCCCAGTTCAAAGACTCCATTTCCTTCTGCATCCCGACTGAAGCCGACGACAGCGAGCCCGCGGGCAAACGCATTTAGAAACTTGGCGCGGTTCTCCAACTGAACAGCCAGCGCCCGCTCCCGGCCAGCCTCTGAAGCCTTCCACTCATAAATCGAAGCTGGCACCAGAATCCGCTCTTCGATGTTGAGTTCTGCGGTTCTGCTACCTTCCGCAGCAGCCATCACTCTGGGCGAATCAAGCTGCCACTCCGCCACCAGCCGATCTGTCGGAAGTCCGCCTTGCAATCGAGATGAGGATACACCATAAAAATTGACCTCGTAGCGGCGGGAAATCGCGCCGAGCTTGTGAATGTTCAGAAAAGCATTCTTGATCTCGAGCGGATCGAATGTCCACTCCATCCGCCGGATGCCGCGACTGAGCGCCTCACTGCGCTGCGCGAGCTTCAGCCTCGCGCCCACTCCGCGATTGCGATAGCTCTCGCGCACCGCCAGCATGTGAGAGTGAAGATAGGGCTGTGACACGCCATCCATCGTCTTCGCACCCGGCCACGACAGAACAAAGCCGATGAGCGAGTCTGGCCCACCGTCGATATCTGTGTCGAAAGCACCAATGACCTGACCGCCGATTTTCTGCGCCAGTAAAAAAGCCTTGCGCGGAAAAATCTCACTAGCGTCCATTTCCCAGGTTTCGATCTGCAGTTGGACGCAGGCCTCCAGCTCATCAAAGCCCGAGCAGGCGCGAAGGTCAATCATGGCCCGCCTCCAGATCGGCGAGTTTCCGCTTTGCCCCCGCCCATAATTCCTCTAACTCATCTGGCGCGAGCTCTTCCAGCGGTCGCTTCGAGGCCAACTCCATTTCGCGAAAACGCTGCCGGAAGCGGCGATTGCAGCCGCGCAGAGCCATCTCCGCATCTACCCCCAGGTGCCGCCCCAGATTGACCACGGTAAACAGCAAATCGCCCAACTCAGCCTCAACGGCAGGCTTGCGCGCCGGATCGCCGGAAGCCGCCTCGGCCTCCAGCTCCGCTGTTTCCTCAGCCAGCTTGGGCAGCAAGTCGCGCCACTCTGGCCAATCAAAGCCCGCTTTGCGCGCCTTGGCCCCCAGTTTGGCTGCCTCAGCCAAAGCGGGCATCGCCCGCTGCACGGAATCCAACCTCGATGCTTGGAGCTTTTGCGCCGAAGGCGCGTCTTCTGCATGTGTCGCCTTCTCTGCCGCTTTGATCTCATCCCAGTTGCGCAGCACTGCGGCAGATGAGCCATCCACATCGGCATTGACGTCGGCTCGGTTGCCCGCAGCCCGCGCGGCCTCATCGCCAAAGACGTGAGGATGGCGGCGAATCAGTTTGTTGTTCAGATGGTCGAGCACATCGGCTATGGTAAAGTGCCCTTCGTTGGCCGCCATCTCTGCATAGAAGAGCACCTGAAGCAGCAGGTCGCCCAACTCCTCGGCCAAGTGGGGAAAGTCGCGCCTCTCAATGGCGTCGAAGACTTCATAAGTCTCTTCCAGCGTGTACTTGCGAATCGTGTCGAAGGATTGCTCGCGGTCCCACGGGCAGCCGTCGGGAGCCCTGAGCCGCGCCATGATCCTTACCGACTCGGCAAACAGCTCCGCCGCACGCGCCTGATCTGAGTTGATCGGCGCGGAAGCCTGTGGGTTCGTGGGTTCAAACGAAGAGTCCATGCACCTCAGTCTATCGTGCGACGGATGTACCTCAAATCTCCCGTACCCTATCCATGCGCCTTTTTCCTGGCGCATGGGTGGGAAACCACGGATCTCAACTCGTCCCATGCCTTCGCGGCGATATACTCAACCTCGACTATGATTCGCATTCTGGGAACGATCTTTGCCGGTCTGCTCGGCCTCGCCTTCGGCAGCTTTCTGAACGTGTGCCTGAGCCGCTGGCCCGCTGGCGAGAGCATTGTGTTGCCCCGCTCCCACTGCCGCCAGTGCGGCCGCACCCTTGCCTGGTGGGAGAACATTCCGCTGGTTAGTTGGCTGGCATTGCGTGGCCGCTGCCGCACCTGTCGGGCGTGGATTGGGTGGCGCTATCCGTTGGTGGAATTTTCTGTTGGGGTGCTGTGGGCGCTTGTCGGTTGGCGTCTTTTTGAGCCGTTTCAGTACGCAGATATTCCTACTCAATTCGCTATTGGCCAGCAATCCATAGGTTTATTACCCGCGACCGCAGCGATGATTTTTCTCTGGATTTTGGTCGGAATTGCCGTCCTTGATGCTGAGCATTTGTGGATTGCTGATGCTGTCACGTTTCCAGGAATCGCGTTGGGCCTTGCGTTTCCGGTTCTGTTTGTATCCTTCTTGCGAACTCCTCTGCGATTGCAATCGGCATTCTGGATTCAGTTTGGAGAGCGTGTGGGGGCCATCCTAGCCGCCGCCGGACTCATCCTGCTCATCCGCTGGGTCTACTGGCTCATCCGTCGCCGCGAAGGCATTGGTCTGGGCGACGCCAAGCTGATGGCTCTACTCGCTGCGTGGCTCGGCTTGCCCGGCGCTCTGCTTGCTTTTGGTCTGGGAGTTGTTCTGGGATCGCTGGCCGCTATCGTTCTGCTGGTTGTTCCTTCCGCGCGTCGAGGCTCGGAAAGCTGGGCTTTGAGCAAACTGCCGCTGGGGACATTTCTCTGCATCGGCGGCATCGTCAGCAGCCTGTGGGGTCAGCCGATCCTCGCAGCTTATTACCGCTGGGCCGGTTTTTGATCGCTAATTTGTCTTCATCGTCGGTGGTGCTGCGGGCGGGGCGTTTTTGCCGTTGGCAATCTCCGGCTCCTTCAGCGCTTTCGCGGCCTCTTTGCCGTGGCGGCTGTCGGGATCGTACTCGGCAACCTTCTCATAATTTGCGCGGGCGTCGGCCAAGTTTCCCAGGTGCCGGTTGGCTTCTGCCAAACCCCAGAAGACATCGGGGTTTTCCGGGTCCAGCACCAGCGCGGACTCGAAGCGCGAAAAAGCTCCCTTCCAGTTTTTCCGTTCCAAATAGTAGTTGCCTATCTGGATGTTTTTGGCTGTAACCTCTTCGCGGGTTAGCTGCTTGACGGGTTTCTTATTCTTTTTGTTTTGATCGTCCTCCGGCTGGGGTAGAAGACTTTCCAGACCCCTAAGGCTGGAGCTGAATCCCTCCTCTGAATCACTGACGGCGGCAGCTGGTTCCGGGTCGTCGGGACTACGGACAGGGTCCAGATCTTGGCCCGGTAGCGGAGTGCGATAGCCTTCCGGGCCACTCTCGCTGCCCTCGGGCAGTGGAGGAGCAACCTTGGACGGCATCACCGGAACCGTAGTGATGTCCTCGGGAAAGGGATTGGCGCTGGATTGCGAAGGCGCACCTGGAGCCGGTTTCTGGGCATCGGCTGGAGGCTTTTTCTGCCCGTTTGCCGCCGCATCGCCCGTTGCTGGCGCCTGCGCAAGCAGTGAAGGAAGAACCACCAGACTACCAGCCAGAACCAACGCAACTGAAAGAATCCGCTTCATATCTCTATCCCACAATCTGACCACTGTTCACTGACCACTGTCCACTGTTACGATGCGAATCATACATCTTCTGAAGAAAGCATCGCACATTCGCATGGGACTCATCATCCGCTCTTCCGCCATCCACGCAGCCGGTTGCTACACCACCACGGCGATTCGCAAGGGCGCGCACGTTGCCGAGTACACCGGCCACAAGCTGACCAAGGCCGAAGCCGACACCGCCTACGAGGCCTCGCCAATTACCTATCTCTTTGGACTCGGCGACGGCTCGGTGGTGATCGACGGCCACTGCATGGCCATGTTCATCAATCACAGTTGCGACGCCAACTGCGAGACCAGCGAAGAAGATGACCACATCTGGATCAAGGCTATTCGCAATATCGCCGCTGGTGAGGAGATTACGTACGACTATTGCCTTTACGACGGCGGCGAGGATGAGGCCATTTGCAACTGCGGTGCGAAAAAATGCCGCGGCACCATGTATTCAAAAGAAGAGGTCAAGCAGCGCAAAGCCACCGCCAAAAAAGCTCTGAAAAAAGCCACTACGAAGAAGAGTGCCGAGAGCATTTGAATTCGTGCGGGCTGGCATGGCTAGATTGTCCGGC
>Ga0265336_10000829_pt1 | contig 16131 bp, 13 predicted proteins | sample 42119metaG_FD_193583 | JGI IMG/M metagenome (GOLD analysis project Ga0265336, IMG submission 193583) | Rhizosphere microbial communities from Carex aquatilis grown in University of Washington, Seatle, WA, United States - 4-21-19 metaG | ecosystem: Host-associated > Plants > Roots > Rhizosphere...
AAGAACGTGCCCGGCTGCCGCATCACCTCATCGACGTGGCCGCCCCCGACCAGCCATTTACCGCAGGCGAATATAGCCGCCAGGCGCGGGCTGCTCTTCGGGAGATTGCCAACCGGGGCTGTTTGCCTATCGTGACCGGCGGCACCGGGCTTTACTTGCGCGCACTCACCGAAGGGCTCTTCGCCGGGCCGGAGCGCCAGCACGAACTGCGGGTTCGGCTGGAACGAAGCCGACATCGTCATGGCGAAGGCTGGCTGCATCGGCTTCTCCTGCGGCTCGACCCAGCCTCAGCCCGGCGCATTCACGCAAACGACAAGCCCAAGCTGATTCGCGCCATCGAGGTCTGTCTCGCAACACGCAAACCATTTTCAAACATTCTGGAAAATCAGGAAAAAGCGCGTGATCCGCTCACCGGCTTTCGTCTTCTGCGCATCGGCCTCAACCCGCCTCGGCAGGAACTTTATCAGCGCCTCAACCAGCGGGCTGCTGCCATGTTTGCCAACGGGCTCGTCGAAGAAACCCGCGCCCTGCTTGAACGCTATGGCCCGGTAAAAGCCCTCGACTCGCTAGGCTACCGCCAAGGACTGGCCGTCCTGGCGGGAACTTTGAGTGTTGAGGCTGCGATTGACGCTGCACAGCAAGGCCACCGCAACTATGCCAAACGCCAGCTCACCTGGTTTCGCCGCGAGCCGGGGGTGACTTGGATTGCGGGCTTTGGCGATGAACCGGAGACGCTACGCGCAGCGGTAGAGCTGGTTGATGCAATCTTCTTGAACTCTCGCTAGAATGATTTTCAGAACAAAGGAAGTTACATGACTTATGACTGGTGGCTATACCCTGCTGTCGCTTCTGGCATTGGTATTTTTCAACTGGAGGCTCGCCTTTCCCATGCTGCATGGAAAAACAGAAAACTCATTTTTAGATTTCCTCTACTGCTTCGATTGGGCATTCTTGGTGTGCCGGGGTTACTCATCTATCTCTTGTATCGAGATGGGCCAACTGAAGAATGGTGGGTCAATCTTCTAGGGATCGCCATGACCCTATGGTTTCTACTTTCATGGCCTCCCACAGTTGTTATCTCCAACGACGGAATCGAACGACAGGTCTGGTGGAAGCGTAAGGTTTTTATTCCCTGGGATCAGGTCGTCGATGCTGAGGTTAACCAGAATGGCGATATGGAAATCATCGGACAGGAAGCAAGCATATCTTGCAGTAGCTTTCAAAATGATCCGGAACCGTTTAGAAAAGAAGTTATCTCCCGCAGTAAGGTGAAGAAGTTCAACCTACCGGAGAGAATAATTGGACTTCATCTCCAGTTCAAACAGAAAAATCGAACACCAGAGCCTCACACAAAAAACGGGAACAAGTCCAAACATCCGCACTTCCGATACACTAAACATTGAAATGTGATGCTTGCGGCAGCAACATAACGCCCCTAAATTGGAGCTTCCCATGACTGAAACAATCTACGACGTAGCAATCATCGGCGGCGGCCCAGCCGGTTACACGGCGGCCATTCGCGGCGCGGAGTACGGTTTGAAAGTTGCGCTGATCGAGCAGGCGAGCAGGCTCGGCGGCACCTGTCTGCTCGTGGGCTGCATCCCTACCAAAGCCCTGCTCTTCAACGCCGAAATCTGGGACCACCTGCAGCACGCCGCCGACTTCGGCATTGAAAATATTGCGACGCCCACGCTCAACTGGGCCTCCGTGCTCCAGCGCAAAGACGACATCGTCACCAAGCACGTCAAGGGGCTCGACTTTTTGATGCGCAAGCACAAAATCACTGTCATCACTGGCTATGCTCGCCTCACCGGTCCGGCCCAAGGCGGCATCCATACCGTTGACGTGAAGGCTGCAAGCGGCGAGACCAGCCAGGTGCAGGCGAAGAACGTGATCCTCGCCACCGGCTCCGCAGCCAAGATGCTGCCCGGGCTCGCGCCCGACGACCGCATCCTCACCAACATCGAAATTCTCGCCATGAACCAGGTTCCCAAATCTCTCATCGTCATTGGCGCAGGCGCGGTGGGCATGGAATTCGCCTCGCTCTTTCGCACCGTCGGCTCTGAAGTCACAATCGTCGAATTCCTGCCGCGTGTGGTTCCCGTCGAAGACGAAGAGATATCCAAAGAGATTACGCGCCTCTTCAAAAAGCGCGGCATTGACGTGAACACCGGCGCCAAAGTCGAGAAGGTGGAAAAGACCGAGACCGGCGTCCGCGTTACCTTCACTGACGCCAACGGGAAAGCGCAAATCAAGGAAGCCGAAAAGGTGTTGGTCGCTGTTGGCCGCGCGCCACTCACAAGCAACATTGGCGTAGAGAAGACGAAGATCGAGCTTGAACGAGGCTCTATCACAGTGAACGAAGCTCAGGAGACAGCCGAACCCGGAGTCTTTGCCATCGGCGACATCGTTTTTGGTCTGCCGCAACTGGCGCACGTTGGCTCCATGTGCGGAATGATTGCCGCTGCCAAAATCGCAGGCCAAAAATTCCGCCCCATCCGCCGCGACCGCATCCCCGGCTGTACATATACTGAGCCGCAGATTGGCTCCGCTGGGTTAACTGAGACTCAGGCCAAAGAAAAAGGCTATGAAGTCAAGGTCGGAAAATTCCCCTTTGCCGGCAACCCCAAAGCCACCATCGTCGGCAATCACGATGGCTTTGTGAAGATCGTCTCCGACGCAAAGTACGGCGAAATTCTTGGCGTTCACATCCTCGGCCCCCAGGCCACCGAGCTGATCGCCGAAGCCGTCGCGGTGATGGAGTTGGAAGGCACGGTGGATGAGCTGATGTTCACGATCCACGCACATCCAACGCTGGCCGAGTCGCTCCTAGACGCATACGGCGCAGTCAATAGTATGGCGATTAACGCATGACAATCAGCGAGCCTAATTCGCCGTGCGTGAATAGACGATCCAGGTATGGAGATTATGAAAGCACAGGAAAATGATCGATAGCCAGACGTATATCCATCGGATATAGGGAATCGGAAGGAATAAAGAATCTCCTATAAACGCAATGCCGGTCAGCCAGAGCAACGGCGTATAGCTTGGAGCCATGAACCCCCAGCGGCTCGCGCTCCATCTACTTTGTGGAAACCAAATCTGCATCGCCCAGGATAACGAGTAAAGAGTAACCCCGGCGAGATATGCAGCAAGTCCAATCCTCTGCCCTGACCTCTCAATATCGAGCGGCATTAACAAGGGCAGCACGAAAATCAGAACGCGGAAAGTGTTCTCTCCTGCGGAAATCCAGGAAGGGATGCCGTATGTAAAAAACTTCGGCTGGTAGATCTCCGGCAGCCTACCCATCAGAAGCACGTTGAACAACAAAACAGGAACGATCAGCCAGATACAGCTCCAAGCATAGTGATAGAGTAGATTTATCTGCATACCCAAAAGCCTTGTTATTGAAGAGAGCAGTACCCTTACAGTCAGTCTACGCTTTTAACATAAATCGCGCAGCACTTCCAGAACGGCTTTGACGTTCTCGTCCAACCTTTTGCTCGAGGTATCGAGAATGAGATGCTCGCTATTCCAGGGCTCATACTCGCGGGCAAGAACTTCATTCCAGGTTGGCAATCTCAATCCGGATATATCGGCAGTGCGCGTTTCCACACGACGCCGATGCTCGTTGACATCAGTACATACGATCTCGATTTCGACTGCTTGGACATTGGCGCGAGTAGCTGCATCGAGCCAGGCATCGCGTGTCAGTTGAATCGGATTCACTGAGTCCGCGATGACGATCCGGCCAAGACGGAGATTGTCTTCTGCAAGCGCGTAGGCGACGCGATATCCCGCATCGTCGATCGATCTCTGAACAACGCCCGAGTTCCGGATCGCCTGCTCGATGGAATCGATGCGCAGAAGCACAGCTCCGCTGCGGCTTGCGACTTCGCGTGCAATGGCGGTCTTGCCAACGCCCGGAAGACCGCTCAGAACGACGAGCACCGCGCCCATTCTTTCTCCTTACCCCGAGCTGTCGGCACTAGAGATCTGTCGACTGACTCTCTACCAGCGCCTTGGCCTTCGCGATGAACTCCACCAGCGGCATCGAGCCTTGATCGCCTTTGGCGCGGGTGCGGACGCTGACGGCGTTAGCCTCCTGCTCCTTGTCGCCGAAGACCAGAATGTACGGCGTTTTCTGATTCGCAAAGTCGCGAATCTTGCCGTTCATTTTCTCGTTGCGGACATCCACTTCCACGCGGAGGCCCGCGGCTTTCAACTCAGCCTCGACCTTTTTCGCGTACTCGTGGTGGCGTTCGCTGATGGGGACTAGGCCCACTTGGACAGGCGCAAGCCACAGCGGGAAGGCTCCGGCGTAGTGCTCGATGAGCACGCCGAAGAAACGCTCCACCGAGCCGAAGAGCGCGCGGTGAACCATCACCGGCTGATGGCGTTCACCGTCTTCACCTACATACTCAAGCTCAAATCGGGCTGGCAGGTTGAAGTCGAACTGCACGGTGGAGAGCTGCCATAACCGGCCCAGCACATCGACTAGCTTCACGTCGATCTTGGGGCCGTAGAAGGCGGCTTCTCCGGGGATGATTTTGTACTCGATGCCCTTGCGTCCCAACGCGCTCTTGAGCCCGTTGATGGCAAGGTTCCAGTTATCGTCCGAACCGGCGTAGTGGGCTCGGTCAGTGGGGTCCCAGGTGGATAACTCGACCTTGAACTCTTTGAAGCCGAATGTTGTGAGCACAGCCTCGGCAAAGTCGATACAGGCCACGACTTCGTCTTCAATTTGACCGGGAGTGCAGAAGATATGCGCGTCGTCCTGGGTAAAGCCGCGCACGCGCAGCAGGCCGTGCATGGTTCCAGAGCGTTCGTAGCGATATACGTTGCCTAACTCGGCCAGACGGACAGGCAGGTCGCGATAACTCCTCGGCGAGTTCTTGTAGATCAGAATATGGCCGGGGCAGTTCATCGGCTTGAGGCGATACTCGGCATCGTCCAGTTCCATCGGAGAGTACATATTGCCTGCGTAAAAGCCTTCATGGCCGCTAATCTTCCATAACTCGCGGCGCATCACGTGCGGCGTATACACCAGCGAGTAGCCGCGCCGCAGGCACTCCTCGCGCATCCAGTCTTCCATGATCTTGCGGATCATGGCGCCCTTGGGATGCCAGAAGATCAGCCCCGCTCCGGCCAGTTCCTGAATGCTGAACAGGTCCAACTGCTTGCCCAGCAGGCGATGGTCGCGCTTGGCCGCTTCTTCAAGGCGGGCAAAGTGAGCATCCATCTCTTTTTGCGAGAAGAAGGCAGTTCCGTAAATGCGTTGCAACTGCGGATTCTTTTCGTCGCCGAGCCAGTAAGCGCCGGCCAGGCTGGTCACCTTGATGGCTTTGACACGTCCGGTAGAAGGCACGTGGGGGCCGCGGCAAAAGTCTACAAACTTTCCATTGCGGTAGAAGCTGACCTGATCGCCAGGAACGGTGAACTTGGTGACGAAGTGCGTTTTCATGAAGTCGCCGTCGCGCGCAAACTCTTCCAGCGCTTTTTCACGAGGCTCGGAATCGCGCACAAATTTTTCGTCGCGCGCAACCACCTCGGCGATTTTGGCCTGGATCAGCGCCAGATCTTCGGGAGTGAACGGCTTTTCGCGATGGAAATCGTAGAAAAATCCCGAGTCGGTGGCCGGACCGTGACCCAGCTTGGTCTCTGGAAAGAGCTCAAGCACGGCAGTAGCCAGCACGTGTGCGGCGGAGTGGCGCACCACCTTGAGCGCTTCAGGGTCGGTCTCTTTGATCAATTCCAAACGCACATCGGCAGTCAGCGGCGTGGTCAGATCCACCAGGCGCGGAGCGGCGGCGTCTTCGGCGGAGTACATCGCAGCTTCGCCGTCGTCAGCTGTGCTGGCCTTTGCAGCGCCAGTGACGGGGGTCAGCCGCGCCACCACACACACGGCGGCCAGCCGGGGCGAAATCGAATTGGCAATTTCAAGAGGTGTTGTGCCGGCAGGCACTTCGCGAATCGCCCCGTCGGGCAGGTGTACGGCAATTGTCTGTGCGCTCATGGGTATTTGGGTCCTGGAGTTTCCGGCCACGCTGTGGTCTAAATCCGTGGCAACACTCTAGGATATACCGAAGAGTGCAGGAACCATCTACTGGCGAAATGCGTAGTGGATTTCTAAGCTCATTCAGGGCTTTCCCTGTGCAATTCCGGAAATGGTCACCAATCCACATTTAGAGGAGGTTTCATGATGAACGGGCATTTGCGGAGCATCGCGCTCCTCGTTTTATTTGCCGCCTGCGTTCTTGGCTCAGCCCAGGCTCAACCCGCCATTCAACCCACGGTGGACATCACACAGGTTCCTGCCGCAGCCCAGCCTTCGGCGCATTTCGACGCCAACGCTGCCACGGAAGCTTATATGGCGATGATTCCGCCCGCCTCCACGGCTCGCTCCGATGCTTACTTTGAAGGCGGCTATTGGCTTGTTCTGTGGGACTTTCTTTATGCCTCGGGCATTGCGCTGCTGCTGTTGAATCTGCGCTGGTCGGCGAAGATGCGCGATCTGGCCGAACGCATCACACGCTTCAAGTGGCTGCAAGACGCGTTCTATTGGGGGCAATATTTACTGTTGACCTCGGTGCTGGGCTTCCCGCTCGAGTTCTATCAAAACTATGTGCGTGAACACAAATACGGCCTGGCCACGCAGAGTTTTTGGCCATGGATGGGCGACGAAGGCAAAGCATTTCTCATCAATCTGGTATTGATAGCCTTCGCTGTTGTGTTGTTGTTCGCCATAGTGCGCAAGCTCCCTCGTACCTGGTGGATCTGGGGGACAGTTGCGATGATCGCCCTACAAGTATTGGCAATTGCCATCGGTCCAGTCTATCTACAACCCATCTTCAACAAGGTTACGCGGTTAAACGATCCCAAAATCACCGTTCCTATTCTGAGCTTGGCGCATGCCAATGGGATTCCTACCAACGATGTTTACCAGTTCGATGCCAGTAAGCAAACCACGCGAATGAGCGCCAATGTCAGCGGTTTTGCCAATACGATGCGGATTTCGCTGAACGACAACCTGCTACGCCGCGGTTCGCCGGAAGAGATTCAGTCGGTCATGGGCCACGAGATGGGGCACTATGTGCTGAATCACATTCCTAAAACCATTTTCTTTCTATCGGTCGTCTTTTTGCTTTTCTTTGCTCTATTGCGCTGGTCGCTAGATTGGACCCTGGCGCGCTGGGGCGAGCGCTGGCAGGTTCGCGGCATCACCGACCCGGCCGTGCTGCCGCTGGTTTTTTTGCTGGCCGGCATCTTCTTTTTTGTGCTCACGCCGGTGACGAATACGGAAACCAGAGTGCATGAGAAAGAGGCGGATATGTTTGGCCTGAACGCCGCACGCCAGCCAGACGGCTTTGCGCAAGCCGCAATTCATCTGGCTGAATACCGCAAAATGCGGCCTGGACCCATCGAGGAGTATATCTTCTACGACCACCCCAGCGGCTATGACCGCATCCACTCCTCCATGGTTTGGAAGGGTGAAAATCTGGTGCTCTTTGAGAAGACAACGGAGCAACCTGCCGCGCATTGACAGGCAAATTGCTTACTTCTCCGCCTTCTCCTCGTGGTACTCCATCTCGGTGTTGATCGCCCAGATGTTGTCCTTTGCCGTGACGCCGTTGATGATGTTTTCAACGGCGGTCATGGCAGTCAGCATGGAGTGGTCCTGGTTATTGTATTTATGCATTCCGTTGCGACCCACAAGGAATAGATTCTCGAATCTGTCAGTGTAGTTGCGGATCACGTCGAAGCGGTCATAGCTGCCGAAGTATGCAGGATAGGTTTTGGGTACGTGGACGACATGGGAGTCTTCCACGTCCTCAGCCTTGAGAATGCCTATTTTCGCGATTTCTGCGATAGAAAACTTCGCCATCTCAGCATCGGATAGCTTCCACAACGGGTCGGTGTCATTGCAAAAATATTCCAGACCGATCCAGACCTTGTCCGGGTTGCTCACCAGCCAGGGGCTCCAGTTATTGAAGATTTGCAGCCGGCCAACTACTACGTCGGGTTCCTGAATATAAATCCAGTTATCCTTGAGCGGCGCGCCGCTCTTCTCCGTCACAGAAAGTTTGCTGGCCAGCAGGCCAACCGTGATGAAGTCGCGGTACATCAGGCCTTCGCTGACTTCAGTCACATCGGCCGGGACCGACGGCGAAATAGCGCGAATCAGATCGCGGACCGGCATGGTTGAAAAGAAGTAATCGCCAGCATAACTGACGCGCTCTCCCATCTGATTCAAACCCTCGACCGAAATCACTTTGTTTTCTTTCGCGTTGATGCGGTCGATTTGAATACCGAAGTGAATCTCTCCGCCACCCTTTTTGACCAGATCGGCCGCGTGTTCCCAAAGCTGGCCGGGACCCAGCTTGGGATAGAGAAATTTTTCAATCAGCGAAGTTTCCGTTTGCTTCTGTGAGATGCCACCGGAGTGCTTTGGGCCAAAGGTCTTTTTGAGGAAATGCGCCACCACACCTTTGAGAGAGAGTCCCTTGATGCGCTGCGCTCCCCACTCGGCGCTGATCTCGTTACAAGGAACTCCCCACACCTTTTCTGTATACGACTTGAAAAAAGTAAGATAAAGCTGCTTGCCGAACCTGTTAATAATGAAATCTTCGAGCGACTTTTCCTCGCGTTGCGGAAGCAATGCCGAGCGCATATAACTGACACCGCAACGAACGGTGCGGACCAGGCCCATGTTACGGAAGGTGGCCGCAGTCAGGTTGACGGGATAGTCAAAGAAGCGGCGCAGGAAATAGATGCGGCTCTTGCGCTGGCGCACCAGCATAACCAGATCTTCAGTATTCGGATCGCGCGCCTTACCAGACTTGGGAACATCACTCTGCAGACCCTGATAGTGTAGATCTCCCTCTTCGTTTGAGCCTGCCTCAACCGGCATCAGATCGAGCCACCAGCGCATCACACGATCCGACTTTGAAAAGAAGCGATGGCCGCCGATGTCCATGCGGTTGCCTTTGTAGCGGACGGTGCGCGAAATGCCACCGATCTCGCTGCTTGCTTCCAGCAGAATCGGTTTGATCCCCGAGCGCCGCTCAAGTTCAAGAGCGGCAGTCAGGCCGGCGGGGCCAGCTCCGATGATGATTGCTGTCTTATCAGTCACAAATTACCGCCATGAAAATGAAGTGCGTTACTGGTAAACGGCGCACTCACTGCAAGGTCTTTATCTACCCTGCAAGAATAGCCTTTTTTAGACGTGTCCCCGAGCAAAGATACACACCACAATTACTTCTTCCGTACCAATACCTGAATGCTGCCATCGCGACCATGATGTCAGAACTCTATTGTGCTATGGATTTTGTACGCCGCAAGCCAGCAGACGCGAGAATGCACAGAATCAGGACGATTGGCAGGCGCAAACGCGCATCCGCTTCCGTGCCACCACCCGCTCCAATCACAACAAAAAAGTAAAACAGCGTTCCCAACAATAACCATAAAGACGCGCCGTGCATGCTACCGCCAAAGACGCTCCGCGTTGCGAGATAAACACTCCTTGCTGCAAAAAAATACAACCCAAACATTGCGATGCCAAAGTAAAGTTTCTCGATTACAACCCAAGGATATGCTTTGGCAAGCATAAGCCATCCATATATGGGATGATTGCCCAATGCGAATTTCGAGGTGTCATTGGGGCCTCCCGGATAAAGTAGGCCGCCAAGAGTAGTTGAGCCAAGGCTGAATACAATGGGACCACCTGAATAGAAAATATTGTCAAACGATCCTGAACCCAGCCTGAAGATCGTTGTAAAAAACTGTGCGATGCGTCCACGCAGGTAAACTCCCCGATGAGCCTGAATGACGCGCTGCGCCTTGGCGAGCATGAAGTCCAGGCGCTGACTCTGGTTCCACCCAGCCTGCAGAGGATTGCGCGTAAGGTAAGGCTGGTATAGATAGTACTGTTGGTCGCAATCTAGTGCGCAATTAAAGCCTAACTCGCCACGCACGACGCCCAGGGGTTTGTGCTCCACGCGAGCAGTTACGTCGGCAGCATTGAAAAAATAAAGGTTGACCTCTGCGACGCTTGAAAACCCGCGATAGCCGGTCTCGACCCAATTGCGAACCTGCCAGGCCCCCAGCCAAGGCAGCACACAGATCAGCAACACGGCTGGTGCCTGCCAGCGAAGCTTCGGTACACGCGCAAACACGACAAACAATCCCAGAGCCAGTGCTGCCGGCAGATAGTACGTGACCGGACGAACAAAGGTCGCCGCTGCAAGCCAGAGCCCTGAAATTGCAAGCATCGGCAAGCGTCGTTGCCGTAAGAATGCGGCCATCCGTTCCAGACTCAGTAACAGCAGCGTAAGAAATAATGGCTCCGTTATTAGAAGAAAGGAATAAGTAATCGATAGCGGCTCAAAAGCAAGAATCCAGGCTGCGCCAAGGGCGATGCGATCGTCCTGAAAGATTGCCCGTCCCAACTTCCAGATGAGAAGTACGCACAAGACAGACAGAATCACGTTGGCTAATGCCGCGAAACGCAGGCCGGCAAAACTGGTTACGGCAAGAAACAGAGGATACCCTGGAGTACGCAGCAGGTCCGGCGCGCCGTCCGCGACAAAACTGCCATGCCGCAGCAAATTGATTCCGGGGTCGAGATAACTCTTGGTATCGGTCTGGACGAGAATGCTCTCGCCCATCCGTGCAAGAATTACCGCTAGCAACGTAAGGCGAACCACAGCTGCCGCAAAGATAGGACCAGCCAGCCGCGGCGTCCACCAGGCAGAACTCAAACTCTGATCGGCAATGACTGGTCCAGTCGCTTTCATACTCATCTTGCACCTATCAGAATATTCAAACGATTGTAATTCAGGCAACTTTACGTGTACGACAGAAATACATCAAAGCATGGACCAGGCCATCGACCCATCCGCTCAGTTAACCGCGTCTGTACCCAGAAACCACATGTGCAAAAAACAAACGAGGGTTGAGATTGCTCCCAGCCCTCGTTCGTTTCTCGCAAGATTCTGCCGGAATCCGGCCTTCTGGTTTAGAGCGGTTGCACGTCGGCGGCCTGCCAACCTTTGGGGCCCTTTACTACGTTAAACTGCACGGCTTGACCTTCTTGCAAACTCTTGAAACCGCTGGAACTGATTGCCGAGTAATGCACGAAAACATCTTCGCCGTTCTGACGCGAGATGAAACCAAATCCCTTCGCGTCGTTAAACCACTTCACAGTACCTTGTTCCATTTCGTTCATGTTTCCTAAATTGAATTGCGCTGGATAAATCGGAGCGACCACAGGCAGAATCTTGCTTGGAGGGCGAGTGCTGCTCACGCCCGCTTCGGCTCTAACGCTGACAGCAGTGTAACATCCAACTTGGGGGAGAGAGCGCTAAAATTTCCGGGCGCATCCCCGTTTCTGTGACTTCAACTTCCAGAAACTGCTGCGCTAAGTCGCCCGGTTACACCACGGTTTTGTACCGGGAGAGTACGCCATGCCCAAAGACATCGTCCCAGATCTGTTGTCACACGCTACCGAAGTGCTTGAAGAGCAGTTCAGTGGACTTCCCGCCTTTGTGCCTGCGGGCAACCCTGCGGCGATTGCGCAAGTTCTTGAGGTGGTGGCGCGACGGATGGGCGACAACTATCCGTATTTTCATCCGCTCTATGCGGGACAAATGCTCAAGGCGCCACATCCCGTGGCGCGGGCCGCTTATGCGCTGGCCATGACCATCAACCCCAACAACCACGCGCGCGACGGAGGCCGGGCCAGCTCGGAGATGGAGATCGAGGCGGTTCGCGGAATCGCAGGCATCTTTGGCTGGGAGAATTTTTTAGGACACCTCACTTCGAGCGGTACACTGGCCAACCTGGAAGCCCTCTGGATTTCCGGTCAGCTTGCGCCCAGCAAGCGCATTGTCGGCTCCGAACAGGCGCACTACACGCACCAGCGCATCTCAGGAGTGCTCAAGCTTGATTTCACGCCCATTGCCGCCGACAGCCGCGGACGCATGAACCTGAATGCGCTGGAGGCTGAACTACGCAAGGGCAATGTGGGAACGGTGGTTGCCTCGCTGGGTTCGACGGCTATAGGCGCGGTGGACCCGCTCGACCAAATCCTCGCGTTGCGCGAAAAATACGGCTTCCGTGTCCACGTTGACGGAGCTTACGGCGGCTATTTCCGGCTGATTTCCGATGCTTTGGATGCACCAGCACGACAGGCTTACGCTGCCATCGGGCAAGCCGATTCCATCGTGATCGACCCGCACAAGCACGGCCTCCAGCCTTACGGCTGCGGCTGTGTGCTTTTCCGCGATCCTTGCGTTGGGCGGTTCTATAAGCACGATTCTCCCTACACATACTTCACCTCCAAACAGTTGCATTTGGGCGAGATCAGTCTGGAGTGCTCGCGAGCCGGAGCTTCGGCGGTGGCTTTATGGGCCACGCAGCAATTGTTACCGCCAGTACCGGGCGGGGAGTTCGCTCAAGGGCTGGCGCGGGGCCGTGCGGCAGCCGTCGAGCTCGATCGGCGTCTTCGTCAAGACTCTTCTGGTCGTTTTCAAGCGCTCATTTCAGGCGGACCAGAGCTGGATATTGTGGTGTGGAAGATCAACGCTGAGACTCCCGAACAATCCTCCGCGCGGGCGCAAAAAATCTTTGCAGCCTGTGCGCTGCGGGATTTGCATCTGGCTCTTGTAGAATTGCCGCTGACATGGTTCGAGCCTCTGGATGGTTCTGAACCAGCTAATGGCTCGACAACAGTCACCTGCCTGCGCTCGGTTTTGATGAAACCAGAACACATGGCATGGCTTGACGAAATCTGGGAACGATTGACCGCGGCCTGCACCGATGTCTTAGGAGAAGAAAGCTCATGTCAGCAGAAGCAATAACTCGCATCGAAAAAGATAGAATCCTGCTTGAAATCGGCGAATGTACCGTTACAGTTCTGCCTCAATTTGGCGGCAAGGTTTCTTCCATCCTCGTCCGGGGCCACGAGCTGCTGCAAAAACCTCTGGTTCCTTACGGTCCGCGCACCCGCACCATGGGCTTCAACGAAGGCGACGCCAGCGGCTGGGACGAGTGTTTGCCCTCAGTCTGCGGCTGCATTGTTGAGACTGCGAACGGCACGGCCAGCGTTCCCGATCACGGCGACCTATGGCGCGTCGAGTGGCAAGTGCTCGCCAATGACAACGGCTCCCTCACTCTGCGCGGCGACTGTTTCTCGTTGCCTCTGACACTCGTTCGCACCCTGACTTTGACTCGGACGGAAAGAGGCTACCGCATTCACGCCGACTATAAGGTTATAAATACCGGCTCCGGGGAAACGCCCTGGGCTTGGTCGGCGCATCCCGGTTACGCGGCTGAAGAGGGCGACCGGCTCAGCCTGCCTGACTCCATCACGGCATTGATGCTGGAGTGGTCCCGCAACAACCGACTGGGCAATGGAGGCGAGACCGTGAGTTGGCCGTTTGCCAGTTTGGCCACCGGCGGAGAAACCGATCTGCGCGTCTCGACAGAGGCTCACTCTGGAGTCGGCGACAAGCTCTTTGCCGGCCCGCTCACCGCGAAAGAGAATTGGGTTGCGTTGGAACGCCCCAAAGCCGGCGTACGGCTCCGCGTCAGCTTCGACGCAGGCGCAACGCCTTATCTAGGCCTATGGATATGCCAGGATGGCTATCCGGAAGGCGACGGCGTCAAACAGCACTGCGTAGCCATGGAACCCACCACCGCTCCCGTCGATACTCTCTCCATCGCCGGACCCTGGTCGCGCACACTGGCTGCAGGCGAGTCCTACTTCTGGCCGATGACTGTTGATCTGGAACTGTTGTAAACAGTGGACAGTGTCCATTGAAAAGGATGACCTACCATGCATGATCCCGCCGTACTTCGCTCTGCGCATATTGCCCGCTTCAACGCCGACCCGGCAGTTTTCGTCGCTCCGGGGCGCGTCAACCTGATCGGTGAACACACCGACTACGCCGAGGGCTTTGTCATGCCCGTGGCCATCAACTTCGCCACTCTTGCCGCCATCTCGCCGCGCACCGACGGCCAAATCATCATCTGGGCGGAGAACTACCAGGAAGAAAAAATCTTTGACGCCAACGCTCTGCCCGCCGCTGCCAGCAAAAACTGGAGCGACTACCCGATGGGCGTCGTCCATATCCTCACCGGCGAGGGCCTCAAGATTCCCGGCTTCAGCCTCAGCCTCTGGGGCGACGTGCCGCTGGGCTCGGGGCTTTCCAGTTCCGCCGCGCTTGAGGTCGTCACCGCTCTGGCCGTGCTTTCGCTCATCGAAGCCGATTATCCGCGCCCCGTACTCGCGCGTCTCTGCCAGCGCGTCGAGAACGAGTTTGTCGGCGCCAACTGCGGCATCATGGACCAGTTCATCAGCGCCAATGGCAAAGCCAACCATGCTTTGTTATTGGATTGCCGCGACCTGAGCTTCCGCCTCGCGCCCATTCCGGCCGACGTGGCTCTCGTCATTGCCAACACCATGGTCAAGCACTCCATCGCCGGGGGCGATTATCCCACCCGCCGTCGCGAGTCTGAAGCCGCCTGCGCCATCATCAACGGCCATCGCGGTGGCGTACCCTACTTGCGCGACGCGACTCTGGATGACCTGGCAAAATGGGGCAACGAGATGGAGCCCAAGTCGTTTCTGAGGGCCAAGCACGTCATCACGGAAGACCTGCGCACCGTAGCCGCCAGCGAAGCTCTGCTCCGAGGCGACATGAAGGAAGTGGGCCGCCTGATGGCCGAGGCCCACATCAGCTACAGCAAGGACTTCGAGGGCAGTTGCGCCGAGGCCGACTTGATGGTCGATCTGGCCAACGAGCTTCCCGGCATCATCGGCGCGCGCCTGACCGGCGGCGGCTTCGGCGGCTGCACCGTCAATCTAGTAGAGCAAGACAAGGCCAAAGCCTTCGCCGAAGAGCTAGGCAAGCGCTACGAAGCCAAAACCGGCATCAAGCCCGAGATTCACATCTGCCACGCCTCCGACGGCGCGCATCAGATAGTTTAGAGTTTTCGACTCGCCCGGTCTCCCAGGTCTCGGAAATCGAGGCCTGGGCTTCAGTTAAACGAACAATGGATAGGGGCTCTCGCCGGTTCCTGCTATGCTTCGCTGGAATCCGTCCGAGAGGTATTCGACTTGTTGCGATAGGAATCGGATTGAGACGGCCTTGTTGTTCCCGATGAAAGGCTCACCTGTCGAGGCTTCGAGCAGAAACGAATTGGTTCCATCTTTAGACGTGTGAACGGACAGCGTTCTCGTCTCAGGTGACCCTGGCTTTCTGAATTGCGCGCTGTATGCAATGCCACCACGCTCAAATGTTGGCTTGGCTGAGGGTGCCATTCGATCTTCCCACTTCTTTATCTCTCCCAATTGAATGAATTCGCCATACCTCTTGTTTACCTTGACTTGGAGAGGACACGCTCCTTGCGGGATGTCGATTATTTCCACATCCTTGCAATCGGCGTGAACCACAAATGCCTGACTACCCTGCTGCGCCTGAGTAAAGAGAGCCACAATGTTGCCATCGGAGACCTCAACTATCTGCGGCCCTCCTCCCCAGCGGCTGTTGTCACCATTGAGGGCGACGACGGGGCTTCCGAGGTGCTCACGGAGTTTATCGGCATTTCTCTCGGCCACACTCCGGGGACGTTGCATCTGCCTTGCGATCTCTGCCAGATGCTCGTTACGCTCCGTTTGAAGCTGTCGCTGTAGCTCGCCGTACTCTTCTGACAATTTGTTGTTCGCTGCACCCAATGTGTTGTTCTCTTCTGCAAGCGTGTTGCGCACCTCTTCCAGCTCATTGTTGGTTTTGGCGAGCATATTCCGTTCGTTGCGGAGTTCGTTTGCCTTCGCAGAATGATGCAACTCAAATACCGCGATGAGTGTGCCAAGCTCTGGCAACATTACGAGAAAGCTCTTGAGCCATGAGTGCGCCCACTGTGCGTCCCTGAGCAGGTTGTAGAGCATGATTCCAGACACGATCGCCACGATGCAGAGAACCACTTGAAGGATTCGTTTCATACTGGCTCCTAGATCTTCGCAATGATAACTCGCCGGACCAATTAGTTACCAAGCCGGGTGTACCAGGTCTGGGCTTTCAGATCTCGGAGTCCATCTTCCCTGCAATCAACTTGACTCTATCTAAA
>Ga0265336_10000834_pt1 | contig 16059 bp, 15 predicted proteins | sample 42119metaG_FD_193583 | JGI IMG/M metagenome (GOLD analysis project Ga0265336, IMG submission 193583) | Rhizosphere microbial communities from Carex aquatilis grown in University of Washington, Seatle, WA, United States - 4-21-19 metaG | ecosystem: Host-associated > Plants > Roots > Rhizosphere...
GGTCTTGTCGAACACGAGCTTCCTGACGCCTCCCAGTTTTGCCCAAAGATCGTTCTCCCTTATGAAGACGCCGCGGCGCCGAAGCGCGGTGGTCGCCATCTCATCGCTCAGCGGGAAGGCGAGCCCGATCGCACACGGGCATGATACCACGAGCACCGCCGTGACGACGGACCATGCCCTCGGGCCGTCGCCCGTCCTTATCCACCACGCCACCCCTGAGACGACGGCCAGGACCAGTATGCCGATCAGGTAGCCCCTGACGATCTTCTCCAGGAATACGTGCCTCCATCCGGGCCGCTCTCCCGTCTCGAGAAGCTTCGCCAGGAGCGATTCGCTCCAGGGCTGGAGCACCTCCATGGCGGCGTCCGCGCGGCTCACGTTGACCGAGCCCGCGGGAACCCGCTGGCCGGCCCGGAAAACCCGCGGCTCCGCCTCGCCGTTGATGGAGGCGAGCGAGAACATGGCCTCGCCGGCCCTGAGCCGGGCGTCGACGGGCACCGTTTGGCCGGGGACGCTTTGGAGAAGGTCCCCCACGCGCAGCTGTTCGGGAGGAACGTCGCGGGATACATTCCCCGGGCCGCCCAGCACGCGGACCCGCGGCGGCTTTGCCTGCTGGCCGAGCAGGCGCCTGCGGTTGCGCTCGACGGCGGCCACCTGCGCCCACCTTCCCACCAGCATCAGCAGGATGAACGTCGAGACGAAGTCGAAATACACGAACCGGTCGCGGCCCGCGAGCCAGCCGTACATCGACCCCGCGTAGGCACCGACGATCCCCACGGCGATCGGCATGTCGATGTGCAGGACACCCATGCGGATGGCCTGCCATGCGCGACCCACGAAATAGCTGCCGCCGACGAGGAAGCTGAGCGTGGCGAAGCCCAGCGAGAGCAGGCCGAAGAGTCCCGCGTACTGGAACGTCTTCTCCATGCCGAAATAGGTCGGCAACGTGAAGAGCATGACGTTCATCGCGAACGCGGCGCACAGCCCGACGCGCTTGACCAGGGCCCGGCTCTCGGGATCGGCCCGAAGCGGGTCACTCGGCCCCGCAAGGTAGCCAAACGCCTGGAGCTTGCGCGCAAAGTCTGCGGCCGAGAACTCCCCGGGCAGCCAGCGAAGGCGCATCGAGCCAAGCTGCGCGTTGACGAAGATGTCGCGGGCTCCGGGCTGCTGCTGGAACAGGCGCTCGATCAGCCAGACGCAGCCGGCGCAGGAGATGCCCTGGACGTCGAGCGTCAACTCCGGTGGCCGCACAGGCCGCGCAGCGGCCGCCGCGGCGTCGGCATCGTGCTGCGCCGCCTCGAGCCAGCCATAGTCGCGGGACTGGAAGACCGCGGCGTCCGCCGGCACCGTGATCGAATCCTTCAGTTCGTAGTAGCCCGCGAGGCCGTGCTCATGGACAAGGCGGAACACATAGGAGCACCCGGAGCAGCAGAAACCGGTTTCCCGCATGCGCGCGTCGATCAGCCCCGCCCCGCAGTGCCTGCACACCGGTTTCCTTCCGGCCCGCGCGGCGGCCACGGGGCCTGACGGGCCAGGGAGGACCGAGGATTGCTGCACGGCGCTCATCCTAGAAGCAGATGAATGAGGCCGGATTTGGGCCGGCCAGCCCTAGGGTCCCGCGCAGGCGCCAGCTGATGACCAGCGCCACCATCAGGGCCAGAGCGACCCTGACGCGGCCCAGCCAGAGCGGCGAGAGCCTGGCCCTCACCCACTGGAACTGGGTCTGCGCCAGCCAAAGGAGCGGCACGGTCCCCAGGCCGAACGCCAGCATGAACTCGACGCCGCGCAGGGCCGAGCCCGAGATGAGCGCGAGCGCCAGCAGGAAGTAGAGCGGCCCGCAGGGCAGAAGCGGGGTCGCGAACCCAAACGCCGCAGCGGCCTCGACGCGCGATCGCCCGCGAAGCCACCCGCGAAGCCCCAGGTTAAACCGCCCGAACGCCTCGATCCTGGGAAGGAGGCGGTCCCAGCGAAGCGCCAGCGCCACGAAGAAGATCACCATCAGCCACGGGAGCCACCGGAGCGCCGACTGCGAGACCCAGGCGAGCGGCTGGCGGCCCAGACCCCCGGCGATCCCTCCGAGCACGGTGTAGCTCGTAAGGCGGGTCACGTGGTAGACCGTGCTTACCGTGCTGGCGTCCGTCTTGTCCCCGCGCCCCGGCATGAGCGCGCAGGCGAGCGGCCCGCACATGCCCGCGCAGTGAAGGCTCGTGATCAGGCCCGCAATGAAGGCAGCCGTTGGCGAATTTATGGAAGCGAGCTCCATGGCTTCAGGGGCCCGCCCTCGTCGCGAGGGGGACCTCCTTCACGGGGTGATGCGCCGCGATGACAAACCAGGCGGCCCACGCCGCGATGTGCAGCGCGCAGGCGGCCACGATCCACCACCACAGGCGCGAGGTCCGGGGCCTATTTGGACTTCCCGGCATGAGCCTCCTCCTCTTCCTCCTCGCGCAGGAGCCTCGCGTCCGGCCCGAGAAACTCCACCTGGCGCTGGAGATGGAACTTGCCGGCCTCGTCGCGCACGCCCACCTGCACCACGAACGGGCCCCGGTACTCCCTCCTCGGCTGCTGGAGGATGAGCGGCTCGACAACCTCCGCGAGCGCGGGCACCTCGACGACCCGGTCGAATCCCAATTGGCGGAGGTTCGCCGGGCCGCCGTCGACCCGGACGACGAAGCGCGCGGCCTCGGCCCTCTTGTTCACGATGCGCGCCAGGAACTGGTTGCGGACGGTGTCCTTGTCCACGATGTACGGGGCCCCGATCATGCGCGTCAGGCCGAAGTTGGCGGGCCTGACGGTTGAGACGGCCCACGAGGCCACGCCCACGCCCGCGAGCAGGAGGATGCTGTACACGGCCGTGCGCTGACGCAACCACCGGGTCGCCCTGCCGGAAAAGCCGTTCTGAGAGTCGTACCGAATCAGGCCCTTCGGCCTGTGCAGCCGATCCATCACCTCGTCGCAGGCGTCGATGCAGGCCGCGCATCCGATGCACTCAATCTGGACGCCGTTGCGGATATCGATGCCGGTCGGGCAGACGTTCACGCAGCGGCTGCAGGCCACGCAGTCCCCGACGGCCAGCCGGGCGCCGAGCGTCGACGGGCCCTGCGCGAGAAAGTCGGTCCCCCGCAGGGCGCCCTCGCCGCGGTGCTTGGCCTCCGCGATCGACATGCGCGGCTCGCCCCGGCGCACGTCGTACCCGATGATGAGCGTGTTGTCGTCCTGGAGAGCGGACTGGAGGCGGCCGTAGGGGCAGATGATGATACAGAGCTGCTCCCTGAACCATGCATAGTTGAAGTACAGCGCCCCCGTCGCCACGGCAATGAAGGCAAACGTGCTCCAATTCTCCAGGGGGGACGCCCGCATCATCACCCACAGTTCGGGAATCGACACGAAGTACGCCAGGAAGAGGTGGGTGATGACCGCCGACGCCGCGAAGTACAGAGCGTGCTTTGAGAAGCGCCGCGCCACCTTGGACCCGGTCCATGGGGCCGCGTCGAGGGCGCGCCTCCTCACGGCGTCCCCTTCGGTCCATCGCTCGATCCGGCGGAAGACGTGGTCAAGGAAGACGGTCTGGGGGCACGCCCAACCGCACCAGACCCTCCCCACGAGGGCCGTGATGAAGAACAGGAGGAAGCCGAGCCCCGTGATGAGGAAGAAGAGCAGCCAGGCGTCCTGCGCGGCCAGCGTCAGGCCGAAGAGGTGGAACCTCCGGCTGGCAAGGTCGAGGAATACGGCCGGGTACCCCCCCACCTTGATCCAGGGCAGCGACAGGTAGAAGACGATCAGGAACAGGCCGGAAACCTGGCGGCCGAGCGTGAACACCCCTCGCACGTCGGCGGGGTACAGAAACCTCCGGGAACCGTCGTCACGAATGGTCGTGACGGAATCAAGCGATGGGCGGGGAGGCTGCTCCATGCGGTTCCTCTTCTCATTTCCCCGTGGACGCCGGACGGATCGTCATCGGCTCGCCTTCATGGTGGTAGCTCAGGACATAGGCCACTGCCTCGATGATCCGCTTCTGCCCGAGGACGGGTCCCCAGGCGGGCATTCCCTTTGCGAGGACGCCGTTCATGGCGGTGTTGTAGAGGTCCATCGGGTTCCCGCCGTGGATCCACTCCTGGGTCCGCAGGTTCGCGCCGATGCCCCCGTCGAGGACGCCCCGCAGGCTCTCCTTGTGGCACGTGGCGCAGATGGAGTTGAACGTCGCCTTGCCCGCGTCGACGAACACCGGGTTTCGGCTCATCTGCCACAGGCTCGCGTTGTCCAGCTTCGTGGAGGCCGTCGCGGCAAGCTTTGCGGCCTCGATGTTCGCCATCTGCCGCTCGATCCTCTGGTGGTTGTTGGGGCCCACATGCAGCCACTCGTAGTAGGCCCAGTACCCCACCCAGAACACGACGGTGATGTAGAACGTGAAGAGCCACCAGTTCGGCAGTTTCTTGTCGAACTCTCGGATGCCGTCATAGACGTGCGGCCGCAGCGGGTCCTCGGTTGGCGGTGGGGGCGTGTTCGGATTCATGATCAATGCAGGGGCGTGTCTTCGCTCGTGGTTTGCGAACCGGCGTGCGCGGATCGGCTTTGGCTCTCGTCTCGGACGCAGGCCGGTGTCGGGGTGAGGAAGGGCAGGTTCTCAAGGTGCTCGACCTGCGGGCGCCTCATCCGGATGGCCCGCCAGCTGATCGTGATGAAAATCGACGCGGCGAAGGCGAACGCCACCACGGTGAAGAAGGCTGAGGAGTCCTCGTATACGATGCGGCTGAACATGGGCGTGCCGGGTTGGGATCCCTTAGTCGGCCAGCGAAGGGGCGTGGCCCGTAGGGACCACCGACTCGAAGTGCCCCAGTTGCTGGAGGTAGGCGATCAGGGCCACGATCTCGCGGTCCGGGGCCACGTAGGCGCCCGATTCCCGCAGGTCTCGGGCGATCAGCTTCTCCTGGGTGTCCATGCTGGAGGCGATCTCCGCATCGGTCCACTGGGGATAGGGCACCCCCAGCTGGCGCTGCACGGCGATCTTGCGGGAGATCGTGCTCGCATCGAGCTCGTTGCTCAGAAGCCACGGGAAGTTCGGCATGTTGGACCCCGCGGAGATCGACCGCGGGTTCTCAAGGTGGCGCAGGTGCCAGACGTTGGGGTACTTGCCCCCTACGCGCGCCAGGTCCGGGCCGTTGCGCTTGGAGCCCCACTGGAACGGATGGTCGTAGATCGACTCGCCGAGGCGCGAGTAGTCGCCGTAGCGAAGGACGTCGGGGACGAGCGTGCGGATCATCTGCGAATGGCAGAGGTAGCAACCCTCGCGCACGTAAAGGTCGCGCCCGGCGAGCTCAAGCGGCGTGTAGGGGATCTGGCGCCTGTCCTCCACGTTCGCGGCGCGGTGGATGACGATCGTGGGGATGATCTGGATCAAGCCGCCGGCGACGACCGCCACGAAGGTCAGGACGGTGAACGGCATCGCGCTCACGAGGAGCCGGTCGTACCAGTCGCCCCAGTTCTTGCGGCGGGCCTCGAAGTGGGTGTAGGCAACGACGGCGCAGAACATGGTCCCTACGAGGCCAGCGACGCTGACGAAGTGCCCGCCGAACATCCAGGCGCAGGCGAATCCGACACCCAGCGTGCAGAAGATCACCGGCGCGTTCAGCACCCAGCCCGACACGGAGAGGCTGCCCGGGGAGTTGTGGGCCGGCTCCTCGTCGTAGACCTCGATCGTCCCGTTGACCGGCTGCGCACCGCGCACCGACATCCAGAGGTTGTAGGCCATCAGGAACCAGCCCGTCAGGTAGAGCGCCCCGCCGATCACCCGCATCAGCATCATCGGCCGGATCACGTTTACGGTATCCAGGAAATTGGGATAGGTCAGGACGGTGCCGTGCTCGGTCGTCGCGTTGAGCATCAGCCCCTGCGTAATGCCGCTCGTCCACATCGCGCCGACGTACAGCAGGATCCCCACGAGCCCGATCCAGAAGTGCAGGTTGGCGAGGGCGATGCTGTGCAGGGGCTTGTTCCAGAGGCGCGGGATCATCCAGTAGAACATCCCGGCCGCCATGAACCCGTTCCAGCCGAGGGTGCCGCCATGGACATGGGCGATGATCCAGTCGGTGTAGTGCGCGAGCGCGTTGACCGACTTGATCGCGAGGAGCGGCCCCTCGAAGGTCGACATGCCGTAGAAGGTCACGGCCGCGGCGAAGAACTTGAGGACCGGGTCGGTCCTGAGCTTGTCCCAGGCGCCGCGCAGCGTCAGGAGGCCGTTCAGCATGCCGCCCCATGAGGGCGCCCAGAGCATGAGCGAGAACGTCATGCCCAGGTCCTGGAGCCAGCCCGGCAGGGAGGTGTTGAGCAGGTGGTGGGGGCCCGCCCAGATGTAGACGAAGACCAGCGACCAGAAATGCACGACCGAGAGCCGGTAGGAATACACCGGCCGGCCCGCCGCCTTCGGCAGGTAGTAGTACATGATGCCGAGGATCGGTGTCGTCAGGAAGAAGGCCACGGCGTTGTGCCCGTACCACCACTGGACCAGGGCGTTCTGCACGCCGCCAAAGACCGAGTAGCTGTGCGTCCAGCTTGTCGGAATCGACAGGTGGTTGACGATGTAGAGCATCGCCACCGTGATGATCGTCGCGATGTAGAACCAGATGGCAACGTACAGGCTCGGCTCGCGCCGCCTGGCAAGCGTCCAGAAGAAGTTCACCGCGAACACGACCCAGATCACGACGACGGCGAGGTTGATCGGCCAGATGAGCTCGCCGTATTCCTGGCCCCGGGTGAATCCGAACGGAAGCGTCAGGGCCGCGCTGACGATGATCGCCTGCCATCCCCAGAAGTGCAGCTGGGAGAGGAAGTCGCTGGCCAGCCTGGCCTTAACCAGGCGCTGCGTGGAGTAGTAGACGCCGGCGAACATCATGTTGCCGACCAGGGCGAAGATCACCGCATTGGTGTGCAGCGGCCTTAACCTGCTCCAGGTCAGCCATGGCGTGCTGAAGTTGAGCTGCCAGAAATTCAGCTGGGCCGCGATCAGGACCCCCACCAGCATGCCCACGGCTCCCCAGATGACTGAGGCCAGCAGGAACTGACGGACGACCTTGTCGTTGAATTCAACGGTAGTTTTTTGGGCGGACATGGGAGGGTGCGTTGTCTCAGTCGAAAAAATGCGGTCGCCCCCGGTGCCCCGCTGGGGCGACGGGTCCGGCTTCAGGGTCCGGGCGACCAAGGCTCATCAGCCGTCGCCGCGCGCAACCTGCGATGAAATCGGGTTTCCGTCTTGGTCCCTGCGGGCAAAGACGGCCTTCTCCTCGGCGAGCGGCAGGAGTGAATCCCTCTCGGCGCTGCTAAGGTTGCCGCGGGCGTGCTCTCGCAGGAAGAAAACGATGAACGTGAAGACGAGGCAGAGGCTGATCGTGAGCGTAAGGGGGACGACGGTCATGGGCGTATGGGTGTAAACTTCGGCCCATAATAGCCCTTGGCCCAGAATTCATCTCCGCATGACTTGGCAGGTTGTGTGCATTTCTTGTTTTTTGGGCGAAATGCCGGCGCCCTGCAGCGACCGGACCCGGCGCTAGCGCCTCAAGCCCAATGGCTTGGGCCGATCAGAAGGGCTACTGGCCCAAATCCTGGGTCTCGACCCAGCGCACCGCGTGGCGAACCAGCGCGGTCACATCCCTAAGCTCCAGCTTCTCCTTGATGTGCCCCCGGTGCACGTCGACCGTCTTTGTGCTCAGGTGGAGTTGCTGCGCGATGTCTCGGGTGCTCTTTCCCTGCCCCACCAGCCTGAAGACCTCGAATTCCCGGTCGCTAAGCTTCTCGATGGGAGAGCTTGAGCCTCGGGGCCTGCGGCCGGAAAAGACATCGAGGGCGTTCGCCGACATCCTTGGGCTTAGGTAGATCTGGCCGCTCAGAACCTGCCGGATCGCCGCCAGGAGGTTTTCGCCGCCGGCCTCCTTCATGATGTACCCGCGGGCGCCCGCCCGCAGGGCGCGCTCGGCATAGATCACCTCGTCGTGCATCGACACCACGAGAATGGCGATCTGGGGATCGGACGCTCGCAGGTCCTTAATGAACTCGAGGCCGCTCCGCCCGGGCATCGTCATGTCGGTAAGGACCATGTCCGGCTTTGAGCTGGCGAAGAGGTTCATGGCCTCAGCGGGGTTGCCGGCCTCCCCCGCCACCATCATGTCCGGCTGCAGGTCGATGAGCTGCGCGAGCCCCGCCCTCATGAACGGGTGGTCGTCGACCAGGAGCACCTTCTTGCGGGTCGCCGCCCTGGACGGGGTGCCCCGCTTCTTCTCTGGCAGGGGGCGCTTCACTGGAAGACGGGCAGCACGCAGGTCACGGTCACCCCGTGGCCCCGCTTCGAAACCACGGTGAGTTCGCCGCCGATCATGGCCGCACGGTGTTTCATCACCTCCATGCCGAGGCCTCCCGCCTTGGACGTGGGAAGGCCCTTGCCATTGTCCGAGATCTGGAGCTCGACGACGCCGCCCGACTGGGACAGGCGGATCGCGACCTCGTTGGCCTCGGAATGCTTGATCACATTGTTAACGCCCTCCTGGGCGATGCGGTAAAGATGCCCCGCCATGGACCTGTCCTTGAGGATCACCGGGTCCGGGCAATCCAGGCGGCAGTGCAGGCGGCCGATCGAGTTGATGTGCTCGACCAGCTCCGCCAGCCCGATCCTCAGGGCGTCGGGGTCGTCGCTCACGGGCACCAGTCCGCGGGCGAGGAACCGGGTCTGGGCTATGGCCTCCCTCAGCATCTTGCCCATCCGCTCGAGGCCCTTGGCCAGCTCGGGAAGCTTCCGCGACGCATCCTCCTTGAGGGCCGTGCAGACGAGCTCGATCGCCGTGAGCTGCTGGCCGAGCCCGTCGTGGAGGTCCTCGCCTATGCGCCGGCGCTCGCGCTCGGCAACCTCCACCATCTCGCGCTCGAGGCGCCGGCCCACGGCCTCGGCCGCGGCCAGGGCCCGGTCCCTCTCCACCATGTCAAGGGCCCTGCGGACGACGCCCGGCAAAAGGTCCAGCAGGCCCGTGTCCTTCATGACGTAGTCGAGGGCCCCCTGCTTCATCATCTCGACGGCGGCCTTCTCGTCGCCCTGCCCCGTCACGACAAGGAACGGCACCGGCGGGGTCTTCTGCTTGAGCCGGTCAAGGAGCGCGGCGCCCCCGATGTCCCTCATCTTCAGGTCGAGCAACATCAGGTCGGCCGTCCGCTCGCCGAGCCAGGCGAGCGCGGCCGTCCCCGAGCCGGCCGTGTCGACCGAATATCCCTCGGTCCGCAGCGTCTCCGCCATCAGCACGAGCAGGCCCACGTCGTCGTCAACCACGAGGATCCTGGCGGGTTTGGGCGAGGTGGACATCACTTGCCGTCGATCGGCGGGACTAAGAGGAGCATGATGAAAAGGCCCAGGCGCCGGACCGCCTCCGCAAACTTCTCATAGTCGACGGGCTTCTGGATGTAGACGCTGCACCCGAGCTGGTGGCACCGGTCGACCTCCCGGGAGTCGTCCGTCGTCGTCAGCATGATGACCGGGAGCTTCCTCATCTCCGAATCCGACTTGATCCTGCGGAGCACCTCGATCCCGTCGACCTTCGGCAGGCGGATGTCGAGGAGGACGACGAAGCTGTGTCCAGAATGGTGCGCCGGGACCCCGCCAATGCCAAAGAGGAAGTCGAGAACGGCCTGGCCGTCCCTGAAATGCCTTATCCGGTTGCCCAGGCCCGCCGTCTCCAGGACCTCCCTCACGAGTATGGCATGCCCCTCATCATCCTCGACTATGAGTATTACCGGGGCTTCAGGCGTCATACAGCGTTGGCTGGGACCGCGACCGTGGGGAGTGCCACAAAGAAAGTCGAGCCCACCCCCTCCTGGCTCTCAATCCAAATTCTCCCGCCCTGGCGCTCGAGGACCCGCTGCGCGATCGTCAGGCCCAGGCCCTCTCCGCTGCCGTTCTCCGGGTTGAGCCGGTGGAAGATCTCGAAGGCCTTGCTCTGGTGGTCCGGGGCGATGCCTATTCCGTTGTCGGACACCGAGTAGACCGACATCCCGTCCCGGACGGCTCCGCTGATCGTCACTCGCAGCGGCCTCTTCGGGTCGCGGTACTTGATGGCATTGTCCAGCAGGTTTGCAAAAGCCTGGCTCGTCTGCACGCGGTCGCCCAGGCAGCCCGGGAGGGCCTCCACCCTCACCTCGGACTTCGTCTCGTCGATCTGGAAGCGCATCGCCGCCGTGATCTCCGAGATCAGCTCGTTCACGTCCAGCGGCTGGATGGTGAATGCGATGCGGCCCAGGCGCGAGTAGCGAAGCAGACCGTTGAGGAGCATCTCCATCTTGGTCACGCCGGCGTTGATGAAGCGCAGCGCCTGCGGGATCGCCACCTCGACGGGGGCCTTCAGGTCGGCGGCAGCGACCTGCCCGTCCCGCCCGCCCGCAATGGCGGCCTGGATCTTCTCGCAGGCCCGGTTGAGCTGCTTGCCGAAGCCCTGCACGTTGACGAGCGGGGACCTCAGGTCGTGCGAGACCGTGTAGACGATCGTCTCCAGCTCCTTGTTCTTCTCGGCGAGGTCCGCGGCGAAACGCTGGAGGTCGGCCTCGTCCGCCTTTCGCTGGGTGATGTCCGTTCGGATCGAGATGTACTGCAGGGGCTTGCCCGCCTCGTTGAACCGGGGAAAGATCGTCGTGGCGACCCAGTAGAGCGACCCGTCCTTGGCCCGGTTCCTGATCTCGCCCTGCCAGACCCCGCCCTTGCCGATCGTGGTCCAGAGGTTCCGGAAGAAGTCCTTGGGGTGGAGCCCCGAGTTGATGATGCGGTGGTCCTTGCCGAGCAGCTCCTCGCGCGAGTACTGGGAAATGGAGCAGAACTTGTCGTTCACGTAGGTGATCTTCCCGGCGGCGTCCGTTATCGCCACGATGGAGTGCTCGTCGAGCGCCGCCCGGATGTCGCGCATCTCGCGAACGGCGTCCAGGAGCTGGCGCTCTGATCTCTTCTGCTCGGTGATGTCGCGGGCGATCTTGGAGACGCCGACGATCCGGCCGTGGACGTCCTTTATCGGGGAGATGGTGACGGAGACCTCGATGCGGCCGCCGTCCTTCCTGACCCGCGCGGTCTCGAAGTGCTCCATCCTCTCCCCGCGCCGGATCCGGGTGAGGATCTCCTGCTCCTCGTCGACACGGTCCGGGGGAAAGAGCATGAGCATCGGCTTGCCGACGGCCTCCGACACCGTGTAGCCGAACATCCTCTCGGCCCCCGGGTTCCAGCTGGTGATCACCCCATCGAGCGTCTTGCTGATGATGGCGTCATCCGACGACTCGATGATCGCCGCCAATTGGAGGCGCCCGGCCAGGTCAGCCTCCGCCTCCGTCGCCCGTGACTTTTCGGTGTTCGCCAATGGCCGGATCCTAGGAGCAACCGCGGGACGGGCAAGGGTAGACCTTCCGAGGGGAGAGGACGGCGCATGAGGGGGCCGGGCATAGGGAATTTCCCTACCGAGATACGGTCCCGGCCCCAATTTCCAAAGGGAGCCCGGGATGGTAGTCTCAGCCCATGCAATCCGAGATCATCTTCCTGCCCACCCCCGGCCTGACCGCGCAGAACCACCACAATCTCGCGGACCACCTCCAGAAGTCCGAAATCTTCCGCGAATACCAGAAGGCCTTCCAGACGACGACCGGGCTGCCCCTGGCCATCCGTACCGCGGGGTCGTTCCAGGCCCCCATGCACGGCTCGAAGAACGCCAACCCGTTCTGCAGCCTGATGACGAACCGCAACAAGACGTGCTCCTCGTGCCTGCAGCTCCAGCAGAAGATGGAAAGCGGCGACAGCGAGAGTCCGACGACGCTCGAGTGCCTCGCCGGCCTGAGCGAGTCGAGCGTTCCCGTCCGGGTGGGTGAGCGGGTGATCGCCTTCCTGCAGACCGGTCAGGTCCTCCTCCACAAGCCGTCGGCGGCGCGCTTCCAGAAGATATCGGCCGCGGTCGCGAAGCTCGGCATGGAGGCCGAGATTCCTCAGCTCAAGGAGACCTATTTCAAGACGCGCGTCATGACGCGCCACGAGTACGACTCGATCCTGCGCCTGCTGAGCATCTTCGCCCAACACCTCTCCGCCGTGAGCAACCAGCTCATGGTGCAGGAGGCCTCCGCGGAGGCCCCCGCCGTTGCCAAGGCGCGCGCCTTCATCGCCGACCACCAGGGCGAGGAGATCTCGCTGGCAGCAGTGGCGCAGGCCGCGAACATGAGCGCCTTCTATTTCTGCAAGATCTTCAAGAAGTCGACCGGGCTCACCTTCACGGAGTACCTCGCGCGGGTCCGCGTCGAAATCGTGAAGCAATTGCTCCTGAACCCGCACAAGCGCGTCAGCGAGGCCGCCTATGAGGCGGGCTTCCAGTCGCTCTCCCAGTTCAACCGCGTCTTCCGCCGCATCGCCGGCGAGGCACCCTCCACCTACCGCGAGAAGCTGCACGGCTCCTCGGGTGTGGCCCAGAGCGGAGCCGGACACCTCACCCACGCCGCGTGAGGTGGACCCGGCCCGGCCGGAACAGGCAGGCTTCGGTTTTCACCTGTTTCCGTTTGGCCAACGCGAAATTTGATGCATAGTTGAGCAGCCGCGCCCGATTGAACGGGGCCGGCGAAATCACACCTCCCCGCGATGAAAATTGATCCTAGGGATTTCCGCGTCGAGGCCGGCTCGAAAGTCCGGCTCAAGGAGTGGCCCACCCTCGTGAAGCCGCTCTACCGCTCGAAGAGCCACTACAACAAGGCCCTTTGCGAGCACGTCGAGCGGCTGAGCGCGCTGCAGGACCTCTTGTACGCGTACAACCGCTACTCGGTCCTGCTCATCTTCCAGGCGATGGACGCCGCGGGAAAGGACGGCGCCATCAAGCACGTGATGACGGGCGTCAATCCCCAGGGCTGCCAGGTCTTCAGCTTCAAGCACCCGAGCGCCACCGAGCTGGAGCACGACTTCCTTTGGCGCACGACCGCCTGCCTGCCCGAGCGGGGCCACATCGGCATCTTCAACCGCTCGTACTACGAGGAGGTGCTGATCGTCCGCGTCCACCGCGAGATCCTCGAAAGCGAGGCGCTCCCAGAGGTGGCGACCCGCCAGGGCGACATCTGGGAGGGGCGGTACCGCTCGATTTGCGACCTCGAGGAGCACCTCCAGCGCAACGGCACGCAGGTCGTCAAAATCTTCCTGCACCTCTCCAAGGGCGAGCAGCGGCGGCGGTTCCTGGCGAGGATCGACGACCCGAAGAAGAACTGGAAGTTCAGCCAGGCCGACATCGAGGAGCGGAAGTACTGGAAGGAGTACATGCGCGCCTACGAGTGCTGCCTTGGCGCCACGAGCACCAAGAACGCCCCGTGGTACGTGGTCCCCGCGGACGACAAGGAGAACGCCCGCCTCATCGTCTCGCGCATCGTGGTCGACCTGCTCGAGGGGCTTCAGCTGAGCTACCCGAAGACCGGGGCGGCGCACCGTAGGGCCCTCGAGGCCATCCGCAAGGAGCTGAGCCGGCAGAAGGCATAAGTGGCGGTCGAGCAATGCCTTTATAACCGCCGCAAACACGCCCCAATCCCATGGCAATAGTCGCCCAGACATGGACAAGAGCTGCGCAGTCGCGGGCCCCCAACGGATGTAGTGTTAAGCTATGAAAACCATTCTGGTGCCCATTGACTTCTCCCCGGTCACCAAGGCAGTCGTGGACGAGGCAAACGCGCTCGCCCAGAGCTGCAAGGGCCGCGTCGTGCTCCTGTATGTCGTGCAGCCACCTGTTTTGGTCGCGGAGTACGGAGGCGTCATCGAGGACGTGGTGCCGCTCATCGAGGCCGCAGAGAAGGCAGCGAACCAGCTCCTTGCGCAGTGGCGGGACTATCTCAATGAGGGCAGCGCCACCGCGAAGACGGTCAAGGTCGAGGGGTTCCCGGCAAAGGTGATCGTCGAGCAGGCCAAGACCCTCGAGGCGGACTACGTGGTCATGGGCTCGCACGGCCACACCGCATTCTACGACCTTCTTATAGGCAGCACGACGAGCGGCGTCCTCAAGAAGGCCCCCTGCCCCGTCGTCGTCGTCCCCGCAAGGCCGACCCCGGGGCGCACCCCAAAGAAATAGAACCCAAAAAATACCCCACGCAAATGGAGCTACTTGAAGCAATATATGGACGCCGGGCCGTGCGCGACTACGACGACCGGAAGGTTTCACACTCCATCCTGCACGAGCTCATCGACGCCGCGATACAGGCCCCGTCCGCGCTTGACGAGCAGCCCTGGGTGTTCGCGGTGATCGAGGGCAAGGGGCTCCTGAGCGACTACTCCGAGCGGGCCAAGGCCCACTTCCTCGAGACGTTCAACTCCGGGCGCGACCCCCATTCGCTCCACCGCGACAGGCTTCGGGACCCCGACTACAACCTCTTCTACAACGCCAGCACGCTTGTCGTGGTCTACGCCAAGCCCGGATGGAAGTTCGCCACAACCGACTGCAGCCTGGCTGCGGAGAATCTCATGCTGGCGGCGCACGCCAGGGGCCTTGGCACGTGCCCGATCGGATTCGCGCAGCCCTGGCTGGACCTCTCCGAGATAAAAACCTCCATCAACATTTCGGAGGACTTTACCGCGGTCCTCCCGCTGACCGTGGGCTACCCGGCGAAGGCGCCGGATCCCGTGCCGCGGAAAATGCCTGAGATCGTATTCTCGAAATAAACTTTATGTCATCGACCCTAGACGAAACACCGCTCCCCCTGCCGACACCGGCTAAGCGTACAAGCAACCCTGGTTGCTCCCTCAACGCCTTCTTCAGGCCAAAGACCGTGGCCGTGATCGGCGCCAGCGAGAAGCCGGGCGGCGTCGGGCGAGCGCTACTCGAGAACCTGGGCACCTTCCACGGCGCCCTCTATCCGGTGAACGCGCAGCGCGACTCGGTCCTGGGCAAGAAAGCCTACCGGAACATCGCCAGCGTCCCCGCGAAGGTCGACCTCGCCGTCATCGCGACGCCCGCCGCCACCGTGCCCGGGATCATCCGCGAGTGCGTGCAGGCCGGGGTCGAGGCCGCAATCGTCATCTCGGCCGGCTTCAAGGAGAGCGGCGCCGTCGGCACCGAGCTCGAGCAGCAGATTCTCGACGCCATCAAGGGGTCGAAGCTCCGGGTGATCGGGCCGAACTGCCTCGGCGTCATGGGCCTGCACGTCAACCTGAACGCCACGTTCTCGAAGGACATGGCCCGCACCGGCAACGTCGCGTTCCTCACTCAGAGCGGCGCCCTGGGCACGGCGATCATCGACTGGAGCCTCAAGGAGAAGGTCGGGTTCAGCGCGTTCGTGTCGATCGGCTCGATGCTCGACATCGGCTGGGGCGACTTGATCCGCCACCTGGGCGACGACCCCCAGACGCACAGCATCATGATCTACATGGAGTCGGTTGGCGACGCGCCGGCCTTCCTCGCGGCCGTCCGGGAGGTCGCCCCCATCAAGCCCATCGTCGTGATCAAGGTTGGGCGCACGGACGCCGCCGCCAAGGCGGCCGCGTCCCACACCGGCGCCCTGACCGGCAGCGACGAGGTGCTTGACGCCGCGTTCAACCGGGCGGGAGTCATCCGGGTCGCGACCATCGAGGAGTTCTTCTCGATGGCGAAGGTCCTCGCCAAGCAGCCCCTGCCGAACGGCCCGAAGCTCTCTATCGTCACGAACGCGGGCGGCCCGGGCGTCCTCGCGACCGACATGCTCGTGGAGTGCGGCGCGCAGCTCGCCACGCTCGCCCCCGAGACCCTATCGGAGCTCAACAAGGTGCTCCCCGCCCACTGGAGCCACAGCAACCCCATCGACATCCTTGGGGACGCGGACGCCGCCCGCTATGCGGCCGCCGTCGCCGTCGCCGCCAAGGACCCGGGAGCCGACGGAGTCCTTGTCATCCTGACGCCCCAAGCGATGACGGACCCCATCGCGACCGCCGACCTGATGAGGACTTACGCGAAGATGGAAGGTAAGCCCCTGCTCACAAGCTGGATGGGCGGCACCCGGGCCAAGACGGGCCGGAACATCCTGACCGAGGCCGGAATCCCGATGTTCGACTACCCCGACGACGCGGCGCGCGCA